>Ga0114930_10001044_pt1 | contig 27375 bp, 21 predicted proteins | sample AnhtaG_FD_87300 | JGI IMG/M metagenome (GOLD analysis project Ga0114930, IMG submission 87300) | Deep subsurface microbial communities from Anholt, Denmark to uncover new lineages of life (NeLLi) - Anholt_01485 metaG | ecosystem: Environmental > Aquatic > Marine > Oceanic > Sediment | place... | reverse complement strand
TAAGGGACTTAAGCTCTTGAGCGATCTTTTCGACTGACTCTTTGCCTTTATTTTCCAGCATGCGATTAATATGACATCGATTCGCTTCAGCCGGATCGCCAGAGAAGGATTGGAGTTTAGCTCCATCCTTAATGAATTCGGCGATCGCATAACCGGCTCGTCGCCCGAAGACCGACGCGTCAAGCAGGCTATTGGTCCCGAGGCGGTTGGCGCCGTGAACCGACACGCAGCTGCACTCGCCGGCGGCGTAGAACCCGATCACAGGTACGCCGTCGGCGTTGGCGATCACTTGGCCATTGGCATCGGTTGGGATGCCGCCCATGCTGTAATGAGCCGTCGGCTGGATGAGCACAGGTTCATCGATAATATCGACACCGGAGAAGTTCAGCGCGATCTCACGCACCTGTGGCAGAAGTTCGAGGATCTTCTCACGGCCAAGATGACGCAAGTCAAGGTTGATACCCTTGTTGTCGGGTCCTGTACCTCGTCCTTGGTCAATCTCACTCTGCTCCGAACGGCTCACCAGATCGCGTGGGGCCAGTTCCATCTTTTCGGGGGCGTACTTCTCCATGAAGCGTTCACCCAGTTTATTGGTCAAATAACCGCCCTCACCTCGGCAGGCTTCGGTCATCAAAATACCGTGTCCGTAGACACCGGTAGGATGAAACTGGACGAATTCCATGTCCATCAAAGGGATGCCGGCGTTGTAGGCAATCGCTACACCATCGCCAGTGTTAGCGTAGGCATTGGAGGTGATCTTATAAGCTCGACCGTACCCGCCGGTGGCAAACATCACCGCTTTAGCCCGCATGGTATAGATCTTGCCGGTCAGGATCTCCATTGCGACTACGCCGCGGCAGATGTTGTCTTCAATGATGAGATCCAGCACGTACCATTCACTATAGAATTTGACATCATGCCTGATCGCCTGCTCGTGGATGGTGTTGAGAAGGACATGGCCTGTCCAATCGGCGGCGTAATTGGCACGAGGAGTGCTGTGACCGCCGAACCGACGCTGGGCGATCCGGCCGTCAGGTGTGCGGCTGAAGACGCAACCCATATGCTCATATTCATAGACGATATCGATTGCGTCCTTTACCATGATCTCGATCGCATCTTGATCGCCTAGCCAATCGGATCCCTTAACAGTATCGAACATATGAAGTTCCCAGCTATCGATCGGTTCTTCACCATCGGGGATCTGTTCCAATGGACCGCGTGTTCCGGTGCCGGCAACAGGGCGAACATTATTGAGAGCCGCAGCTATACCGCCCTGGGCAGCACCGCTATGTGAACGTAGGGGATGGATCTTAGAGATAACCCCAATGTCTTTAACCCCCTCCTGGCTGGCGATCATCGCTGCCCAGGTGCCGGCAAGTCCTGCCCCGACGATTACCACATCGTGGGTGATTACTTCGGTTGGCATCGAACTCCTTCCCGGGACAATTGCTTGAATCCTTATTCTAAATGCTGGTCATACGCCATCGTTGAATCGAATCGCGCTTTGCTGGAGTATTAGCGCGGCATGAATGGAGACCCAGCGGTTAGTTTCCTCAACATCAGCTAACCCCTTCCATGTGCGCTGGCGGAAAGGGCTTGATCCTCGCCAACGTCGATTAAGATTACGCCGGGAAATTAGCCATTCTATGGCGGATTGAACCCCTTGATGGTCTATTGCTCCCAACTCAGCTACTACTCGGAGCACAAAAAGGATGTCAGCCTGATAGAAGAGAGGAAAATTCATCCGAGACCAAAGAGTGTGGACTCGACCGGATGTAGGATAATTAGCCTCCGCCAATCGGTTGGTAGATAACAGGAAATCTAATCCTTGATCGATCATCGACTTGGTCTTAGTGGATCTGAGCTCAAGCGGTAAAATCGCCAACCCCCACAACGATCGGGCGGCGCCCCAGGCGCAAGGAAGTTCATCGTTGTGAGGGCAGCGCCACCCCTCCGCCAGGGCGTCATGTTCCAGGTAGTGGATGATAGACTCCACTCGAGGGTCGTCATAAACACCGCAGTGAAGAGTGTACCGCAACAAGTTTCCCCAAAAGCATGAAAGGCCGTGCTTGCTGTTATCCAGTGCTTTGGTAAGCTCATCTCTGGTAGCGGTCAGCATGTAATCCACCCCCCGAGCCAGACGCTCATCAGATCCATCAGCGTTTAACTCAGCCAGCAACAACATGCTCCAATGGGTACTGACGTATTTCGGAGTGTAGTAGCTGTGCTCGGGATGCCAATTCCCGGCCTTAGTTTGACCAGATAAGATAGTCGGGACGGGACCGGTTTTCATGATTTCCTGATATGCGTTTTTCACCTCTGGGTCAGCTTCATCACGCTCCTGTAAAAGGCTCAAAGTTAGGAATCGGATTGTTGGCGTTTGCGCTTTCAGTAACCAATCTTCGAACGGTACATCGAAGGTCATGGCAATCTCCCCGGAAGGTGTATTTACCGTCCCATTTATCGCGCTTGGGCTTTTTTAGTACAAGTTTATTTACATAACAACATACATGATAGAAGTATTAGGTACTGGCTGGGCTTGGTTTGCGGAAGGGATCGAACTCCCGCTCCAGTTCACGACGAAATTGCTGGGTGTAGAGCCGGTAATAGTGACCTTTAGCTCGAAGTAGGCTGGCATGGGAACCAATTTCGGTGATGCGACCGTCCTCAATGACCAGGATCCGGTTTGCCCGCTTGATGGTCGAAAGACGATGGGCGATGATGAAGCTGGTGCGGTTGTGTACCAACTCCTTCATCCCTTTCTGGATTAGGTCCTCAGTGATAGTGTCAACCGAACTGGTCGCCTCGTCCATGATGAAGATTTCGGGGTCTGCCAGCACAGCTCGGGAGAGGCTGATCAATTGTTTCTGACCTACCGAAAGCAGGATCCCCCCTTCGCCAACCTGTTCGTCATATCCTTTTTCAAGTTCTATGATGAAGTCGTGAGCGCCGGTTATCCTAGCCGCCTGCTCAATCTCCTCGTCCGAGGCGTCTAGTCGACCATACTTGATGTTTTCGAGGATCGTGCCGGAGAAGAGGTGTGGGGTCTGCAGCACCATACCTATGCGCGATTGAATCGCATGTAGTGAAAGGGTCATGTAGTCATGGTTGCCGATGTAGATACTGCCCTGCTTAGGTTCGTAAAACCGGCAAAGTAAATTTACGATGGTTGATTTACCGCCGCCAGTAGGACCGACCAGAGCGATGGTTTCTCCACGCTTCACGGTGAGATTGAAATCGGTCAGCACAGGATTTTCTGGTTCATAGTGGAAATTCACATCCTTGAATATGATGTCTCCCTTAATACTTCCCGGGTCGATCGCATCGGGGCGATCTCGCACGTCAGGGACTGAGTCGATGAGAGAAAAAACCCGCTCAGCTGAAGCGATGGCATGTTGCATCTCAGCGTATACTCGGGCCAAATCCTGGACGGGCCAGAGCATGAAAGTGATGTAGGCGATGAAGGCTTGGATGCCACCGACGGTCATACTCCCGATCTGGACTTGCAGTCCTCCATACCAGACGACACTCCCAACGGCTAGCGAACTGATGATTTGCACCATTGGCAGGAATAGTGCCGACAACCATGCTGCCCGGTAACCTGCTCGGTACATTTCGCTGGTTAACCCACCGAATTCACTCAGGTTCTCCTCTTCTCGGTTGAGGGCTTTGACAACGCGGACTCCAGTGATGTTCTCATTGTAAGCGGCGGTTATCTTAGAGTTGATCTTACGAACCTTGCGGAATTCGATCAGGATCTTCTTCTTAAACCGGGATGCGACCACAATTAACACCGGGATGATCGCCAGCACGATCAGTGCTGTCCTCCAATTAATGATCAACATGAAGAACAAGGATGTTCCGATGCTGAAAATCGCCCAGGTCACATCCAAAAGTCCCCAGGTAGTTAGTTCAGAGATGCGTTGGGAGTCGGAGGTCACCCGAGACATAATCCAACCGACCGGTGTTCGATCGTAATAAGCCAACGAGAGGTCCTGAAGGTGATTGAAGGATTTCTTCCGTAGATCGTATTGAATGCGCTCACCCAAGATGCCGGCTAGGTAGATGAACCCGAAAACGTTTCCGGCTTGAACGATGACCAGCAAGGCGTAAATGACCACGAACCGCACCAATGCTCCGCGATCATTGACCAAGATACCCTGGTCAATAATCTGCTTGCCAAGGAAAGTGAAGCAGGAATCAAGCGCAGAGGTCATAGCAATGGTTAGTAAAAAGCCAACCAACCACTTCCAATGTGGTTTGGCCAGACCAAGTATCCGGGCTATGATTCGACCGCTGAATTGGGCGGTGAATTCCTCTTCTTCAAATTCAGGCACTGGCACTAGCGATCTCTTCCTCTAGCGCGTCGGCGATACGGGTTTGCATATCGTGAATACGCTGGTAAATGCCTGGTTGAACTAATAATTGTTCATGGGTGCCGCGCTGCACGATCCGGCCACCATCGAGCACCAGAATTAAGTCGGCCTCCATTACGCTCTGTATTCGGTGAGCAATGATGAAGGTTGTACGTCCCTGCATCAAGCGCCTTAAAGCCTGGCGGATGATGCCTTCAGTTTCCATATCCACCGAGGAGGTGGAATCGTCCAGAATGAGTATGCAAGGATCCTTGAGAAGTGCGCGGGCGATGGCTACCCGCTGTTTTTGACCACCAGAGAGCGTCACCCCTTTTTCACCAACCAATGTATCGTAGCCATTGGGAAAGGAGAGAATCGACTCGTGAATAGCTGCCGCTCGGGCAGCGTCCTCTATCTCTTCGCTTGATACCTCTCGGTTTACCCCATACATTATGTTTTCGCTGATTGTGCGAGAGAAGAGGAAAGGCTCCTGCTCGACAATGCCGATGTGCTGACGAAGGAATTGGCGCGAATACTTTTTAAGTTCAATGTCATCCAGCGTTAGACTACCGGAGGAGTACTCATAGAAGCGGGGTAACAGGTTAACCAGCGTAGTTTTACCAGAGCCGGTTGACCCGAGCAAGGCGACTGATTGTCCCGGATTGCAATGGAAACTGATGTTATCCAGGGTATGATCGCTCTCGGTATAGGCGAAGCAGACATCGGTGAAAACAATTTCTCCGCGCAACTCCCCCATGGGCGCTTTAAAACCAACCTCCATCGGCTCGCGTTCCTGACGAATAACCTCTAAAATCCGGCCATAGGAAACCATCCCGGTTGACATCTGCACGATCAACCGACCCAGATTACGCATTGGCCAGATGATCCACACAATCATTCCGCTATATGCCAGGTAAGTGCCGACGGTTATGATGCCGTTCATCGCCATTAGCGCGCCAACGCCGATGCCAAGTAGCATTTGAAACCCAGCCAAGATGTCGGAAGTTGGCCAATAGAGCGAGTGCATGGAAAGGAAGCGTTTGCCGCGCTGGAACTTCTCCCAATTTTCGCGATCGAATTTATCCCGCTCGTGGGTCTGACGAGCGAAAGCTTTGACCACCCTCACACCGGTTAAATTTTCTTGAAGCCTTGTCGAAAGGATGGCTTCCTGCTCTTGATAGGCCTCATAGATCTTAGAAATCTTGCGAAAGAAGAAAAAGGATATAGCTACGATCAGTGGTACCACGAGGATGGATAGCAGGGCTAGTTGTAGATTCAAGCTGATGATAGCTGTCAAGTTAACCACAAAGAGCAACAAAATCCTTCCCACCCCGATGGCTTGGTCGGAGAAGAATCGTCGTAAAGCGTCCACGTCTGATGTGGAACGTTGAATTAGTTCACCAGTTGGAGTTCGATCGTGGTAAGTGAATGAAAGGCGCTGGACATGGTCAAAGAGGTAATTCCTCAGGCGCTTAGTTATGCCTTCGGCAGTTTGGGCGGCCAAAGTACCACTGAGGAAAGTGAATCCACCCTGGAACAACGCCAAACCCAGGAAGCCCAAGGTGATCAGAAGCATTGTGGAGATGGAGGGAGACTGGCCTAATACATCGTCGACGAAATAGCGAATCAGTAAATAGGAAGCAGTTCTGGCAATTGCCCCCAAACCCAAGCTGATCGTAGCCGCCAGATAAATAAGACGGAATCCGATCATCAATCGCCATAATCCTACAAGGCGGTTGTTGGAGACAATCTGCTTGAGATTGAAGCTGGATCGAGATTGTTTTGCTGACAAGATGAGTAATTCTCCTATATCGATACAGATTTTACCACCAGCAACGCCCAAAAAATGGAAGTAGGGTTACAATCATTGAGCTTACTGAAAGAACTACTAATGGAAAGAGATAAGGTTTACGACCCGCTTCTCGTGGTTGTGCTTTTTCCAGTAGAGCCAGCATAATTATTTACTGAGGGTGGAAGGGTTTCTTTTTCATTATGATCAGGTTGTCAAACCTTGAGGATGTTCGCGTATTCTGGTGTTGCCAGCCGAGAGAGATGAGAATTCGTGGAGGCCAGCTAGGATGAATGAGGAGAGGATAGAAGAGCTTATTCGGATATTCAACCAGAAAGCTCCGATAGCCCGCTTGTTTGGGATGAAGTTATCCTATACCGAAGACGGATCTGCGGTGATTGACCTGCCTTACAATTCTGACCTTGATCACAATCAAGGCGGGGTCCATGGAGGGGTGTATGCGACTCTGCTCGACTGCGCGGGTTGGTTCACGGCAGCAGCCGCACATGAACCTTCCTGCTGGCTGGCGACCTCCGAGATTACGGTGCGGTATCTTGAACCAGTGAGTGGCCGGTCATTACGAGCCGTTGGTCGGATGATCAAGCGCGGTAAACGGCAGGATGTGGTTGAAATGCACTTGTATGATGAGAAAGGCAGTTTGGTGGGCCACGCAACAGGAACTTTTATTGTGCTACCCGACATCCCATTGGCTTGAGCCAATGGGAATAATGGTTTGTCAATGGTCAAGCTATAAGCAAGTGAGCATCCTTCGACTACTCTCGCCGCCAAAGCGGCTCGTGAAGTTTATCCCTTCGGCTTCGTCGAAGGATGGTTGCCGATGCTATTCAGTATTGAGGTTCTCCTCCAAATTATGCGGATAAATCCAATTTCTCAATATTGGTCTCACTCACAGCGGAGAAGGTTACATTACCCGATCCAACCCATTTCTCACTTAATTCTCCAGCAGGTCAGGCTCCAACGCCTGACTGTCGGCGGAATGCCCACTCCGCTTCGCCGAAGGTCCTGAGCGAGGTCGAAGGGCTACGGGATCCAATCAAGTTGGACGAACGGTGCTTCGCCAGGAGCCGCCTCTACAGGAATAAGTAGATAGGATGAATTTGCTTTGTAACATACATAACAATAAAATTATGTCAACATTCCATAGTTATTGGAGGAGACCCTAAAATGCTAATCATTCCTGGAACTATAACCGAGCGGGTCATTACCTAACGGGTTCCTTGTGGTGTGGGTCCTTGACACACGCGGAATCGCTGTGGTATGCTCAGCCGGTTTCTAATCTGGGAACCGAGGATTGGGGAGGCTAACGTGGGGGATAAAACACAGTATTGGATCGGATTCAACCGAGTATCTGGGATCGGTCCGACCCGGCTGAGGACATTGCTCGATGCTTTTGGCAGTCTTGAAACCGCGTGGCACGCTACAGCTGAAGATCTCCAGGCTGCCGGACTCGGACCGAAAACCGTTCAAGCGTTGATCGAAACCCGAGAGCGGTTGGATTTGGACCAGGAAATTGCACGGATTGCAGCATTAGGTATCCATATCACTACTTGGCAGGATGAGAACTACCCTATCCGCCTGAAGGAAATTCACTCTCCACCCCCTGTGTTATATGTTAGGGGTGAGATAAAACCTCAAGATCGTTGGGCAGCTGCGGTGGTTGGTACGCGTCGGGCGACGGCATATGGAAAAACCACTGCACGTGAGGTTTCTAGCGTACTTGCCGCGAGCGGAGTAACGGTGGTCTCTGGGCTAGCTCGAGGAATCGATTCGATCGCTCACCAGGCTGCGCTGGAGGTGGGCGGGAGGACATTGGCTGTGCTTGGATCAGGCCTGGATCAGATTTACCCACCCGAACACCGTAAGTTAGCGGAATCCATCGCTGGAAATGGCGCGATTCTGAGTGATTATCCGCTTGGTACCCGACCTGAGCCAAGGAACTTCCCGCCACGCAATCGGATCATAAGTGGGTTATCGCTGGCGGTTATCGTGATCGAAGCTGGTGTTGGTAGTGGGGCATTGATCACCGCGGATTTCGCCGGCGAGCAGGGACGGGAGGTCTTCGCCGTACCTGGAGACATCCATCGACGGACGAGCCAAGGTACAAACCGTCTGATCCGTTCCGGCGCTCGTCCGCTCGTCTCACCGGAGGATGTGTTGGAAGCGCTCAATATGGACGTGGTTGCCCGGCAGGAGGTTGCCGATAAAGTGTTACCAGAGGATGATACCGAGCGACGTGTGCTCGAGGTGCTTGGCAGTGAGCCAATCCATGTTGATGAACTGCAAGCCCAATGCGGGTTACCGATTTCGCAGATCACAGCTTCGCTCGCGATGCTGGAACTGAAAGGACGCGCACGCCAAGTGGGGGGTATGCAATACATCCGGGCGCGTGAGCAAAGAGCCGAGTATCGAGTGGAATAGAGAGTATGATGGATGATTTCGCAGCAGTGATCATGGCCGGTGGTGGGGGAACCCGCTTGTGGCCAATATCCAGACGTAGACGGCCGAAGCAGTCGCTTCGTCTCTTTGGAGACCGAACCCTGTTTCGAATTGCTGTAGATCGGTTACTACCAATTATGTCACCTGAGCAAATCCTGGTTGTAACGGTGGCGGAGCAAGCAGAATTACTGCAACCGCAAGCACCCATGGTGCCGGAGAGTAATTTCTTACTCGAGCCAGCACCTCGGGGCACCGCCTCGGTCATTGGTCTAGCCGCGATCGGGTTACGGAGACAAAATCCTGAGTTTGTGATGGCAAACCTGACCGCAGATCACTACATCGCCAATGTCGATAAATTCCAAAAGTTGCTCCTTGCAGCTTATGAAGTGGCGTGTCAGGGAGAGCTGGTTACCCTGGGAATCACTCCTCGCTACCCGGACACGGGCTATGGATATATTCATCGAGGAGAACTGCTAGGGACCTTCTGTGGCTATCAAGCATACCGGGTTGAAGCCTTTAAAGAGAAGCCAGCTTTAGCCACGGCTGAAATTTATGTCAATAGTGGAGAATACGTCTGGAATTCCGGTATGTTTGTATGGAAGGCGTCACGAATTCTGGATGAGATCGAGCAGCAGATGCCAGCCCTTTTCTCGGGGTTGATGGAAATTGAGGCTGCTCTCGGAACCCCAGAGGAGGGACGAGTCCTCGAAGAAGTGTGGCAAGGATTGGAAAGTGAAACGATAGACTTTGGTGTCATGGAGGGAGCAGATCAGGTAACTGTCATCCCTGCGGATGATCTAGGGTGGTGGGATGTTGGAGGGTGGAACCGTCTATTCGAATTAATGGAACCCGATGAGGATGGGAACTTGCTTGTGGCGCCAAAGACGCTTGCCCTCGATATGCATCGCACGTTGATCTACCAGGATCCGGAGATCAAAGGTGAGCGACTTATCGCCACCCTAGGAGTGGACGATTTAATCGTAATCGATACTGGCGATGTGCTCCTGGTGTGTCGACGAGAGCGGGCAGAAGAATTACGACGTCTGGTACAAGAATTAGCCAACGCGGGTTTAGATCATTACCTTTAGAAATGCGGGAGTAATTTGTGGAAGCGTATTGTGTGAAATGTAAACAGAAACGAGAGGTCTCCAATCCGGAACCAACATATACCTCCTCGGGTACGCCGGCCACTAGGGGTATCTGCCCTGTTTGTGGTACAGGTCTTTATCGGATGGGAAGAACAGAAGCCCATGAGGGGTTGACCCCTCCACCGGCAGTGTCCAAGCCTAAAAAACCCAAAGGATCGGATTCCAAGCGACGTGGTAAGTTGGTCATTGTCGAGTCACCAGCAAAGGCGCGAACAGTAGGTCGCTTTCTGGGCAAGGATTATTCGGTTATGGCCTCTGTCGGACATGTTAGAGACCTGCTGCGCTCGCAACTTTCGGTCGATGTAGAGAACGATTTCACTCCTAAATACCGGGTCCCCAACGAGAAACGGAAGGTCGTCAAGGAGCTTAAAGCCGCGGCGAGCAAGGCTCGGGAGGTCTTTCTAGCGACCGATCCCGACCGGGAGGGGGAGGCAATAGCCTGGCATCTATTACAGGCAGCAGCCATCGACCCGGAAATTGCACAGAGAGTTGTTTTCCACGAGATTACCAGACCAGCCATCGAGCAGGCTTTCCAGAACACACGTGGCATCGCGATGAACTTGGTTGATGCTCAACAAGCTCGGCGAATACTCGATCGCCTAGTAGGTTATAGCCTTAGCCCACTTTTATGGGCAAAAGTGCGCGGTCGTCTATCGGCTGGACGAGTTCAATCCGTCGCCTTACGGCTTGTGGTCGAACGCGAAAGAGAAATACGAGGCTTTGTGCCAAGAGAATATTGGTCTATTGATGCGGACTTCCTCCAACCGGCTAAGCCGCAGGTCTTTCGTGCACGGCTGGTTCAGGTCGATGGTGAAACCCCCGTGCTGGAATCTGAAGCTCAGGTCTTGATTCATGTGGAGGATATGAGACAGGCGAGTTACCAGGTGAAGCATGTACGGCGGGGGCACCGAATCCGCCGTCCTTCCGCTCCTTTCATAACCTCCACTATGCAACAGGGGGCTTCACAGCGATTGCGGTTCACCGCTCGCCGAGTGATGGCAATTGCCCAACAACTATACGAAGGTATCGAGCTTGATCATGGAAAGCAAGTGGGTTTGATCACCTACATGCGAACAGATTCGACGAATTTGGCAGCCGAAGCGGTTGCTGAAGCACGCCGGGTGATCCAAAAACGATTCGGAGATGCCTACTTACCTGAAAAGCCACCGAAATATCGCTCACCTACACGTCGAGCCCAAGAAGCTCACGAAGCTATCCGCCCAACCTCAGCCGCACGAGAACCAGGAACCATTGAGCAATTCCTTACACCTGATCAATTCAACCTCTATTCTTTAATCTGGAAGAGGTTTATTGCTTCGCAGATGAAGCCAGCAGAATATGATACCCTGACCATCGAAGTCGATGGAAGGTCAGCTGAGCACAATTACCTCCTGCGTATCGCTGCCTCCAAATTGCGGTTCCCCGGTTTCCTGGAATTGTATGATGATAGAGAAGCTGAGAATAATAATAAGAATGGACGGGAATTACTAAAGATCCAGTTAGACCAATTACCTGATCTTACTAATGGAGACCCCCTCGACCTTCAAGATCTTTTCCCCGAGCAGCACTTCACCCAACCTCCTCGTCGTTTCTCGGATGCGACCCTGGTGCGGGCGTTGGAGGAGCATGGCATTGGCCGACCTTCAACCTACGCGCCTATCATCTCTACCATTCAGCAGCGTGGTTATGTTCAACGCCAGAAACGGCGACTGATGCCGACTGAAATTGGTGAGATCGTCAACGATTTGATAGTTGAGCATTTCCCAAATATTGTCGATCTCGGCTTTACTGCTCGCTTGGAGGAGAATCTCGACGAAATCGCGGAAGGAGAGAGGGAATGGGTGGATGTCATTAGAGCTTTCTACGAGCCTTTCGCTGAGCAGGTTAAGCGCGCTGAAGAGTTGATGCCTGAGGTAAAGACGGAGCCGGATCAAATCGATCGTAACTGCCCTGATTGTGGTAACCCGCTGGTGATCCGCCATGGCCGCTTCGGGAAGTTCATTGGTTGTTCCGACTTCCCTACATGCCGCTTCACCGAGCCCTGGCTGGAAAAAATCGGCGTACGATGCCCCGAGGATGGGGGTGAGCTTGTCCAGCGACGTACACACAAAGGTCGTATATTCTTTGGGTGCGCGAACTATCCGACTTGTGATTTCACCAGTTGGAAACGCCCTCTTTCACAGCCTTGTCCCGTATGTAAAGGTCTACTGGTGGTTGATAGTAAGGATCATGCCTTATGCTTGAAGTGCGGATCGGGTGTTGAACAGGTGGAATTGCCATCGGTTACCAAGGATACGGTATGAAACCTGCAACACAGGATATTGCTTTGTTAGATAGAAAGGTCTAGAATTCTATGGTCGATGGGGGAGTGTTAGCGAGTGAAAAAATAGGGTCGTATGATCAAAAGCGAGGAATTATGGATGAGATAAAGGGCTTCATTCAAAGTAATAAATGGGTGCTAGTAGGGATTGCTCTCGTAGCGGGTATCACTCTTGGAGTGGTCTATGCCTGGGCGATCAATCCAGTAGAGTGGATCGACGGAGTACCTGCTCAATTACGGCAGGATCTACGTGTGGACTATCTACGCATGGTCATCGATTCCTACTCGGTAAATCTGGACCCTGCGGTGGCCAAGGAGCGGTATGAGAGCCTGGGGGAAACGAGAGGTGAGGTCCTGGCTTTGGTCGGTGAGGAACCTCGTGAGGTGAAACCGGCCGATCTCCAGAGGTTTCAGGCTCTGGTCGCTGTAGAATCACCCACAGAAGACACCACACCGACGGAGACAGGTGAAGCTGGGCTAACCGCGTCTAAATTACTGCTTCCGGCATTCGTGGTAACAGTTGTGTTCGGGTTTCTTCTGGTTGGGGCGATCTTCCTCCGCCGTCGCATGGAAAGTGAACCAGAAATAACACCAGTCGAGTCTTTCATGAGAGTAGCGGAAGAAGAGATTGGGGTTGATGAATCACCGATCACCGAGCAACCGTTGGCGACCTTCCGAACTACATACACGATCGGTAACGACGCGTACGACGATTCTTTCAGCATCGAGGGTGCTACTGGAGATTTTCTGGGTGAATGCGGGGTCGGAATAGGAGATTTGATTGGCGTCGAAGATCCGAAGAAGGTTTCCGCCTTTGAAGTGTGGCTTTTCGACAAGAACGACATCCAGACTGTAACAAAGGTCCTCATGAGCCGATATGCATTCAACGATGAGGAATCAAATAACCGCTTAAGCGCAAAGGGCGATCCGGTGGAAGCCGAGAGCGGTGGGATGGTCACTTTGGAGACAGCATCGCTGAAAGTCGAGATTCGAGTTGTCGATATGAGCTACGGCGAGGGCGCACTCCCGCCGGAGAGCTTTTTCGATCGGCTTACCGTCGAATTAAGTGCTTGGCCTGCGGGGGTAGGGTATTAACTCACGACATTTTCTGCAATTTCTTGGAAAATGACTGATCAAGGTACATGCGAGGGCGGGAATCAAACCGCCCTCGTTGTCGTGCTCCAAAGTTCGTCCATCACCCTATCCCTCTCCCCACTGTTCAGGCCAGGAAGATCCTGAACACATGTACAGGGGCATGGTGGACACCTGGAAACTGAGGCATGATCGTTTTGTGGTTGGATTAATGGATCTCGAGGATTTCTAATTTGGTTCTTCCACCCGGCGTCTCGGCGATGGCAGACTCCCCGACACGCTTGCCAAGCAGGGCTTTACCAATGGGGGATTCATGGGAGATTTTCTGCTGAGACGGGTTTGCTTCCTTAATTCCCACCAAATGAAAGGTCTCCAGGTCACCCCCGTCTATGGTGATCACTACCGTAGATCCAATCCTCACCTGGTCGCTTGGCTCAGTGTCTTCGATGATGATGGCATCCCGTAAGACGGTTTCCAATTCGAGGATTTTTCCTTCCAGAAAGGCTTGCTCTTCTTTGGCGGCGATATAGTTGGCATTCTCGGTTAGATCGCCTTGTTGGATGGCAAATCGTAGGCGCTCAGCGAGTTCAGATCGGCGCTGGCCGGTCAATTCCTCCAGTTCTGCTCGCATTTTGTGTTCCCCTTCCGGGGTGAGATAATATTTGTGCTCACGCATAGGAAACGTAACGTAAGGAATAGAGTTCTCCTCATTCAGTTAGTATGGGTAGTCTAACTGACTGCTTAATGACCTGTCAATACGATGTTTTGACTCTTAACCAGGATTGACGCATAATCCCAGATGAAATCTCAGCAAAGGAGGGAGATAACCAATGGCGATGAAATTTCCTAGTGAGGAGTACATCCATGCAGTCATGGAGGTCCTCAACAATGACCAGCAATATGCACAGGTGGCCAGGAATTGGGAGGGAGATATCATTTTCCTCGTTGAGCCTGATGAGGGAGTAGAAGGCCAAGACCTGCCGATGACTTTGTATTTCGACCTGTGGCATGGGAAGTGTCGCCAGGTGCGGTTTATCAACCCTGACACTGAAGAGCTGCCTGATGCAGCTTACACTCTAACCGCTTCACGACATAACTGTCTTCAAGTTTTGAGGGGTGAGCTAGACCCGATGCAAGCGATGATTACTCGTCGGCTTCAGGTTGATGGCAGTATGGGTTATATGTTGCGGAATGTGCCAACAGTATTACATTTTGTGCGTTGTTGTGGTTTGGTGGAGATAGAAGCCGATAACTAATCTCTGCTAATTTGATCGCTCGAATATTTCTTTCATATGACCTGATACTTCTTCATGCAAAGGTTAGTAACCAGATGGTTGAATACGCGCAAGTAGCTAGCAATCCTGATAAGACCTATGACTTTGTTATCGTCGGGTCTGGTTTTGGTGGTAGCGTTTCCGCAATGCGGCTCACCGATAAGGGATACAGGGTGTTTATCCTCGAACGCGGGAAGCGCTTTCGAGATGAAGACTATCCCCGCACCAATTGGAATATCTGGAAGTATTTGTGGCTTCCCGCGCTACGCTGCTTTGGTATTCAACAACTGAGCCTTTTACGGGGATTATTCGTCTTTGGTTCGAGTGGTGTAGGGGGTGGCAGCCTGGTGTACGCTGCAGTGTTGATGGAACCAGATGAAAGTTTCTTTTCCTCACCAGCCTGGAGTCACCTTGCTGATTGGAAGACAGTCCTACAGCCGCATTATGAGACCGCGAGAAAGATGCTTGGTGTGGATACCAACCCCCATCTGTGGCCCGCCGACGAGGTGTTAAGTGAAGTCGCCGATGAGCTTGGTTGGGGAGATAGCTTTCGACCCACGCAGGTTGGATATTTCTTCGGAGAGCCAGGTGAGGAAGTGCCTGATCCATATTTTGGTGGAGAAGGACCATTACGCTCAGGATGTAATCACTGTGGTGGATGTATGGTGGGTTGCCGTTACAATGCTAAGAATAGTTTAGATAAGAATTATTTATATTTCGCTGAGAAGTCGGGGGCGGAGATAAAAGCCGAGGCAGAAGTAACAGACATCCGCCCGTTGGCTAGAAATCAACCTGATGGTGCTCGTTATGAGGTACACTATCATTCTTCCACGGCTTGGCTAAATAAATCAACAAGAACGATTCGGGCGCGAAACGTCATCGTCGCCGCTGGGGTTCTAGGTACCTTGAGGCTTCTCATGCGCTGCCGCGACGTGAATCAGTCACTGCCGAATCTTTCAACACGATTGGGAGAGGTTGTCCGCACCAACAGCGAGGCATTCATGGGTGGATACACCCTGAAAGACAGGGATGATCACTCTCAGGGTCTGGCTATCACTTCGATTGCTAGGGTTGGCGCCAAAACGCAGGTTGAACCGGTGCGTTTCTCGGATGGATCGTCATTGATCTTCTGGTTGGTGGGTTCACCCATGATCGATGCACATGGCAGTTTCATTAAACGTTTGTTGGATACGATTCTTGCTTATCTTCGTCGACCACTAGATTATTTCCACTTTAGATTCATGCCGGGGCTAATGCGACGTAGTGTAGCGTTAATGTTTATGCAAGCTGAGGATAATTTGATGCGTCTAAGATTGAGTCGTAATTTGTACACATTATTCCGACGAGATCTGGTCGCTGAACATGATGTGGAAAGAACCATCCCGGTCAATGTTGCTCTCGGAAATCAAGTGACGCACATGTTCGCTGAAAAAATTGGTGGCAGACCCATCGGTTCACTTCCATCAAGTCTGCTTAATATGCCGATGACAGCCCACATGCTTGGAGGTTGCCTCTTAGGAAGTGACGCCTCGGAGGGTGTAGTTGATGTGAATTGTGAGGTGTTTAATTATCCTGGGCTTTTCATCATTGATGGATCTATTGTCCCCGCTAATCCAGGAATTAACCCAAGTCTGACAATCACTGCTCTTGCAGAGTACGCCATGAGCCGTGTGCCGGCTAAGAAGGGTGCTTAACGACGCCATGAGCTTAGTGTTGTCAAAATGGCTGTGAACGAAGGTCGATGTCATCTATCATGATCTGCCATACATTCATCCCAACTCCAAGGAAAAGTTGATGACGGATTATGCCTTTCGGATCTTAAATATTGATCTTAATTCGGGGGTGATTAGTCAAAGTGAAGTTGCATCGGATGATATTAGGGCGTATCTGGGTGGGTCCAGCCTCAGCGCTCAAATCCTTTTTCCCTGGCTGAAAGCAGACCTGGATCCGCTCAGTCCTGAAGCACCATTGCTCTTTCTAACAGGACCTTTAACCGGAACAATGGGCACTTCTGTCGGACGTTATGTGATCTGTGCCAAGTCGCCTGCCACGAAACTCTGGGGAGAGTCCAATATTGGGGGATACTTCGGTCCTGAACTGCGATCTACTGGTTACGATGGGTTGCTAATAAGCGGTCGCGCCTCTGGTCCAGTCTATCTCTGGGTCCATGATGGCGAAGTAGATATACGCTCGGCAGACCATCTGTGGGGGATTTGCGATACATATGAAACCCAGGTGAGGATAAAGGAAGAGCTTAATGATCAACTGGTACGTGTCGCTTGTATCGGTTTGGCGGGTGAGAATGTACTTCCAATTGCCCTTATTCTTTGTGATCAGGGGCGAGTAGCAGGCCGTACTGGTATGGGAGCAGTGATGGGGTCCAAGAACTTAAAAGCAATCGCGGTTCGAGGGAAACGACCAATACCGATAACCCATCCGGATAGATTCAGGATTTCCCGTCGGCGAGAGAATATCAACCTACGAAATGATACCTATAGTCGCGCTGCCCGTGAAGTTGGCACAGCAGGAGTCATGGATTATTTACATTACTTAGGAGACGTGCCAACACATTACTATACCCACGGTATCTTCAAAGGAGTAGAGAAGATCTCGGGAAACACGGTAGCGGAGACTATTCTCAGCGGTGTTAGCACCTGTCATGGTTGTGTTATTGCTTGTGGCCGTGTTGTCCGACTCAAAGACGGTCGTGACCGAAAGGGACCGGAATACGAGACAATCGCCGGTTTTGGTCCCAACCTGGGGATCGACGACATATCGGTGATAACCATGTTAGGTGATTTGTGCGACCGATATGGAATGGACACAATTTCCATTTCCAACGTCATCGGCTTGGCTTTCTATCTCTATATGGAAGGTATTCTCACCGAGGCTGACACGGACGGCGTCCCCCTGATCTGGGGTGACATGGAAGTAATTGAGTGTCTGGTACATCAGACTGTTCGCCGAGAAGGGTTAGGGGGTTTATTAGCTAAAGGATCAAAGGCACTGGCGGAATATTTCCATGTCCCGGAGATGGCAGTCCAAGTTAATGGTTTGGAGGTCGCTTACCACGACCCCCGAGGTACTTCCGGGATGGCATTGGTTTACGCCACCTCGCCGCGTGGTGCTTGCCACAACCAGTCCGATTATTTCATGGTCGATACTTTTGGGCATACGATTGAGGAAATCGGGATCAACTTCTACCCACGTCAAGCTGGGTCTGAAAAAGCAGCCAATGTCGCCCGTCTCCAGGATTGGCGTACACTGTGCAACGCGCTGGTGCTATGTAACTTCGCAAATGTCCCTCCGGAGTCTGTGCTCGAGTTGATAAACTATGTCACTGGCTTTGATTACAACATCGACGAATTGGTAGCAATTGGTGAACGGGCATGGAACCTGAAACGATTGATCAACCACCGCTTAGGGCTCACTGGCAAGAACGATCGTTTACCAGGACATCTGCTTAAACCACTTCCTGATGGTGGATCAGCTGGGTATGTTCCACCCTTTAAAGAGATGCTCGCAGCCTATTATCAGGTTCGAGGGTGGGATCCGGAGACCGGTCGCCCAACATCAGAACGCCTAGAGTTATTGGACCTTACAGACTGGATATCAGATAATTGTACCGATTAGATCTGTTCCCTGATATATTGCAGGTGCTGCAGAAAGCCAAAATCGAATAATGTTTTTTAACATCTTTCATGGCTGATAACATACCGGATTGGGTTTAGGTTAGAGGAGACAGTTAATCTTTAAGGAGGGAAGCTTGGTTAAGATCGTAACTGTTGGACAAATGCGCAAGATTGAAAAGGCAGCCGATGCATCGGGATTGACATATGATCAGATGATGGAGAACGCCGGTCGTGGTGTTGCTGAAGCCATTCTTCATCGGTGGCCGAACCTGAGTGGGAAACAAGTTTCTATACTGGTTGGTTCAGGCAACAATGGCGGCGATGGTCTGGTCGCAGGTCATTACTTAGCTGAAGCCGGGGCAAACGTGTCGGCGTACCTTACCCATTCACGCTCAGAGGAGGATGCAAACCTGGCCAGGCTGGCCAAACAAGCCACCGAGATCACGACCGTCGAGCAGGATCCGCGTTGGCGGAGGCTGCGGAAGTTGATTGGGCGCGCGGATTTAATTGTGGATGCCGTTCTAGGTACGGGATTCAGCCTTCCAATAAAGGGTGTGGCTGAGGATGTGTTACGCACGGCGAAAAAAGTAATAACCGATCGAGACCGAAAACCCGTGGTTGTCGCGGTGGACTGTCCTTCTGGTTTGGATTGCGACAGCGGCCAGCTAGCTAAGGAAGCGTTGGACTGTGATTTAACCGTAACCCTGGCTGCTGTCAAGCAGGGATTATTCTACTTCCCCGGGGCAGAAGCTGTCGGTGAGCTTATCTTGGCTGACATCGGGATAACTGATGATCTAGAGGAATTTGCCAGTATAAATTTAGAGCTGGCAACAAGGGAAACCGTCAGGGGTTGGTTGCCTGATCGGCCGAAGGATGCCCATAAAGGTACGTTTGGGCGGGCGTTGATTGTAGCCGGATCGATAAATTACCCTGGAGCGGCATCTCTGGCGGGAATAGGGGCGTATCGGGTTGGCGCGGGTTTAGTCACTCTGGCTGTGCCGGCTCCGGTGCAACCGATGCTGGTACCACAACTGCCAGAAGCAACCTGGGTTGTTCTTCCGCATGAGATGGGGGTAATCGCTGAGGGCGCAGCTACAGTCCTTGAGAAAGAACTAGATCAAACCCAGGCTATGCTTCTAGGTCCCGGCTTCGGACAGGATCCAGCCACCGAGGCTTTCTTAGATGAACTACTTAGAGCGGGAGTCGGTCAGGCTCGGGAACAGATTGGTTTCATCCATGCCAGGGATCGGAAGGAGGGGCAAATCTCCCATCTGCCACCTTGCGTAGTCGACGCCGATGGTCTTAAGTTGATGAAACGGATCTCAGGTTGGCCTGATCTCCTGCCGGAGAGCTCTATACTGACACCTCACCCTGGTGAAATGGCCGTGCTGACTGATCAGCAAAAAGATGACATTCAAGCAGATCGGATTGGCGCGGCAAGGACGTGGGCTCGCACCTGGGAGCACGTTGTTGTGCTGAAAGGGGCTTTCACTGTTGTTGCTTCACCTGACGGTCGTACGACGGTAATGCCCTTCGCTACGCCAGCGTTAGCTCGAGCAGGTACGGGTGATGTGCTCGCTGGTGCGATCGTTGGTTTTAGGGCACAGGGACTGCCGGCTTATGAATCAGCTGTGATAGGTGCATTCCTGCACGGGCGTGCCGGAGAGTTGGCGGGGGAGATGATCGGATCGGATGCCAGTGTACTGGCTGGTGACGTGGCTGATGCGCTACCAGGAGCCATGGCGGAGTTGATTGTAAATGGCTGATTACAATTAAAGAGTAGCCAGTGAGCTCAATGCAAAAGTGGTTATCCCAAAGGGGCAACCCCGAACGAGGAGCTAGATCTCAAATGCTCGAAGGGAGTCTGCGACCCCCGTTATAGGCCAATATACTTATCGATGAGCACGAACGTCAGCAGGGTCACAGACCCTGCTGGAACGAGAAGAGGGGCTGTCCAGTGATCTTTTAGGACAACCCCTTTGTGTCATAAGCTAATCTTTCGCCGGAATACAACTAGAAAGACCGTAAAATAGACTACGCTCAGCAAGCTTGGTATTAGATAATACGGTGGCTTCTAAGCTTCTGCTGGTGCCTCGCCCTCAGCCTTCGCTTCGCCCTTTTTTCGCTGAGCGGCTCGCTTGCCAGTCTCAACCGCGTGTTCAATTCGACTTCTTTGTTCCTCCAGGATCACCTGGCCCTTTTTCTGAAGCTCTTCTGCCCTCTCCCTGGCATCCTGAGCCAATTTCTCGGCCTTTGCCCGAGTTTCCATTGTAGTCTGTTCAACTTGTTCCTTGAGCTCGATTCCCCTCTCGCGGATCAAGGTTCGGGTTTCTTCACCGGATTGAGGGGCAAGCAGTAAGGACACAGCTGCTCCAACTAATCCCCCGATGACGAATCCAGAGATAAAAGCCCCAAAATCGCTGTCTCGATCTGACATATCTCTTACTCCTTTATACGCCGTGAGTGCTTACCTGGACGGCTAATTGGTAAAAGTTCGATTGCCCGCCTCAGCGCGGTAATTACGCTATTGGCTTTAACAACGGGATCAACAAGATTATTACTCAAGAATGTGGTCGTTCCGCGCAAAGTGTTTAATGTCTCATTTGTCGAATCAAGGATGGGCTTGATCTCGTTTTGGAGCATAGCTGTCAATCGGGCTAGTTGGGTGATCAGGATGATCATTACAATCCCGATCAACGAGGATTCAACAGCCATGAAGATGATGACGATATCTCTGATGATCTCGGTTTGATCAGGGTTGTTGACCATTGAGATCACCGCGAAGATAAGCCCAGTGATTATTAATGTAAGCAGAAGAACAATAGCGACAACCCAGGCACGCGACTTTTCAATCCGTTCAGAGGGTTGTGGGGATTCGAGTTCGGGTGAATTATATTCGCTGGTTGCTTCGCTCATATCAGGCACATTATAGCATAATGCTGTTTAAACCTTATTTCTTCGGAGGCTTTCGCCTTCTCAGGCGGCCAATCGGTGACCGTTCTGGACCGGCTAATACACTGGCGGAGATCAATCCCACCATGGTCGCTAACATGGCAGGAAAGAGGTTCAAGGATCCCAGTCGCAAGAAGTCCCATTCCAACCATAAGCCCACCATATGACCAACAAAGAATGCCACCCAAGCGGTTGCCACATAAAGCCCAATACGGGATGTTCTTCCACCCCGTATCAGGTGAAAAACCAGACCACAGGCGATGGCGATCAAAGTGCCGAGAAATATGCTCGGAGCGTTCATGACCGGATGACCCCTCCTCCCAGGCACACCTCGCCATTATAGAATACAGCTGACTGTCCAGGAGTGATGTCTGGGATATGCTCTCTTAATTTCACCTCGACAAAGCCATCCTGAAGGAGTTCAATAAAGGCTTTGGCCTCATTAGCCTTATAACGCACCTGTACATTGACCTGGAGGGCATCCTCGGGCGGTTCGCCACTAACCCAATTCACCGGTCCAGCAAGGAATTGTTTTCGCCCCAGGCCATCCATCGGACCGACAACCAGGGTATTAGTAGATAATACTTTCTCTATTACGTAAAGTGGGTGGGACATGGCGATACCAAGCCCACGTCGTTGGCCGATAGTGTAGTTGGTCAATCCCTGGTGTTGGCCAAGAATATTGCCCATTTGATCAACAATGGGACCGGGAGGAGGTAGGGGGACGTCCTGCTGGCGTAGGAAATCACGGTAGTCGCCCTCGGTGACGAAACATAGATCTTGGCTATCAGGTTTTTCTGCTACAGGGAGAGCAATACGCTTAGCGTATTGCCGCACCTTCTCTTTGGTGTACTCGCCCAAAGGGAAGAGGGTATGCGCCAAATCATCTTGGTTGAGAATACTCAGCACGTAGGATTGATCCTTCGATCTATCCTTACCGCGTAATAGAAGATGTTTCCCGTCACTCATTTCAAGACGGGCGTAATGTCCGGTGGCCAGGTGGGTAGCTCCCATTTCACGCGCCTGGTGAAGGAGGGTACCCCAGCGCATGAGGCGGTTGCAGATCAAGCATGGATTTGGTGTTATGCCATTCGCATAGCCATCGATAAAGGGGTCTACTACGTATTTTTTGAACCGATCTTGGACATCCACCACATGAAATGGGATGTCTAGTTGCTCAGCAAGACTGCGAGCGATGCTCACATCTTCAGGAGAACAACAGCGATTGCGTCGATCCGGTCCGGCGCCCCAAAGACGCATCATCAAACCGAAAACGTCCACGCCTTGTTCGACGAGTAGGGCGGCAGCTACCGAACTATCAACCCCTCCGCTCATGGCTATGGCAACTCGCCCCTGTAATTTCAGATTTTCAGAATAATCGATGTGGTTTCTATCCTCAGACATGACTGGATTCTATCACGACGTGTGAATTGAGTAATGGGATTGACCAATATCATAACCAACCATAATTTTATTAGATGACAGCAATTGCAGGTAGTGGGTATAATGAGCATACTCCGCGCTGAAGGAGGCGATAAACGATGCACACTACCATTGAATCAATTCATGCACGCGAGATGCTCGACTCACGTGGTAATCCGACTGTGGAAGTTGAAGTGATTCTGTTGGACGGCAGTTGGGGAAGAGCCATGGTGCCCTCCGGGGCTTCGACTGGTGTTCATGAAGCGTTAGAGATGCGCGACGGCGATGAGGATCGTTATCGTGGCAAGGGCGTGATCAAGGCTGTCGAAAACGTCAACACCACTATTTATGAGATGTTATTGGGGTGGGATGCGATGGCGCAACGCTCAATCGACTCAGCGTTGCTCGACCTTGATGGTACGGATAATAAATCGCGATTGGGAGCTAATGCCATCCTGGGCGTCAGTCTGGCTGTGGCTAAAGCCACGGCTGTTTCATTGGGGATGCCTCTCTATCGATACTTGGGTGGTATACAAGCTCATGTTCTGCCAGTGCCTATGTTGAACATTTTAAACGGTGGGGCTCACACCGACTGGCAGTCGACGGATTTTCAGGAGTTCATGGTTATGCCACTCGGCGCTCCGACCTTCGCCGAGGGACTTCGTTGGGGGGTTGAAATCTATCACAGCCTGCGAGAGGTGCTTAAGCTTAGGGGCTATACCGCGCTGGTAGGTGATGAGGGAGGTTATGCCCCAGCGCTGAAGGCGAATGTTGAGGCGGTGGAGATCATCCTGGAGGCGATCGCCAACGCGGGATACATCGCCGGAGAGCAGGTGGCTATTGCGTTAGACCCGGCCGCGTCGGAGTTCTACGACGAGAGGGCAGGGCGTTATCATCTGCGAAGCGAGGGAGTGGAACTCAGCGGTGAGGAGATGGTCGCCTTCTGGAAGTCGTGGATAGATCAGTATCCGATTGTATCGATTGAAGATGGCTTAGCCCAGGACGATTGGCAGAGCTGGCAATTGATGACCAAAGAAATCGGTGAACGTGTTCAGATCGTTGGTGATGATCTGCTGGTGACCAACCCTGATCGTGTTCGTAAGGCGATAGATGAACATGCCTGCAATGCCCTGCTGGTTAAATTTAATCAGATCGGCACGCTCACCGAAACTATCGAAGCCGTCGAGTTGTGTCAACGATCTAGTTGGAGAGCGGTGACCTCACACCGATCGGGAGAGACAGAAGACACGACAATCGCCGACCTGGCTGTTGCGCTCAATATGGGCCAGATTAAAACCGGCGCGCCAGCACGTTCAGATAGGGTAGCCAAGTACAATCAACTCTTGCGAATCGAAGAGGAGTTGGACCAATCTGCAGCCTACGCTGGTTGGTCGGCTATTAGGCAGGGGATGCCATAAATAGTGAGAAGAGTCCCGGTTATTTAACTGACCAGGGGCGGGTTTCATACCCGCCCCTGGTTACTCCTCCACGGTATTAGGTAAAATACCCAATATCAGCTCAACGAAACCTCAGTTTCAGAAATAGATCCTTCCGTACGCACTCCAGGAGCTAGTGTGCCGCAATAAGGGCAAATCTGCCAAGGCAGTTCCATCAATCGACTACAGTGGGTGCACGGTTTGCGAAGTCTGGTGTGGCAGTTGGGGCATACCTGCCAGTCGGATCTTAGACGGGCTCCACAGCCAGGGCATGCAGGTCTATCCTCAATTTGCGAGAGAAGCGCTTCTTCCTCCAACGTATGTCCATAAGCTTCATTCAGCGTCTGTCGTGGGCGGAGTATCATGTAGATCACCAGACCGGGCAGATTAAGGACTGCCACCACTAAAGACGCCAGGATATGAACCAAACGATCTTGGGATCGCGATCGGATATCACGTAAGGTCCAGAAAACCAAGCTCAGCCAAAGTGCCGCCAGGAAAGCTCCGAAAAATGCTGTCAGGTAGGTGAGCAGGTTTCCGAGAGAACTCAGGTTAATCACAGGTGGCATGGTATGCTCCCACAGACTGAAATTATAGCACGCGTACAGTTGCCAGACAGATGCAACTTTCAGGCCGCGTTGACACAGTCAACCGCCTGAAGTATAGTCCGATAGTCGCGCCTTGCGGCTTGAATATTGCACCCGGAGGGCAACATGGGGGAGAGACATACAGGATACCGGATAACCGACCTCGCGACCTCGGAACGCCCACGCGAGCGTTTGGCAGCTCTGGGAGCAGGAGCACTCTCCAGCGCTGAATTAATCGCAATTTTGCTCCGTACGGGGATAGAGGGCTTGAATGCTGTGCAATTGGCGCAAGATTTGTTAATGGATTTAGGTGGATTAGCAGGATTGCACCGGGTACCCTATGAAGAATTGCGCAGTCGGCGGGGGATAGGGCCAGCAAAAGCAGCTCAACTGAAGGCGGCTGTGGAATTGGGCCGTCGATTGGGAGCGACCGTGCCCGAAGACCGGCCTACGATCCAATCCCCGAGTGACGCCGCGGCCCTTCTGCTTTACGAAATGGGAGCCTTGGAGCAAGAGCATCTGCGTGTTCTTCTCCTGGACACACGAAACCGTCTGATCCGAACGATTGAAGTCTATCGCGGATCACTAAATACATCTCTCATTCGTGTCGGGGAGGTTTTTCGGGATGCGGTACGGTCCAATGCAGCCTCAATTATCATCGTTCATAACCATCCAAGCGGTGACCCAACTCCCAGTCCTGAGGATGTGAGCGTAACTCGAGCGTTGGTCGAGGCGGGTAGTCTACTTGATATCGAGGTCCTTGACCATCTGGTGATCGGCAAGAACTGCTTCGTCTCGCTCAAGTCGAAGGGTCTTGGTTTCAATTAAATTTAATCAGGAAAGTCTTATGGACTACCAAATAATACTTCTACCGCGCAATAACTATTGGTCTTGGCTTCGTGCATGTAAGGATTACGTCTTATCCTATGGTCCGAATCTGACTCCGGATCCGGTGACCGCGGCTCAGTACATGCCTCCGCGACAGGTGATCACCTTCCCGCTGGTCCCAGGCGGATATCCTGAGCAGGGTGATATCGAACGCTGGTTCCAGGCTCATTATCCGGGAATCCGGTTGGACCCAATTGAGGTTGATACACCCAGCAAATTGCATGCCGCGCTTGATAAGCGTATTGCCGATCGGGATCGCTACGGACAAAAGCAGCGACCATTCTATCTACTTTGGCCGACTGAATTCGCCTACATCACCCAAGAATTCAGGGCTAATCCACACATCTATGGTCGATGGGGGTTTCCAGGACACGAGGGGATCGACTTCAGGGCCAGAACCAGCACCAGCATCTTTTGCTGTGCTGATGGTGAAGTGTATCGGCTCCATACCAATCCAGATAACCACCCTTATGGAATTCATGTGAGGATTCGGCATAAGGACGGCTACAAGACAGTCTACGCACACTTTACAAAAGCGCTGGTGAACGAAGGCGAGGTGGTGAAGGCAGGTCAAGTGATCGGATTTGCTGATTCTACTGGTGCCTCAGTGGGATCGCATCTTCATCTGACGCTCAAGCGCGACGGCGCTACCGAGCGGGGCGAGACGGACTATCCCAAAGACATCATCGATCCAACACCTTTTTTGGTCTGGCCGGAGGGTGTAGTAAGTAAATCATTCGATGCGTTTGATTGGCCGGCAGGCAAGTGTTTGATTGGAGCGCATGGGCGAGTAGGGGGTCGCTTGGAAGATGAGGATGTTGAGGCGATTACAATAGCTCGTCTCGAGGCGGTGAAACTTGGTTTGTCCGAAACCAAAGGAACTATCGAGCGGCTGCGAGCTATTAATCCAGCGATTTTCCTCGCTGTTCGACTTACGGCGGACTTTTCCGGGGACCCGGTTTCTGCTAACAGCTTTATCTCTCATGTGGCACCTGATATAGGACGACTTTACCGGCTTGGAATTCGTTATTTTGAAGTTCATGCGAATCCGAACCTGCAGTTTGGTGGGTGGCAGCGTTCATGGTTGGGTGGAGAGGAGTTTGGTAGTTGGTTCAGCAAAGTAGTTAAGACTCTGCGAGACCCTTATCCCGAAGCACGCTTTGGATTTCCTGGTCTCTCACCAGGAAATGCACTATCCGGTTGGCGGGCAGATGTGGATCGATTTTTAGATGATGCTGATGAGGCTGTGCTTCTAGCTGACTGGGTTGGAGTAAATTGCTACTGGACGGAATCCGCGGGGGTCAAGTCGCATCGAGGGGGTCGGTTCCATGAGGAATATCGCCTCCGTTACCCCAATAAATTACTTTTCATCACCGAATTCAGCAATCCGTCTGCGAGTGTCAACTCTCGTATCAAGGGGCAGCAATACTTAGATTTTTACCGTATGCTACGGGACATTCCAGGGATTGGGGTGGTATTCGCTTACACATTATCGGCAGTTGACGGTCACGATGCGATGATCTGGCGAAACGAAGAAGGGGGTATCAACCAAATTCCTGAGATAATTAGTGATCGGGATTTCTAGGGGGTAAAGTCTGCAGGTCAGCAATTCCTACTATCTTCCTGCTACCAGGAGACAGCTAGAGTACGCAGGCCAGATTTACGATCTCGGTATTTAATCTGGCCATTATGCCGTCCATACTCCCAAAGACGATGGGTGATACGAACGTCTTGTTCACAATAATCGAGGACCTGGTCGAGTTTGCCTTCACGATACCATTTAACCGCTGCCAGACCATCGGCGCTCTTGTGTTCGCCCAGGGTTGCCTCAGCTAGGTTATCGAGGGAAATGCGGAAACCCAAACTCTGGTAGATGTGATCCAGCAGATCGACCGTACGACGAATCAGATCTGATCCTGTCGCCAGGCCATAGGGTCGCAGAACCTGATAATCGAATCTCACAATGTTAAAACCTATAATTTGATCTGCTTTCAGGAGCTGACTAATAAGCTCTTCAGCATCT
>Ga0114930_10001040_pt1 | contig 27417 bp, 26 predicted proteins | sample AnhtaG_FD_87300 | JGI IMG/M metagenome (GOLD analysis project Ga0114930, IMG submission 87300) | Deep subsurface microbial communities from Anholt, Denmark to uncover new lineages of life (NeLLi) - Anholt_01485 metaG | ecosystem: Environmental > Aquatic > Marine > Oceanic > Sediment | place... | reverse complement strand
TCTCCCCTGGTGTGTTGCGGAGGAAGTACATCGGGCTCTGGAATCCCCGCATCGCCCGACGTGCGGGGGTGTCGGCGGGGCCGGGCGGCCAGACGTACGGGTACCAATCGCACCCCTTCTGCTGCGACCAGCGCAGCGTCTTGCGCCACGCCAGGCCTTCTTCGATGGGCACAGTGGTGAGGTCCTCGATGGGCATGACCACCCAGTTGAGCACGAACTCAGTGGACAGCATCACGCCCGGCGTGCGAAGCATCGTGTCGAAGTACCGATAGATGTAGTGCGCCGATCCGCGCTCTGTCACACCGCCGACGCCGGCGGTCGCCCACGAGTACTTCGGGCCGTTCCACTCTGTAATGCCAAAAGGCTTGTCCTCGAAAGCAGCGACGCGGGACAGCGACGCCAAGTCGGCAGCGATGGTGCACACGCGTCCCCCATACCGGCCGGTGTACTGGTTCACGCCGCTGTAATCCTCGCGCGGAACCGGCGCGACCCGGTTGAACGTGCCCGCCCGCACGTAGCCGACCGGGACGTCCGGCGACAACTCCTCCCGTACGCAGCGAGCCACCTCATCGAAGCAATGCCACAGCTCGGCGCCGTAGTAGGTGGGGAGGCTCGCGCCCCAGACGGCCAACTCGGCCTCGTTGCCAATCTCCAATGTCAGGATCGAGGGATGATGCAGCGCCCGGCGCACCTCGCGCAGACGCTCCCGATAGTCCTCGAATCCCCGCGCGGCGGTGACGTAGCTTCGAATGGCTGTATAGCTCGGTCTCATCGAGGCGAGAAACCCCAGGCCGCGCTCGTCGAATACCCGCCCGCGGTCGCCGTCGATCCCGCCCGAGCGGAAGCCGTAGGTGCGCTGGAAATCGAGCCACAGCTCCTCGAAAAGGTCAGCCTGCTGTTCGGCGACGGCTCCGGTTGGTGTTGGCCCCCCGCACACGGTGCCCGTGGGGAAGAAGGGATGGCCATTCACCACCATGGCATAGTCGGTGAGCGGCAGCTCCCAGGCGTGCCGCATTGCGGCCGTGACGTCGGTCTCGACGCAGCGAATCTGGCGAAAGGCCACCTTGCCGCGCCATATGTCCTCGAGGCGACCGCCCCGCGACAGAGCCAGCACCAGTTCATACGTGTACGGGCAATCCGTGTACCAGTACCGCGGCGACGGAAGAACCAGGCGAAGACGCTCGCCTGCTTCGCGTGGCGCGGTGACTCGTTTGGTCTGGAAAGCCACGACGTTGCCGGCCGCATCATGCAGCGCCGCATGGAGGCGGACGGCTCCGGGCGCGGCATAGAGGCGCACGGCAATGTCAACGAAGCCCCGGTCTCGGGCAAGGTCGAGGCGCGGCGAGACGATAGGATCGAGCAGTCCCTCGTGCGCCGGCTCCGTGTCGGCTCGCATGAGGCGAGCATACTCATCCGGAACCGTCAGCTCCTGCCCGGCGTGCCGCCGGCCGAGAGGCTTCGGGCGCCAGGCGTGAAGCTGGGCCCACAGATAGAAGCGGCGCAGGTCCGGATCGCGCGCGAGCTGCCGTTTCAGCGCCAACGCTGCCTCCAGTTCGGCGAATGCGGCATCACGGGGGTCAGGCTCTTCCTGCAGCTCATCCAGGCGGTCCGCGGCTTCGGCGCCGCCCGCGAGCACGCTGGCTTCGATCTCGGCGAACGTGCGCCCCTCCTGGACGAGGAACCGGCGTTCTTGTACGGCGCGCCCATGCCTGGCGACGAGCCGATGAAACAGCGTGCCGGCTTCGGCGAGCAGTCGCTCGAGGTCGGCCCGGCGACGCTGGAGCGTACGCGTGCGCTCGCGCCACATGGCCTGCTGGATCAGCAACTCCCGCGCGAGGTTCCGATACCGCCGCTGCTCAGCCCTCGCCCGCGGCTCAGACGGCGGTGGCTCGCACTCGAATAGCGCGAGGTCGTCGAACCATGCCTGACCGTGGCCGGCCTCGCCGCGCACTCGGCACGAGACCTGAAGCTGGCTTGCACGTGAGTCCCGTGCATCGGGGAGCAGCAGCATCTCGACTCCGTGCCACGGGCGCACGCCGCGGACGCCGCGTGTTTGCTGGAGGCTCAGCCAATTCTCGTCGCTGAACCACGACGCGACAATGTAGGCCTCCTCGCCCCCTCGCAGGTTCGTGCGGATCCAGCCCCTCAGCAGATACGCCTTCTCTGGCTCGATCGCCAGCCGCTCCGCGCCCACGGCATACCGGTTCGTAACGTCCGATATTTCAACGCAGCGTTTGCCCCCGTGAGGCTGCTCCGTACTCAGGCGCGCACGCCCGGCGCACTCGCCCCAATTGGGGCTGAAAAAGCCCTCCCAGCCCTCGGCGAATCCCGTCCCGGCGTCCACTGCCTCGAAGCCGCCATTGGGCACGAGATTCTCACCACGCAATTTCACCTCGGCCCCACTTCCGATGGTGGCGAAGAGCGCCCATGCGATGATTGCAGGCGTTGCCCGTCTGCCGAAAGCACAGATAGTTGTCATGGATATGCTCCCTCTGGGCCCTGCCACGCCCGCTCCCAGCGGGCGGCACTCAGGGACGGAGCTGCATTGTGTTGCCGAACGAGGCGGATTTCCGCATAGGAAGCCGGGTTACCTGTCGCCGGAGGGAAACGGCGAGGTCTGTTGCACGGCGACGCGGTCAGGCAGGCGTCTGCGCCCGCTCTGCGGAACTGTATTGCGTTCGGTGCGATCGCGGCACTCGGCAACTCGAAGTCATGCGTTGAGGTGAACCTATGCTGCCGAAGGAACGCGTGCTCGCCATTTTCGAGCACCGGCCAACGGACATCGTTCCGACGTATCAGGCAGGACTATCGTCGCGGGTCGCTTCGGCGGTGCTCGGCCGGGAGGCGTACGTCGGTGGCGGGATGCAGCAGTGGCGCGAGTCGAAGGCCCTCTGGGAGGGCGAGGCGGCACATCGGGAGTTCCTCGAGCGCTCTCGGCAGGACGCCCACGACCTCGCGAACGCCCTGAACGTGGACTACGTCCGGCCAGCTTACTGGCGGAAGAACGAAAAGCCCACGCGGAAGATCGACAAGTATACCTTCATGTTCGGCGACCCGGGCGACGCCTGGTACGTAATGCGATTTGATCCCGAGACGGAGCTCTACCAGGTGGTGGATTCCCAACACCGGGCCGAACCGACGCTCGCGGACATCGAGCGGCGCGTCGAGGCTCTGGAGAGTTCAGCGCCGCGCCACAGCCCTACTCCGGAGAGCTTCGCCGATTCGGCGGCGGCCCTGGAAGTATTCGGGCACGAGCGAGCAGTGCCGGGCGGCGGCGTCGGCATCTGCGTTCCCCGCGAGGCCGTCTGGCTTGAGGCGGTGGCGCTGCGGCCCGACCTCGTCGCCCGTCATCTGGACGCGCAGGCGGAGCGTAGCGTGCGCAGCGTCGCCTGCCAGGCGAAGATGGGGCTCCGATTCCTGCAGGGCGGGGGCGACTTCGCCGGCAAGAACGGGCCCTTCTATTCGCCGAAGGCGTTTCACCGGCTCATGCTGCCGGCACTGCAGAAAGTGTCGGCCGCCTGTCACGAGCATGAATGCTTCCATATGTTCGCCAGCGACGGAGACCTCTGGCCGGTGGCCGAAGACCTGTTCGGCGCCTCCGGCGTGGATGCATTCTACGAGATCGACCGGCAGGCGGGCATGGATCTGCGGGCGTTGCGACAGCGCTACCCGGAGCTGACCCTTCTGGGTGGCATCAGCTCGGAGACGCTCCATTGTGGCACGCGGGACGAGGTCGTTGCGGAAGCCCGGTCGGCCCTCGAGGTGGCCAGGGAGATGGGCAGTATCATGGTGGGCTGCTCGAATCAGATCGTGGCGCAGACGCCCATCGAGAATCTCATGGCCATGCTTGAGACCATCAACGAGCATCGCTAGGTCACCAACCGCAGTTGGCGATCTTGGGAGTCGGGCTTCAGCGACCATGGCAGTAGGGGCGACCAGGCTGGTCGCTCCTACTGCCATTTGCTATCAGGAGCTTGAAAAAGCGCTAAAGCGCGAGCGAGAGCACGCCGATATATGAAAGTGAGAAGGATTGCTCGGGACGGCGTCTCGCACGACAGCAGACCGACTCGGGCGAAGCTCCAGTGAATGTGCCGCAGAGAATATGCAAGAGCAGTTTCGACACTGCCAGGCAGAGATCCGCTACGAGCGGCTCAGCTTGTGCCTTTGTGTCGATCAAGCCACGCGTCTGCGATCGAGCGCGGGCGATGGCAATGAAGGCGCCCGGTGTGTCATGGGTTCCTCTCCCTCCTCGGGCGCCATGGCAGGTACGCGCGGCCGCGCCGTCGATGATCCCTGCCGGCGCATATCCCCTCCCCACCCCAGCCGCTGTCCCTGCATGCATTGCCACAACGTCGTTCCCCCCGCAGCGCCGACGCCACAACACACCCGTGCTCCGGGACGCCGAACGTTCCTGGGCGGGCGCGTGGCTGCCAATTCACGCTCTGCCTCCGGGCGGAGCGATGCCGTAGCGACGTTGCATGGCGCCACTTCGGACACGCATCGAGGGCTGCTGGCTCGGCCAGACGCGGATTTGACAGACAGCCACAAGAGCACCAGTTGATCCAGAGGGGCTGCCGGCACAGCGTCGTAGGCGAGCGGGCGCGAGCCAGCCCGACGCTAGCGCCGCACAGTTGCCGACTAACGCAGCAGGTAAAGCACTGGAGTACGAGCCATCGATTGCAGCCTCGGCCGGCCAGCAGCCCCCTGCAGCCGCCCATCCTCACACACCGTCATCGACCCCGCAGCCGTGCCGACCTCTGGCCTCGTTTCGTCTCCCGACTCCCATACCGCCGCACCACATGCCGCGCTGTGCAGGGACCGGGCACACAGCGGCGAATAACACCTAGAACGAGGCATGATGTCCGCCGCGCCACTGGCGCGGCGGACATCATGACCACACCACGACTCCCGGGAGGGCACGCGAAGATGCGTCATGGTCACGCCAGTGGCATTGTGCTGCTGTGTTGCCTCATGCTGGCGAGCACTTGGAGCGCGGCACGGGCACAGAAGCACCGGAGAGAAAACGTCGTGAGCTGCGAGACGTACAGCTTGCGGCAAATGCTCCGGGACGGGACGCTATCGCTCGAAGGCACGCCGGCGGCGCTCAAGGAGCTCGGGATCAGAGGCATAGCGCTGAACGACATGTTCTTCGAATCGTGGGACCAGGCGTACTTGGACAAGATCAAGGAAGCTGTCGCGGAGGCGGACGGCATCATTACGGGCGTCATATTGGGCGGCAACCTCGCCACACCGGACGAGGCGAAGCGGGAGGAACAGATCGAGACGGCCAAGGAGCGCATGCGGGCAGCCGCCTATTTGGGCGCTCCCCTGGTACGTATCAATGCGGGACGCGTCGCTGAGGGGGAAGACGACGACACGGTGGGCGTGCAGCGAGTGATCGGCGCCTTCAACCAGCTCCTGCCGCTGGCCAGGGAGCTGAACCTGAAGATCACCATCGAGAACCACGGCGGCGTCTCTCGCTCAGCCGACAACATCGTGCAGATCATCAAGGGCACGGACCCAGAGTGGGTGGGCGCCTGCCTGGACTTCCTGAATTGGCCCAAGGAACCGCGGAACCTGCGGTACCGAGAGTGCCAGAAGCTGGCCCGGTACAGCTACCATGTGCACGCGAAGGCCAAGAGCTTCGACGCCAAGGGCGAGGAGACCGAGATCAAGTACCGGCGCGTGCTGCGCATGCTGAAGCGCGCCAAGTATGCCGGGGCGCTCTCCATCGAATTCGAGGGCAAGAGCGACCCGATCGAGGGCATCAAGAAGACGCGGGATCTGATTCTGAAGTACTGGTAGCGGCTCTGATTGCCCGGGTGAGCGGCCGGCGTTCCCGGCGAGCACATCATCTGCTTTGGGAGACGAAGCGGGGATGTCCGATCCGCGGGGCGGCGTACGTGCGGCGTGCGTGCTTGTTCTCAGCCATGCGGGTGAGGGCCTGCCTGTGCCGGGTGAGCTGCTCCTGCAGCGCGACGAGGCATGCAGCATCGGCCTTCGCGGCGGCATCAGCCAGAGCCACCAACTCCGGATGGGCGACCTGCGCACCAGCATGCTCTCCGACGGCGTCGGCCGGCGCGGCGAGCAGCTCACTGAACTCTGTGATGAGGCGGTCGCGCTCGGCGGCGGCGCCGCTGGCAGCCTCAAGCTGCCCCGACGAAAGGGCGTCGCAGCACTGCTTGGTCGTCGTCAGCAGCGACTCCAATACCGTCCCCAACGACCTCTGCGGCGCTTGCGCGATCGGCGCCTCCGCTGCCGACGGCTTCGGCTGACTTGGCCTCTGCCTGTCGCCACGCATCGGCTAGCCCCTCCAATAGGCGTATGACCTCACTGAGCTTGCCGGCATCGTCGCTCAGGTCTGCCTCGATGAGCCGGCGGTACATGTACCCGTACAGCGCCATCAGCCGGTTGGCGAACCCTCCTCCTGCTTCCATGTCCAGAGAGCACTGCAGTTCGGTGATAATGCGGCGGGCTTTGTCAATGGCGTCCGAGCGCTGCTCGATCTCCCCGCTTTCCATAAGCTCGAATGCCGTGCGCAGAGCCGCCAGCGCCCCATCGTACAGCAGAATAATGAGCCCCAGGGGGGTACTGCACTGCACAGCCGTGTGCTGGTAGGCAGTAAGCGCCGTCTTGTTATTCACGGCTAACGTTCTCCTGTGGGCCCCTGCGCCGGCGGTTATTGCCCATCCAAATCAGGTTGTCAACTAGGCTCCTGGAAAGTCTGCAGCGCCGCCAAGCTCGACGTCAGCATCCGGCTCTGCGCCTGGAGCTGACTCAGGATCGCCTCCATCGAGATGAAACGCCGCACGAGCTGCTCCTGGCGCAGCATGATGCGCTCCTCCATGCGCTCGATCTCTGCATCGACCCTCTCGATTTGCTCCTCGAGGCCAGTGGTGGTGACTTTCAGCAGGGAATTCTCGCCTTCGGCCATCTGCGCTGCATATTCCACCAGCCGCGTGGCGACGCCCTTGGTCACCATCACAGTGCCGTGGTCGCCCGTGGACGTGGTGGCGATGCGCACCACCAGCCCAGCGGTAGTTTCGTTCTCAGCATCGCCCGTCAGGATCCGCCCATCGCCGGTGGCCGCCTCGCCGTTGATGGTGCCTTCGACATCGGTCCCGGCATGCTGCGCCGTCTCCCCCGCAGTCTCGGCGCCGAGTCCCGTTGATCCGGCTGTGCCTGAGCCACGGGAAGAAGCGATCTGGAGCACGTGCTTGGAGCCGTAGTAGTCGCTCTCCAGTTTCACGGCGCCGCTCGCATTCGATGTGCGCGCCTCGATGCCGGCCTCTTCCAGAGCGTCATTGATGGCATCCACGACCTGGTCTGTGCTCATGCCGGCCGTCAACACGACTGTCGTTTCGCCGTTGATGGTCAACGTCTCATCCTGTGCCAGGCCGGCGCTAATGTCGTTGCCCGTCACCGATGCGCGGGTGGCGACGGCAGTGATATCGAGCGCATAGCCCTCTGATCCGGACGAGGCGGTCGCGGCATCGACGGTCACCACCTGCACGCGGGCGTCGGTGGCCCGCGTTGTGGTGGCGAAGAGCTCAGCCACACCCTCAGGATCGTCAGCGATGGCGGCGGCCAGGGCGGAGCCGTCTATCTGCAATCGGTCGGTGGCGCTGGCCGAGATGCCGATCTGTGAGAGCAGCCCGTACGCCCCCCCGAGCACCTGGACCGTCGCCGAGGCGGCGCTGCGCAGGCCGGCCTGAATGCTGCTGACGGCCCACTGCGCGAACAGCGTGCCGCTGACGCCGGTGTCGGAGTCAAAGTCCTGCTGGGCGTTGAGAAAGTCCATGAGGCCATTGAACTGATCCACCAGCGCCCGAATGGCATCCTCCGTGCCTGTATTGTCCTCGGTGACTTGCACGACCACCGTCTCGCTCGGCGCCTCCGCCAGCAGGCGGAACGTGACGCCCTCGGCCAGGTCCGTTATGGTATTGGTTGGCCGCGACACGGCAACGCCGTCCACGGTGAGGGCCGCGTCGGCTGCCTGGGTGAGCTCGTCGGCGACGGTCTTTTCCAGCACGCCCAGGGTGACCAGGACGTTGTTATCGTCAGCGAAAGTCGGCGTGCCCGCATCGCCGACGATCTCGAGCCGGTACTGCGTCTGGCCGTCAACCTCCTCGCTGACGACGGTCGCTGTCACATCAGCCACGGTCGTGGTGATAGCAGTGGCGATGTCGCTGAGCGAGTCATTGGCCAGATTGATGGCCACGCCGGTGCCGTTGATGGTCACCGTGCCGCTGGGCGCTGCGCTGAGGCCCAACTCGGTGCCGACGGCGGTCGTTTGCCCATCGAGGAAATCGGACGCCGCGCCGTTGGTAATAGCGGTCTTTATCGAGGTGCCGCTGGTGAGCAATCCCAGGCTTTCCAGCACATCGTTGGCGCTGGCATCGGCCAGCTCGATGGCGTTGGCCGCGCCCTGGCTGTCGCTAGTTATCACCAGCCGAGCGTCGGTCTCGGAGACCGTCAGGATGGATGCGGTGACACCGGCACTGGCGCCGTTGATCTTGTTGCGTATGCTGGCAAGCGTGTCCTGCGTTTCGATGTCCACGACTTTGCCGTTCACCAGTATCTCGCCCGAGAGAGCCAGAGCCGTGGTGCTATCGGTGAAGCTGGCGGACGATACCTTGTGGGCCGAGGCCAGCGTCGTAACGACGATATCGTACGACGCGAGCGGGGCGCCGCTCTGCACGGTAGCGGTGACCACATCCGTATTGGTGCTGCCAGCCGTGCGGGCCAACAGGTCACCGACATCGGTGAGCGACTGGGCCTGCGTCTGCAGGGCCAGCAGCCGCGTGTTCAGCTCTTGATAGCTCGTCAGCTTATTGATCAGGTTGACCTGACGACTCTCGAGCTGACGTACCGGGATGCGCTCGACTGCCATCAGCGACGATACGATGCTGCTGATGTCCAGCCCCGAGGCGAGCCCATCAATTGAGATCATTCCAATACCCATCATCGTCACTCCCTGAGAACAGCAAGCCCCGTCGTCACGACCTCCTCTGTGAAGTCAAATCTGTGAGAAGGAGGGCCCCCGAGTCGGGGGCCCTCCCGAAGCTACCGCTAGCGCAACAGAGCTAGGACGTTCTGGGGCAAGCTATTGGCCTGCGCCAGCATGGCGGTGCCCGCCTGGACCAGGATCTGATCGCGGGTGAACTCCACCACTTGGGTGGCAAAGTCGGTGTCCCTGATGGCGCTCTCGGATGCCAGCAGGTTCTCCCGCGCCACGGTCAAGCTGTTGACGGTGGCCTGGAGTTGGTTGTTGACGAAGGCGCCGAGGTTGGAGCGAAGTGTGTTGACCTGTTCGATGGCCTCGTCGAGTATCGTGATGGCGGCATCGGCGCCCGCCGTGGTGGAGATGTCGATGGCGGCGACCGTGCCGCTCGTGCCGAGTTGGCTGGCGGACACGGCCCCAACCGAGACGGAGACTTTCTCCCCGACCGCGTTGCCCACCTGGAACTCCATCTTGCCCTGCGTCACGTAGATGCCATCTTGAGGGTCAACGGCGGTGTCGTTGCCCGCCTCGGTGAGCGTGATGGTCATGCTCGAGGTCGCGCCTTTGAGCTGAAGGCCGTTGCCGGCCGTGAACGCCTCGGTGGTGGCGTCGCCGTACGTTACCGTGGCCGCGGAGTCCACGCCCCACTGTACGGCCGTGCTCGCGGCGTTGAGAACGTCGGCGGTCTCCACATAGGTGACGCCTTTGTCGCTGCCATAGCTGAGCTGTTTCAGCTCCACATGGTCCACGTCCCAGGCAGCAGTGACGCCGGTCTGGGCACTGGTCGCGACTATGGCGTCAATGACGTCCTGGACGGTGTCTGCTACTGCCGTGAACGAGCCGATGCTCACGCCGTTGATGGTGATGCTGCCGTCGTTGGCGACCGAATCGGTGGCCGCCACGTAGACGTGTGAAGTATCAACAACGGCCTTGGTGGCGGCGGTGGTGACGTCAATGTCAATGTAGCCTTGGGGCGTGCTCGTGACAGCGCTGGCAGTGAGGATGTTGGTCGAATCAATTATCGTCGCCGACGTTCCGGCGCTGCCATCAAGCAGGTTCTTCGAACCGTACTTCGTGGTCGAGGCGATCTGGTCAATGGTGGCGATGGACGATGTCACCTGCGCCTGCAGGGCGGCCCGCGTGGCCTCGTCGTTGGTGCCCTCGCTGGCCGCGTCCAGCGCCAGGTCACGCATCTGCCGCAGCAGCGAGGTGACTTCGCCCAGCGCTCCTTCGGCCGTCTTGACCATGTTGTTGCCCTTGGCGGCATTCGACAGCGCCACGCTGAGGCCGGAAGCCTGCGCGCGCAGCATCTCCGAAATGATCAGACCGGCCGGATCGTCCGCAGCACTGTTGATCCGCAGGCCCGAGCTCAGCCGCTCAATAGAGATTGCCAAGCGTGCGTCAACAGTGGCCAGATTCCGCTGCGCGTTTAACGCGCTAATGTTCTGGTTGATTCGCAATGCCATTTGTCTTCCTCCATGAAATGAAAACGCCGGCTGATCCCTATTCTTCACAGGGGAGCCGGCCTGCTTGGGGCTTCCATGCCCTGCCAACGGGCTGCTGCATTGATTTTCATTCCGCCGCCCGCCGCTGGCCCCAGGCGGGGAATGATTCAGTCAACTGTCACCTCCTGCTCGGTGCGCCCCTCCCCTCTCTCTATCACGGTTATCGGCAGCCCCGTCCTGAGACTTTAGTGTTGGCGCTGGCGGGCTACATAGTTTCTTGGCCAGCAGCGCCGCCGCCTGCTGGCGCGACTCCATAGCCCGCCGGTTCTCCGCCAATACCGCCTCGTACACCTCGCGCCGATGCACCGGTACATGCCGCGGCGCCGCGATGCCCAGACGCACTTGATCGCCACGGACGGCGATGACGCGTACCTCGATATCATCGCCGATCATTATGCTTTCAGACGCCTTTCGCGCCAGAACCAGCACGACCGTCCTCCATCTCTTGGGGGAAAGGAAAAGGCAAAAAGGACCAACCACAACACGACGAGCGCTGCATACCCATGCGTTGGTGGTCTTCTCCCTGCTGCTTTATCGCTGCTCCTTGCCGTTATCGCCGCATGGGCACTGCGCCGCGGCACAGGACGGCTCGCTAATCTCATCCTCAGTGCGAAGCACATACTGCAGCGGATGTTGGGTGTCGTTCAGCATAACTTGCTTGCCAAGCTGACGGCGGCGGTTGATCACGATGGGAGCGCGAAGGTTGGCGGTGACGCGCCGCGGCTGCTCGTGTACCGCCAGGATCACCAACACCTCGGCCTCCTCGGCCCGCTCGAGCTGAAGCTCTGCAGCGTCGGCATCGCTGATCTCGATGTCGTATTGCCCGGCGATGGCGGCCGGCGGCATCACGGCGAAGGCGATGCTGGGCTCGTCCACCGCCTGCAACCAGCGCAGCCCTGGCTCTGCCTCGGCGCTCAGTACACAGTACTGCTGCAGCTCAGTGAACGGAGGAATGCCGCCGGGGAACACAACGACGTCGTCCGCTGCGATTTCGATGTCGCCGAATATCCTGCTCCGTATACGCATGTGATCCTCAGGGAACGACGTGCGTCCCCGCATTCCGCATGCCCCGCGGCTCAGGCGACGACGCTCAGCATGCCGGGCACGTGAAGCAGATGCGCCGTGGCAGTGAGCGCAGCTTCGTAGGCGGTGGCTTGAATCTGGACCGCAACAATGGCTTCGGCAACGTCGAGCCCCACAAGCTGGTCGCGACTGCTCTCCGCTCGCAGCTCTGCATCCAGCAGCACTTCTTGTGCCCACCCGACACGCTGCAGGCCAGTGCCCAGCGTAGCCCGCATCTTGAGGAAGTGATTTGCAATGCTCTCGAGGTCAGCGAGACTGGTGTCGGAGATCGCCTCGACGTCGGCGTCCAGAATGCGCTGGTGCAGCTCGCTGAGGCTGACGAAGACGTCGGGCGCCGCCGGGTCAATGCCGCCCACATTGAAGAGCACCTCCCCGGGTACGTTTACTGCCATTACCCCGCCGCCGCCCAACGGGCGGAGAATCTCGCCTCCGTCGCCCACGTAGGTGGGAACGCCGCCGACCGATGCCGGCGGGTCGAAAGGCCGCGTGAGCGTACGGTGCCCCGCGAAGATGTGCCGACCGTCAACGCGCTGGTTGGCGATGTCGAGAAGATGGGCCATGGCTTGCTCTATCTCGAGCAGGATGCTGATCCGCTCGGCATCGTTCATGGGGCTGTTGGCGCTGGCGAGGGCCAGGTCGTGAACCCGACGGATCGTGGACGTGATGTCCGCAAGCGCCGCCTCCGTCGTGGCCAACCAGCGTCCGGCCCTGTCGAGCGTGCGCTCCCGCACGCCGGCTTTCGCCAGCGCTTCGTTCAGCCTGTAGAGCTGGCCGATGACAACAGGATCGTCAGATGGCTTCTGGATACGCACGCCACTGACCAGCGCCTCTTGAGCGGCGCCGAGCCGCTTGAAGCTCTCGGAGACATATCGCTGCGTCCGGATCAGCATCATATACTCAGTAACGCGCACCTCTGCTCACCTCATCCGACAAGTCCGATCACGGTCTCGAGCAAGCCATCAATGACGCCAGCCAATCGTGCCGAGGCCTCGAAGGCGCGCTGGTGCACCACCAGATTCACCAGCTCTTCGTCCAGGGACACGCCGGCGGCTGAGTGGCGGGCCTCCGTGGCCCGAGCCACGACCACGTCGCGCGCCTGCGCCAGCTCCTGGGCGTCGCTGACGTCGAGGCCAACACGCGTTACGAATGCCGAGTACAGTTCGGTCAGCGTCGCGGTGCCGCCGGCACCGACGCGGGCGTCCCGCAGGTCGGCGATGGCCTGTGCCTGCTGTCCGTCACCCGGCTCGCCACCGGCCGATGCGCCGATCTTGGCCGAATCTGCCGCAATGACCGGGTTCACGTTGATCTCGCCGTCCACGCCCAGGATGAAGAAGTCCAGGCCGGTGGTGCTGCCATCGAGGCCGATGCCGGCCTGATGCAGGGCATTCACCTCCGCCGCGAGCGTATCTCGAAAGCTCTCTATCTCGGCGAGGTAGGCCGGCAGGTGCTGGTCCCGAACAGCGATGAGTCCCGCGATCTCGCCGCCGCTCACAGCGGCCTCGGTGCCGCTGGCGAACTTCACGGTCAGCAGCCCGGCGTTGCCGGGGTCAGGCTCCACGATAAGCTCAAACGCCCGATCGCCCTGCACCAGCCGCTGGCCACCGATAAGCACGTCGAGCTGCTCGCCGTCGCCGGCAATGGCCCATGCCCCAATGAGTCGCGCCAATTCGACCACCGCCCCGTCACGCTCGTCCAGGAGGTTGTTCAGCGGGCCGGAGCTGGCGCCGACGGCGATGTCCGCGTTCAGCGTGGCCACCTTCTCAGCCAACTGGTTGACGGTGTCCACCATTGGCGGGAGCCAACCGTCAATCTGTTCGCGAAGCTCAAACATCCGTTGGTACTGCTGCGAGACAGACTCTGCCAGCCGCATCCCAGCCTGCAGCGCCACCACCCGCATGGCGCCAGATTCGGGAGCGTCGGCAAGCTGCTCGAAGGCATCGAAGAACGCGCTCAGATCGCTGTTGACTCCACCGTCGAGGCTTATGCTGACCGCTTCAACGTGCTCGAGGCTCGCCTTCAGCCCTGTGCTGGTGCCGGCTTGGGCCGTCGCCGTTCGCAGCCGGCGAATAGCGAACTCATCGGTCACCCGCTCCACAGCCGCCAACACGACGCCCCGCCCAGGCGTCCCGAGGACATCGAGCCCGCTAAGCGACATGGGCACCGATGTCAGCACCGGTCGCTGCCGGCTGAAGTTGGGCGATTGTGCGTTGGCGATATTATGGCCGGTTACGGCGGCGGCGCTGGCGTGTGCTAACAGGCCGCTCCTGGCGATTTCCAGTGTTCCGAGTAGTCCCATAGCATCTCACGCTGACGAATCCAGCAGTGCCGGCGCGCGAGGTGCAGGTCGCACCTCACCCGTGGCGGCATCCACGGTTGGCAGCTCCGGCACTCCCATCAGTACGTCGATGATGGCCTCGTTAAGAGCCTTTTCGTCCTGCAGAAGCTCCTGGTTGACGGCCGATCGCACCTGCGCCGCACGAATCAGCCGCGCCAGACGCCTTCTGAGCTCCTGCCAACGCTCGGCGTCGGGAGAGGCGGCCCCATTCCCAGTGCGGACGGCGAGCCGCGCCAGCGAGCACTCGTCGCCCGGCACGCCTGCCAGCCTCGCGTACGCGGCAACAGCATCACCGCGGTGTCGTTGCTTCGCCCCGAGCTCGTCGGCCGCGGTGCGAAGCAGCCGGCATACTTCCAGCACGGCAGCCGCGTCGCGCTTCGCCAGAGCCTCCTGCTGGCTGACGAGCAGTCGCACGATTCGTTCCCAGCAGAAGCTCTCACCATCCACAGCGGCGTACAGCGCCAGCAGCGCCTCGGCGGCTGCCTTCTCATCACCAAATGCACCTTCGTGCGTCTCCCCATCTGACATGCTACTGCCGCTCCCGGCCACGGCGGGCAGAATTGAAGACGGCTAAAGTAGAAGACGGCGAATCCCCCGCATTGGTGTGGCTGCCATCTGTTCCTCTTTCCCTTATCCCTACAGGGCCGGCGAAAGCTGCTGGTAGAGCATCGTGGCAATGCCAACACTGCTGCGACGCACCATGCCCCTCGCCAATTCATAGTCGAGCTGCTCGCGAAACATCTCTTCAGCCCGACTGACCCTCAGCAGACCGTCTCGGGGCGCCGAGCCGCGCATTGCGGTCATCATGGCGACCATGAAAAGCGCCTCGAAGTCCGCACACGCCTCCCACATCCGGGAGTCGGGACTGGTATCATCGGTTTGGCGCAATGACGTATGCAGCCGGCTCTCGGACGCCGCCATCTGCGCACCGGCGAGTGTTATCCGTGCATCCATGGGTGACCCCTCGGTCAGGAGCGCTTCGCCTTCCTTCACATGATGGCGAGATGCCCCTGCAGCGCCCCGGCTTCTTTCAGCGCCTGCAGTATCGCGACAAGGTCCCTGGGCGACACGCCCAGTGCGTTGAGCGCCGTGACCAGGTCGCCTACGGTGTTTTGCGGCGGGATCTCAAAGAGGCGCCCGGTCTCCTCCTTGGCACGCACTCTCGTGTCCGGCACCACAACCGTCTCGCCGGCGGATAGGGGGGCCGGCTGCGCGATGACGGGCCACTCGCGGATTTGCACCTCGAGGCTGCCGTGCGACACCGCGGCGGGCAGGAGCCTGACATTGTGCCCAATGACAACCGTGCCGGTGCGCTCGTTGATCACTACCCTCGCCGCCGCATCCGGTCGCACCGGGAGCGACTCGAGGCGGGTGATGAGCCGCACCAGCTCGAATTCGTCCATTTGAGGCACTTGCACGCTGACGCTGGCGGCGTCCAGGGCCCGGGCCGCATCGCGGCCCAGCTCTGCGTTGATCGCCGCGGCGATGCGACTCGCCGTGGTGAAGTCAGGTAGGTTGAGCGACAGACACAGGCCGACCGTGGGCAGCTCATCGGGAACGGCGCGCACCACAGATGCGCCCCCCGGCACCCGGCCAACTGCAGGATGATTCTTCCGGATCCGCTCGCCGCCGGCGGCCACGTTGTACCCGCCGATGGACACCGGGCCCTGAGCGACGGCGTATATCTGGCCATCGAGGCCCTGCAGCGGCGTCAGCAGGAGCGTACCGCCGCCCAGGCTCTTCGCATCGCCGATGGATGACACCGTGACGTCAAGCGTGCTCCCAACCTTCACGAAGGCGGGCAGAGAAGCCGTCACCACCACCGCCGCGACGTTCGTCACGCGCAGCTCCGTGGGCGAGACCGTCACGCCGAATTGCTCCAGCATGTTGGCCAGCGACTGGACGGTGAAAGTGGAGCGCATGCCATCCCCAGTATTATCGAGCCCGACGATAAGCCCATAGCCGATGAGACGGTGCTGCCCAAGACCGGCTATCGTGGCGATGTCCTTGATCCGCGTGCCGGACGGCGCAGCCGTCGAGGGCTCTGCCGCCGCCGCGTCCGTCGCTGCCATCATGATGGCCATCACGATCTGTGCGTACGCCATTTCGTCAACTCTCCATCACCGGGTCGGCCCGCTCGCAACTCTCTACCAGAGCCAGTTCAGTATGCGCGGGATGAGGCCGACTCTCCGGCCCGGCTGACGCGCAGCGGGGCCTTGGTACTCGATCCTCGCGTTTGCAACGTTCTGTGACAGGACGGTATTGTCGCGGCGCACGTCCCGCGGCCTCACTTCGCCCCGCAGCGTGATCTCTTGGTAGTCCTTGTTGACGACGATGTGCCGCGTCCCCTCAACTAGCAGATTGCCGTTTGCCGTGATGCCCGTGATCGTCACGGCCACCCTGGTCACCAGCAAGTCGGAGCGGCTGCTCGCGGCTTTGGCCTTCGTTTGGCTCTTGGCATCAAACCCGACGAAGGGGATGAAACTCAACTGGCCCACTCCGGGCCCGACCTTGCTGTCCGTGGCCTTTTCGTATGCGCCGCTGGCCTGATGGCTGGCGCTGGCCGATTCGCTAATGAGCACAATAAGCACATCGCCGACGCGGGTCGCCTTTCTGTCCATGAAGAGCGATGCCAGATCGGTCTCCGGATTCCAGAGTGTGTCCCCCGCGGCCTCGTTTGCCGCGACCACGGCCAGAGTCAAGGCAACAGTCATCCGGACGGCGCGACCCATTCTCAAGGTGCTCCCTCCTCAAAGTGTGATCCGGACGGTATTGGGCCCGGCCACTGTTCCTTCGATGACCTTGTTGGTCGCCTGAATGCGTACCGATACGATGTCGCCGGCGTACCCACTTCGAAGCGCTTGGGCGGTGGCCCTGAGGCATATCGTCTGCAGCTCAAGCACGACTTTGACTACGTCTCCCCGGCAAATGAGCGGCTTGGCATCCGGCAGACGTACTTGTTGATCACCGGCTTCCTCCGCCTCCGGTGCGATGCTTGCTCTCGCAACAGCCTGCCGCCGCACGTGGACCGTGTCCGGCCCCGAGAAGCTAATCTGCTTCGGGGACAGCATGGCATGGCGCAGGCGCATCTTGATGTATCCGAGCGAAATTGGACGAGTTTGACCTGGCAGTGGCGCCGGGCCGAGGGTCACGGCTTCGAGTCGAGCCTTACCCGCCAGCGTGGCCGACTTGATCTCAGCAATGTCCCCCAAGCGCACGGTATCCGACGTGACGGCAGCCTCAGGCTTCAGCACCATTCGAACGGAACTGGCCCGTGCGCGTGTGTCACGTCCCGCCGATACTTCCGCCGTCCACAAGGAATCCGTACCGGCCGTTATCAGCAACGATATGGCAAGCGCAACCCCGATCACGGTTACCGCCTCGCACTGTTGGCAGTTGCCAGCATATCATCGGCGATCTGAATGGCGCGGGAGTTGGCCTCGTAAGCGCGCTGGGCAACGATCATGTTGACCATTTCCTGCACCACCTCGACATTCGACTGCTCCAAATAGCCCTGCAATAGATGGCCGAGCCCGTCTATGCCCGGACTTCCCAGCGTAGCAGTCCCGGAGGCTTTCGTCTCCAGGTACAGCCCATCGCCGGCGCTCAGCAGCCCGGCCGGATTGGCGAATCGGGCCAACTGTATCTGTCCCAGCACCTGATGCTCCGTCTGGCCCGCTATCTGAGCCGACACCGTGCCGTCCCGGCCAATGGATATGCTCAGGGCGTTCGCTGGAATCGTGATCGCCGGGTCCATCGGCAGACCGTCGCTGTTCACCACCAGGCCCTCGCTGCTGCGATTGAAGGCGCCGGCGCGGGTGTAAGCCACAGTGCCGTCGGTCTGCAGAAGGGCAAAGAAGCCGTCCCCTTGAATCACCATGTCCAGTGGTGCTTCCGTCTGCTGAAAGTCGCCCTGTGAGAATATCTTCTGCGTCGCCACCGCCCTAGTCCCGAGCCCAATCTGTATGCCGGTGGGCACTTCCACACCCTCAGCAGCCAGAGTACCAGGGATGCGCAGCGTCTGGTACATCAGGTCCTGGAACTCGACGCGCGCCCGCTTGAACGCCAGCGTATTCACGTTGGCCAGGTTGTTGGCAATGGTGTCCACATTGAGCTGCTGAGCGGTCATGCCGCTTGCGGCTGCATACATCGCCCTCATGGCCGAATACTCTCCTTTCGCGAAAGGCCCACGGGTTGACCCCGTACGGGGTGCCGTACGGCACGCCGCTTCAGACAGGGACGAGCAACCCGTGCCACCCATTCCTGGGCGGCACTGCCGTGGAATCTATACAGCACTCTCAATGAGCCACTGGAGCGACTGGTCCTGCGCCGTGAGCGCCTTTTGGCTCGCCTCGAAGGCTCGGAACCCGATCATCATTCCTCCGAGCTCCTTGACGGGATTCACATTCGCCTGCTCGAGAAAGCCCTGCTTGATGGTGTATCCCGTTGCCACCGGGCGGAGGCCATCCGGCTCGAAAAGCGTAGCCCCAACCCGCGATAGCGACGCCACGGTCTCGGGCACCTCAATGCGCAGCCGCCCGAGCGTTTTATTGGCCCCCATCACTGTGCCATCGGATGCGACCACGAAGTCCGAGCCGCCGACCTGAATGGGACCGCTCTGCCCGGTCGCCGCGTCTACGCCCAGCAATGCGTGGCCGGAGGCGTCCACGATGATGCCCGTGGGATCGAGCGCGAAGGCACCCGATCGCGTCAGTCTCGCCCCCCCCGCCGTAGCCACGACGAAGAAGCCCTCGCCATCTATGGCAAGGTCCAGTGCTCTATCGGTGGCGACGAGGGCGCCCTGCTTCAGGTCCACCCCTGCGGGGGCAACCGCGGCGCCACCGGTGAGACGCACTGAAGACGTCGCCAGGCCGGCCGCCTGGCCCGCACTTCGCCCGCCGCCCATGCATGCGACCAGCACGGCGGGAAAGGCGGCCGAGCTGGTCAATTCGCGCTTGTAGCCGGCCGTACTCGCATTCGCCAGGTTGTTGGCGAACACGTCCTGGCGGTGCATCTGCGTGAGCATGGATGAAGCCGCGGCGTATATACCTCGGACCATGCCGCAATTGACTCCTCAAGTATCTCGGCGGTAGACGTATCCGCCGGGGAACGATCGATGGCCAGTGGGGAACGCTCGGCCGAACTGGCCCGAACGTCAACCATTAACCATTGTCCTGGTGGTGCCGCGCCACTGTTGAGGTCATCGGCCTCAAAGCCCGTTTGCTTGAGACGTGGCAGATCGCCGGGCGCCGCGCGGACATCCGGAGACGCGTCTGGCCGAGCAGCAGGAAGAGCCGCCGCCGGCCGGCAGTCTACTCGACAGGTCGTGGCGGCTGCAGATGGAGGAGATACGAATTGACTTGATCGCCTCAGTGGGCCGACAGGAGCAATTACGCAGCGCCGCTGTCGCCGTCAGCCTCACTCGCCATGCCCTCCCAGACGCCCGTGGCGGACAGCACTTATCAGTGCCGCCGCGATCAGGCCCCAGCACCAGAAGGCCACGAAGGCGATGAGGGCGGCGAGGAGGCATCTGGCTGGCCGTGCGCCGCCGTAGACTTGCCCAGCGCCCACAATGATGAAGCCGATGAGGGCGAGGGTCGCGGCGAGGCGAATGCGGTCGGTTGCTCTCATGGTTCACGGGCCTGTCAGGCCGGTTCGGGCCCCACGTTGACCATTTCGCCGCAGTGTACCGTGTCCTCGGCAATGAGCTCGGCATGCGACAGGACGGGCAGATGAGGCAATACTTGCGCGACGAGGCCGCGGACATGCGGGCGAATGGCCGCTGTGGTGAGCAGCACGGGCGTCTTGCCCAGGGCGGCCATGCGCTCGGCGGCAGCGGCGACGGCCCTGACCAAGCGCTGAACGAAGCTCGGCTCCGGCACGGCGACGGGGCCGCTGCTGCCCTCGACGACGGCGTCCGCGATCGCCTGCTCTACGTCGGGGTCGAGCGCGAACACGTGCAGGCCGTCCTCGCCCCGATACGTGTCGCAGATCTGCCGGGCGATGCTGCGGCGCACCAGCTCCGTGACCTCCTCGAGTCGCTGCGTTTGCGCCAGGCCGTCGGAGATGGCCTCGAGGATCGCCTCCAGGTTGCGTATGGGCACTCCCTCAGCCAGCAGGCTCTTGAGCACCCGCTGCACATCGCCCAGAGTGGCGCGCTCTGGTATGAGCTCGGTCACCACCGCTGGGCTGGACTCTCTCACGGCATCGATCAACAGTTGCACATCTTGTCGAGTGAGTATTTCACCGGCGTGCCGCTTGATCGCTTCACTCAGGTGTGTGGCGATTACAGCGGCCGGATCCACCAGAGTGAAGCCGCCCGCTTCAGCCACGGCCCGGTCCGCCGGGGCGATCCACGTCGCCGGCAGCCCGAAGAGCGGCTCCTCGCACGTCTCGCCAGGCGGCGGCGCGGCGTCTTCCGGCCCGCCCATGGCCAGGAGTAGGTCGGGCATGACGCGCCCGCTGGCAACGGTGCTGTCACGGAGTTTGATGACGTACCGATCGGACTCCAGCGCGCCGCTGTCACGCACGCGCACGGGAGGCACGATGAGGCCACACGTGGCAGCGATCTGCCGGCGCACGCCGGTGACTCGCTCCAACAGCGTCCCACCGCTCGCCGAATCGGCCAGCGGCACCAGGCCGTAGCCGAGCTCGAGCGTGACCGGATCTGAAGCGACCAATTGGACCAGGTCTTCGGCCCCGGGCACCAGCGGCGGCCCCGGCGCCGGCTCCTCCGACTCCACGGCGGGGCGCGGTTGGCGCGTTGCCATCCACCACACCACAGCTGCGATCGCCCCAACCACCATGAAACTGACGGTAGGCAGCCCGGGCAGGAGTCCAAAGACCACCAGGAGCACCGCCACGATGAGTATCGCCCGGGGCTGCGCAAGGACCTGGGATACGACCTCGGTGCCCAAGCTCGCCTCCGATGCGGCCCGGGTGACCACCAGTCCCGTCGCCGTGGAGATGAGGAGGGCCGGCACTTGACCCACGAGGCCGTCTCCCACCGTGAGAAGGGCGAACTTGCGCAGAGCCTCGGGCACGGAAAGGTCCAGCCGCAGCGCCCCTACAGCGATACCGCCAATGAGGTTGACGGCGATGATGACGAGCGCGGCGATGGCATCCCCGCGCACGAACTTGCTCGCACCATCCATGGCACCGTAGAAGTCAGCCTCGCGCTGGATCTCCCGCCGACGTCGTTTCGCCTCCGCCTCATCAATGACCCCCGCGTTCAGGTCCGCATCAACGCCGAGCTGCTTGCCTGGCATCTCGTCCAGCGTAAAGCGGGCGGCCACCTCTGCCACCCGCTGCGCACCGTTGGTGATGACGATGTACTGGATGAGCACGAGGATGAGAAAGACGACGAAGCCAACGATGTAGTCGCCGCCGACGACCGACTGGCCGAAGGCGGCGATGACATTGCCTGCAGAGCCATGCAGGAGGATGAGCCGTGTTGTGGACACGTTCAGGGCGAGCCGAAACAGTGTCGCAATGAGCAGGATTGAGGGGAATACTGAGAACTCAAGGGGGTGCTTCGTGTACATGGATATGAGGACGATGCCCAGAGCGAGAGCAATGTTCACCGTCAGAAGGACGTCCACAATCGCCGACGGGAGGGGCATGACCATCATGATGAGGATGCCCACGACGGCAATGGGCATCAGCAGGTCGCTCTGAAACATCAAGTCCCATGAACGTTTGGTTGGTCGCAACTGAGTGCCTCCGCAAGACAGCGATCAATGGTCAGTGGCCAGTGACCGATGACGACGCGCGGCCAAGAAAACGAACGCGTGGCCGGCGCACGGTTTCGCGGACGGACAGCCGGGTGTCTGTTCCCACGGCTGCAGAGCCGCCAAAGCTGCTATGCTTCCACTGGCTCCCTGGCGGCCCGCTCCCGAGCGGCGCGATACACGCCGGCAAGCACTGCGGCAACGGCCTTGTAGAGGGCGCGTGGTATCTGACGCCCCAAGGGAACCAACTTGTAGAGTGCCTGTGCGAGGGCGCGGTCGGACCATATCGGTATGCTGTGGGCGCGGGCGATAGCCAAGATGCGGTTGGCAACCAGGTTGCGGCCCTTGGCCACGATCTTCGGCGCCTCCATCTCGACGGGATCGTAACGCAGCGCGATAGCGATGTGGACCGGGTTGGTCACAACCACCGTCGCCTGCGACAGCTCGGACGTGGTGCCCTCGCGCAGCACCTGCCGAGCCCGCTCCCGCACCCGGGCCCGGATGTGTGGATCGCCCTCGGTCTCCTTCAGATCGTCTTTGAGCTCCTGGCGGGTCATTCGAAGCCTCTGTTCGTGCTCCAGCCGCTGATACAGACAGTCCGCCCCGGCGACGATGATGAAAGCTAATGCCACGCGGAGCCCGACGCGGAGAGCAAGCCCGCCTACGGCCCCCGCGGCTGCAGGGAGCGGCATTGCGCCGAGGCTGATTATGAGGGGCAACTCGTCCTTGACGCTGACGTAGATGACGGCCGCGACGATGCCCGTCTTGATCAACCCCTTGAGCCCTTCGACCACCAAACGCCGTGAGAACACTCTTTGAAGACCGGCAACCGGGTTGATGCGCTGCAATTGAGGCTTGATGGGCTCGCCGGAGAATATAAAGCCTACTTGAACCAGATTGCTCGCGATGGCAAGCACGGCAACTGCCACCATGATGGGAAACACCACTGCCGCGCCCGCGCTGAAGGCCGCCCCTACGATCTCCCCGGCCGCTGCAGGCCCAAGATCGCTCAACTCGGGGGCGCGGAGGCCTCGTGCGACGACCGCCTTGAGCGTGGCGAACTGTCGGGCCCCCGCCAGGGCTACGACACATAATGCCGCCAACAGACCGAGCGCGGCAGAGACCTCGACGCTGCGCGCCACCTCGCCCCGTTCACGAGCCTTGCTGCGGCGGCGGGGGGTCGGCGCCTCGGTTTTCGACGGGTCGGCCATCTCTGCGCATCCTCAGGAAAGCCGCGTCTGGGCGCCTTTCAGGGCGCCGACGTGAGCTCGACGAGCACTGGGGCTATCTCCCCCAGTACACCGACCATGACGGCGACAGTGGCAGACACGGCCAACCCGATGGTCAGGATCCCCACGAGCGGGCGCAGCGGCGCTCCCACGATGAACATGTTCGCCTGCGGCATCGCACGCGCGAGCAGGCCCAAGATGACGTCAACGAGAAACAGCGCGCCGACCGCCGGCGCGGCAATGCGGAGACCGCCACGTATCACGACCCCGGCCAACGCCGCCACGGAATTGAGCGCGCCGGGGCCTATCAGTGACGACTGCCACGACACATCCTGGAAGCTCCGGCCCAAAGCCAAGAGCACCCAGTGGTGACCATCGAGCCCAAGAAACACCAGCCCGCCGATCAGGTAATGTGCCTTGTCAAGGCCCGCTGCCCGCGTGCCCAGACTGGGATCGATGATTTGGGCGATATTGTAACCGGTTTGCAAGTCGAGCAATTGTCCGGCAAAGCGGACGGCGGCGAAAAAGAGCGATGCCACGTACCCGAGCAGCAGCCCACACAGCACCCCATGGGAGAGCAAGCGCACATACGCAGGCATGGTGAGGGCGATGGGTTGCGCGTGGGCCTCCGCCACGGGCGTAAGCACAGCGGCCGTGAGTGCCGCCGCCGTGACTCGTATCCTGGTGGGCACCTGCTGATCGCCGATGATGGGTGCGACGGCATAGACGCCCATGGTGCGCGCCAGGACGAGGCCGAAATCGGCCGCATGTGCCTCTATCGCGGCCAGCAACGCATTCACGGCCTGCCTCCCATGGCCGCGCGCCTCAGAATTGCCCTCCTCCGGCGGCCGCCTCAGTGCGCGTATAGGGCCAAGTTCGAAAACAGGGCAATTGTGAAGTCGGTCAGCGCACGAAACATCCACGGCCCAAAAACTACGATCGCAGTGGCGACAGCGAGGATCTTGGGGATGAACACCAGCGTCATCTCCTGCACCTGCGTTGCCGCCTGCAACAGACTCACGAGGACGCCCACCAGGAGGCCGGCGAGCAGAACAGGGCCGGCCAGTTTCGCGGCCACTATGAATGTGCTCGTGCCTAACGATGCCACGGTCGCTTCAGTCATGGTTCACAACCCTCTCAGGCGATGTGGGGGCGTGGGAGCCGGCGCCCTCTATCTCCCGCCGGTACCATCCTCAGCGGCGCCGTTGCCTGCCGGTTTTGTCCCTTGACCCTTGTGGCTGCCTCGCTCACAGAAAGCTCATCACGATTGACCGGGTCAGCAAATGCCAGCCATCCACCATCACGAAAAGTAAGATCTTGAAGGGCAGCGATATCATCACCGGTGGCAGCATCAGCATGCCCACCGACATTAGGGTACTCGCGACCACCAAATCGATCACCAGAAAGGGAATGTACAAGACGAAACCGATCTGGAAGGCCGCCTTCAGTTCACTTATGACGAAGCTGGGTATGAGGATGTGCACTGGTATCTGCTCCGGGCGCTGCGGCGGCTGTGCCTGGCCCAACTCCAGGAACAATGCCAGGTCTTTCTCCCGCGTCTGGCGCAGCATGAAGTCGCGCAGCGGGATGATGCCCTTGCGCAGCGCTTCGTCGAAACTGATGGCGCCGCTGACATAGGGCTGCACGGCCGTCTCGTCGATCGCGCGCCAGGTGGGAAACATAACGAACATGGTCAAGAAGAGCGCAAAGCCGACGAGCACGGGGGTGGGCGGAGCCTGAGGCGTGCCGAGTGCGCTGCGCAGGAAGCTGAGAATGATGATGATGCGCGTGAAGGAGGTGAGCGTCATGACGATGGCCGGGGCCAGAGAGACGAGCACGAGACCGAGGAGTATCTTCAGTGGCAGCGCGACCTCAGTCGGCTCCTTGGCGCTGCCGAAGTCGAAGGTCACTCGCGGGACCGGAATGGAGGTCTGTGGCCAGCCCGGCGAGGCCGCCAACGCGATAGCGACAGCGGCCAACAGCACCACGGTGGCTCCGCGGAGCCAAGGGGCCGTCTGACCGCCCGACCGCCGCCAGAGCACATCGCCTCTGGCGGCCGGCGTGGCTGAATGCCAACCCGGGCGCTCTCCCGTCAAGGCATCCCGATTGAATGCTCGCCTGGTACCCGGCAGGGCCGGCGTCGCGCTCACCGCCTCTCTGTGCACTGCCGCATCTAGGCCCGTTGGCCTCTGAGGGCCTCGAGCAGCAGCTCCCTTTTTCGTGCGCGGGCGACAGAGCTGCGCGCGAACTGCTCGGCATCTGCCCGAGTGCCGCCATTGGCACTAGCGCTGCGGCCATCCTGCCGATCGTCGGGCCACTGGATTTCGCCTTCCTGTGCGCCGTTCCCATCAGGGTCCAGATCCGCCAGCAGGGAGATGTGATTGCCATCGGCGCCGATGAGCATGAGCTTGACGCCCGCCTCGACGAGATACAGACAGCGGTTGCCACCCAACGGCGCTCGTTCCCGCACCCTGAGCTCCCGGCCGGGCGGCCCCGCACCACCCAGCCGGCGCTGCCACGCGGTGCGAAGTCCAAAAACACTGACGTAGACCAACGCCGCGACTATCGCCAGCTTGCCAACGACGTCCAGAATCCCGATACGAACCGAGTTGCCGGTGAGCGCCGGCGCAGCCGACAGGCCCACAACATCTCCGGAGCCAACGCCCGGCGGCGCCGCGGCGCGCCCCTCGTACCCACCGGCTACTGCCGGCGGTGTCCCCGGCTCGCCGGCGACCGCGGGGCCCACGAGCCCTTCCACGCTCCGGGGGCCAACAGGCGCCCTTTCGGCGGCCGTCACGTCTTGCGCCACAGCCCCGGCAGACGGCACGTCGGCCCTCTCGCCATATGCTGGGCGGAATTCGGTATCCGCGGAGCCAGGCGCTGTTTGCCCCAAGCACGCGGACCGCGCCAACAGCGGAACAAAGAGCAGCAAAGTGACCGCCGCGCGCGCCTGTGGTCCGAATCCCTCTGGTATGGCGCAGCGGCGTTTCGTCCTGAGAAGCGTCATCGTCGTCCCTCCCTTTGCAGTCCCTGGGGCCCCCGTAGCCCTCCCTCATGCCTGCCCGCCAGGCTCCTCCCCCGTCCCTCCCGGGCTCATCAGGGCAGTGATGGAAACACCGAACCTATCGTTCACGATGACCACATCACCCCGGGCGATGCATTGACCATTGACCAATATGTCCACTGGCTCGCCCGGCTGGCGGTCGAACTGGACGACAGAGCCGGGGGTCAGGCCAAGTACCTCGTTTACGGGCAGCATCGTCCGAGCCAACTCTACCGTGACGTGCACTGGTACATCGAGAATCAGCGCCAGATTGTCCCCGGGCTTCCGCGTCTCTGCCAGCGCCCGGGCGTCCGCTCCGGGCACTGCATCCGACGAGTCGAACGTCGCCGGGGCGCCAACGCTCGCCTCGCCAGCTTCTGTCGCCTCGCCCACATAGTCCTGGGCCTTTGGCAAAGCGCCCTCGGGGCCCGCTGCCTCATCAGGTGCGAGTTCCTGCGTCTCTGCCATACTGACTCTCTCCCTGCGATGTGCGCCAGCCGGGTTTGCTTGGGTTGTCGTGCGCTTCCGGCCGGACGTCCGTGCTGGCGCCCTACTGCATCACGAAAGACGTGAAGAGCACGCTCCGGACCTGTGCATCCTCCAGCTCTTCGGTGATGGCCATCCTGAGTTGCTCCTTGAGCCGTTCTTTGCCCCCGCTGGCCTGCAGATCGTCGAATGTGGCGTCCGACAGCACCATGACGGTGACGTCGCGCATGCGAGCGATTTGCGGGTCCTCGTCCGAATCCCCGTGCTCTCCGCCTTCGCCTGACGACACGTCCTCGATCTCGAGGGTGATCTCGGTCTTGAGGAAGCGCAGGGCATCGCGGTCGGAGAGGTTCACGAAGAACTCGCCCAGCGCAACGAATGATGTGAGCTTCTGCTCAGGCTGCTTGGCCGGGGCGGCGCCGAACGGCTTCTTGACGGCCACGAAAGCCGCGGCACCGATGAGCACGACAGCGAACAGGATGACCAGCTTGATCCGTGACACCCCCGGAGCGGCGCGGCCGCTCCACGTCGAGCGGCGATCTCTTCCAAATGGGTGCCGGCCCGCAGCAGCTCTCATTCGGTCACCTCGTCCGTCTGTGCCTCCGATGCGCTCCGCGGTTGCGATGCGGTATCTTGCCCGGCGCCCGGTGCAGAATGAGCCAGGATGACGATGTCCACGCGCCGATTGCCCCCGCGGCTCTCCTCCGAATCGTTAGGGGCCACCGGCTGCGTATCGGCGTACCCAACTGCAGACAGGAGCTCGGGCGGAACATGCCAGACGCGCAGGAAATAGCCGACCACGTTGGTCGCCCGGGCAGTGGACAGCTCCCAGTTGGAGGGAAAGCGAGGCGTACTGATCGGCAGGTCGCACGTGTGACCCTCGACCTGGACTCGCCCTACACCCTCTTCTCCCTGGGGTACTTCGAGAATGACCTTGGCCACTTCGTCCAGAATGCGCTGCACACGGGGGTGAAGGTCGGCACTGCCACACTCGAACAGCAG
>Ga0114930_10001039_pt1 | contig 27418 bp, 29 predicted proteins | sample AnhtaG_FD_87300 | JGI IMG/M metagenome (GOLD analysis project Ga0114930, IMG submission 87300) | Deep subsurface microbial communities from Anholt, Denmark to uncover new lineages of life (NeLLi) - Anholt_01485 metaG | ecosystem: Environmental > Aquatic > Marine > Oceanic > Sediment | place... | reverse complement strand
TCAATTTTTATTTTTTTTAAATATAGCTGACATAGCAAAATATGTACAGAATAATTTCTACACTGACAAAACTTGGCATTTCAAGTATGATGTAGAAGCAATGATCAAACTCGTTGTAGTAAAATTCTTCAGGCAAACGCCATTTAAGAAGACTATTAACACTTTAACAGAGGAAGAAGCGTGGTTACTTGGATTTCAAGAGAAAAATGATACAATTCCAATTCCAACGGGGTCAGCACTTCATCATTTCGTGAAATATAGACTTGGAGTTGAAGGTATTGATAAAATAATGCTGATGTTAGGTGAGAAAATCGCCAAACTTTCACATGCAAATGAAGCAAAATTGGATTCAACACCTCTTGAGGCTTCCAGGTATTCTAAAAATAGTGAATTCAATCCACACTATAATTGTAAAATGGATAAAGCTCATATTACAATGATTGGTACATATCCGGTTTTTATGACATATACAGATGGACTTGCTGGTGACTCACCTGAATTATCATCACATATAAATGCTCTTTTACAAATGAATGCAAAAATTGATGAGTATCTTCTTGATGGTGCTTATGATTCCTTTCAAAACCATGCTGATATCTGGTACAAGTTGAATGCTAATCCTTTAATTTCATTAGGTTTTGATGCAGTAATCAATAATGAGGGTAAACCTGAAAGAATTGATCATTGGGCAAATAAGATGTGGAAACTTGGTGGCTCAAGACATATGAAGATCGATGAGAAATTAAAGCTCTTATATGAAAATGACAGGCAGGAACAGGTGGGCATGTATATTAGAAATAAGAATTTGGAGGATAAAACCTTTTCAGAATCATATAATCTCAGAAAGGAATGTGAGAGAATACATGGACATATAAAAAATACAGTGAAATTCGATGTCAGGCATATAATAGACAAGAGCAGAGAACTATATGTAAAGTTGAACTTTATTACATACCAGCTGTTGTTATTGATCAATTTAGCAAACGGTATTGAACCTGCAAACGCTTTTGAGAATTTCATCTGATCTTGAAACGACCTTAATTCAAGGATGAAGTTTTTTTTAAATTATAGCTTATGCTATCGATTTTTTTAGTTTATTCAATTTAATAATTGGGTATATGGAATATTTTTGGTTATTATTATTACTTCTTATGGTAATTAATTTAAAATTTGGTGGGTTTTTTTGCACAGTGGGCTGATATAATCGAACTGTCAAATAAGAAATGCCTGATTTAATTCTAATTTGATTGCTTCCTAAAGGGTGAGGTTATGGTAAATTGTGATTAAGTATATACGATTCTAATATCTTCCTATAGTTAGTTTCATGCCGTGCAACAATTTCATCGTTTCGACATAAATCGAATACTTTCGAAGTTAAGGATAATTTTTTGTATTTGTTTTTTAAAAGCCTATTATTTGCATGATTCAATTTAATGAAAGTAAAATTTAATCTATAGTTACTACTCATTGTGGAAGTTTCTACAATTTCGCTATAGATTTCATCCTTATTTCTTATTGTTTGAATAATCTTTGTTATTACTTCTTTTTCTTTAATTAATTCTTCAATTTCATGGTATAAATCACTTACATAATTTTCAGTTGTGTTGTCGAAATAAAATACATGATGAAGAAATTGAAAAAATTGCAATTTATTAATTGAATCAACATCTGAATCATCATCTAAATAAATATTTGAGCCTGTATTTATTTTTAAATTATACAAATTTGTATCTATGAGTAAAAGCATAGTATCTTTATTCAATGGACAAAATATTTGCAAGCCAGGCGATGCAAATGCATATGCATGAAGATATTTTAAATAATTATGCAAAACAATTGGTGCATCACTGCTTATAAAATCTTTATTGCTTTTGTTTATAATTAAGAAGGGTTTTAAATCACTTATTAATTCTTTTCCTAAAAGGGCTGACAGCATACCACTCGTATGAAGTCTGGGATCTGTGATTTTAAGACTGTTTATGAATTCATCTGTAATTCCTTTTTCTTTTAATTCGTTGCTGGATTTCATCAGAGGTTTAATGAATTCAGAGACATATATTTCAGTAAATTTATTGGCCATTTTTTTGGCATATTTTGTCCGAGTATATTGTAATAATATGAATATAAGGAGAAAATCAAATTCTTCAGAGTTTAGCGTTTCTATACTTTGTGACTCTATCAATTTACGTATTATAGGTGCTTGTTTATTCTCTATTTCATTTAAAGATTTTTCAATTTCGGGATCTTTGCCGTAGAAATAGCTCTCTTGACATAAATTACCTATACCTTTTTGAAATGATTTTTTATCATCAAGATGATAGCAATAAAGACTCTCACCATCTTGAGAAAATCCCTTTAAATAATGTCGTGGAATATAATGTTGTTTTTTATTTTCTGACATTATAGAAATATAAGCATTCCATTAATTAATATAATTTCCGTGCCAACAATTAGCATGATTGAGGATGCATGAGGTTATAAATTCCGCAAATGAAGCTCCCCACAGCAGAGCTGTGCAGTATCTCATGTCTCAAGCTGCTGAGGTTGCATAGACCTTGGCTTGTCCCAACCGTAGCAGAGCTGCGAGGTATAACGATTAAAATCAACATCTTTATATTTTTATTAACTATGATTTGAAAATAAACTTACATTTGTTAAAACTTATAATTATGAATAAGTATTTATATATTACCGGCAAATATAAATATTACGATAACTAATAAATAAATCTCCAAATCAATAATATAAACTAAAGAAAGAATAGGTGATAAAATTGAAAATACGAGTCGTAAGTTCAAAAGACGAAATTAGCACTTTAGAGAATAATGAAGAAATGATCCATCTTGCATTTAGACCATCAAATAAGGATATTTTCACACTGGTTCAGCGATGTAGCGATCTAAAAGCCATTCATATTCCAACCTCATATAAGAAGACAATATCCACTTCCACATTAATGTTTTTGGAAATGCAGGGTATTGCCCTTTTGGAAGGAGATGTTTGGGGCCACCGAAAGGACATCAATGAGTACTATGAGATCAAACCACAGATATTTGATCGAATTGAATCCTTAAAAAGTGAAGGCGAATCAAATGATTCTATCCTGAACCGTATGGGTATGGAAACACGTCTAAGTAAAGATCTACTTCAATTCTTAATTTAACACAAATGTAAGCATTCCGGGTCAAACCGGATTTTTTTTTCTTTTTAGATCGTGCTATTTTATTAGATAGGAACCGAAGGTATTATCCTCAAGTTCGATCACTTTTTCCCATAAAGGATAACAATCACAATCCACTTCAGATAATACACCTATATCCTGTGAAATTGAAAAATCACGCAGTATCTGGGCCACATCCCCATCACATTTTTTACAATTATGTGGGCCTCTATTTAATCCAGCTGCTACCGGATCCGACATCAAAGTTATCTCCGGGAACAATTCCTTGCCCTTTTTGAGCACGTATACTGCACTCCAAAGCCAGGGCGGCCTGTAACTTTTACGTTCAGATAATTCTTCGACCAGTGTGCCTTTTTGGATATTGCACAAATTAATTGAGATCGTTGTTGCGTAAGGTGCTGCGTCAGTTATTGATGCAATAATGTCTTCGATTGCAGTTTTTTCTGAAATAAAAGGCGGCTTTAAGAGTAAATATGCTTTTGTTGCGACCCCAAGGGATTTGGCAGTCTTGGAAGCTTCGCAAAAATCATTGAAAGTAAATCCTTTATTGATACAATCCTTTCGGATGGTATCATTGCTTGTTTCAAGTCCGATTGCGATCTCTAACTGGATACCATATTTATCAAGTATCTCTTTTGAATCGTTAAGCTTTTTTTCAGTCACAAACTCAGGACGAGTTTCAGCAACAATTTTTTTTATGGTCCCAATATCCCCGATCAGTTCCAATATTTTTGTCCTTACAGCTGATGGGATCTCCCGATCATCGAAAAAACTGCCTGATGTAAATATCTTAATAAGGGCAGTATTAGTTCCCATTTTTTTTAGTACATGATCAAATTGGGATAAGAGATTTTCATCAGTAGGCGGGATGGTAGCACTGTCATTGAAATACCCGCACATTGTACAGCCCCCCTTATGGCTCCAGTGACATCCGATCGTATGAAAAATGACAGTCAATGAATCAACAGGTTGACCTTCAAATAGGTCCTTACCATGCCAGACAGCTGTGGGAAAATCAGGAGAATGTTCTCTCTTTTTGTGACTTTTATTCATCTGATTTAGTTGATGGGATTAATAGTATTTATTTCTACTATGATATCTCAATACCGCAATAAGGGCAAAGTTTCCATGAAGGGTCAAGTTTCTTATTACATCCTGAACAATACTGTTTTTTCAGGTTACATCCACATTCAGGACAAAGTTTCCAATTAGGATTTATTGCTTTTTTACAATCCGGGCAGGTATGCTTTGGATCCCAGTGAATTTTTGATCCGCATACAGAGCATACATTCCAGCCAGGATATATCCCTTCACCGCATTTATCACATTTTAATTCAATTACAATTTGTGTTTTGTGATCATTAAAATAAGGCACAAAAATTTCAATTACAGCTTTCGCTTCATCAACAATTGCAATATCATTCTCTTTCAATGATTTAATAGTGAGCTTCTCTACGATTTCTTCGACAACATTAAAATGGTTTTCACACATCCAGGATAACAGGTCAGGATTATCTTTTGATAATCCAGAAATCAATCTGATGGCCCGAAATTGCAGCATCAGATTATTATTATCAAAATTTTTGGATGCTCTGTTGAACATCTCAAGTTTGGATAAGTAATCATTTTCTTTTGTCATCCGTTTTTCTCCGTTTTGGTTTCCAATAATATTATAATTCTTTATACTATTCAAATTCTATGGTTGCCGGGGGTTTTGGTGTAATATCGTAGACGACCCGGGCTACATCAGGTATTTCACTGGTTATACGGGACTCGATCTTATTGAGTACGTTCCATGGAAGTTCCATAGGTCCTGCTGTCATCCCGTCCCTGGATTCAACTGCGCGAACTGCAATGATCCACCCGTGGATCCGCTGGTCACCTTTAACACCAGTTCCCTTTCCTAAAATAGCTGCAAATGTCTGCCAGGGTTTGAATGGTTCGAGTAGTTCCTCTTCTACAATAGCATTTGCTTCTCTTACAACATCCACTTTATCCTGAGTAACCTCTCCTATGATCCTGACAGATAAGCCTGGACCGGGAAATGGCATCCTGCTGGATATTTCTTTTGGCAATCCAAGCGCTTGTGCGACTTCCCTTACCTCGTCTTTATAAAGTTCTGAGATTGGTTCAACAATACTATCAAAATCGACAACTGACGGGAGTCCGCCAACATTATGGTGTGATTTAATGCCGCCCTCAGATTCGATCCTATCTGGATAGATGGTTCCCTGGATCAGGTATCTGGCATGTAATTCTTTGGCTTCCTCTTCAAAAACTCTGATAAATGCTTCACCCACTGCCATGCGTTTTTCTTCTGGATCAGTTAATCCTTTTAATGCATTTAAGAATCGTTCTTTTGAATTGATTGTCAGAAGATTCATATATCCGAAAATTTCTTTTATTCGCTGGGTCTCACCTTTACGCATCAGGCCTGTGTCAATATAAATAGGAGTTAAGAGTTCTCCTAAAGCCTTGTGGGCGAGGACAGCACATACGGAACTATCAACACCACCTGAGAGCGCAATTATTGCAGGCCCATTAGTCTCGTCTTTGATTTGCTGAATTGCTTTTTCTATAAATTTATCAACATTGACCATTGATTATTACTCCGGGAATATACTTCACTGTTTTTTCTGATATTGTTTCAAAATAATAGTCCAATTTTCTATAGATTTAATTTGTTATATTATTTATCCTACTAAAAAACGATTGTGAATTGTTTGGCGAAATAATGTGTGATTTTCATACATATATGAATTTATTGATATTTTATCAATAAATATGGCATAAAATTTGCCGGATTGATTAGATAATTATATATGCCAGTAGTAAGCAATTATATTTTTACAATTCTTAAAAATAAAAATTCGCGAGGGGATGAACGAAATGAAATTAGATTCTAAAGGAAATAAAATATCGATAGGTGACCGTGTAAGAGTACTTTGGGGATTTGATAATAGGATCCATACAGGTGAGGTTATCGATATTAATGAAAGAGCAATAAGAATAGATACAATAAATCAAAGGATAATTACAGTAGATTCACGAAAGATAAATAAAATTGGCTAATTATTTTAACATTAAATAATTATCTTTTTCAAGATATGCCTTTATTTATTTGTATTCGATTTATTAATCTTATTTTTATTTTTTTTTTTGAATTTGCTATTTTTATTTAGAACTCAACTTTTTCAAAATAAATAAATACTATCATTATTTTCATATGATATATTGTATTTAATGTTGAGTATGTTCATGATAACAGATAGGGTAGTAACTGAACTGGAACTATTGGAACGCCATATAATAATACTGAACAATGTCATTCAAAAAGGTCCGATTGGAATAATGAAATTGTCAGAAGAAACTGGTATTCCTAATCATAGAGTTCGTTATTCTTTAAGGGTCCTGGAACAGGAAAGAATGATAATTCCGTCTACTCTGGGTGCCATTGCTACAGATGAGGCAAAAGAGTTTATGAACAATTATAAATCAAATATAACTTCCTTAAGAAAAAAAATCGATAGGATGATGCAAATAAAATAAACAATCACTAAAAACAGTCCACTCAATTTGATTCATTAGAGAGAAAAATTTGTATACGAACATATTTATTCAAATTGTATTGAATATGTAAAATAATTATCACTTTTTAATTTCCCTGGACATTTGAAAAACATATCAGGTTGATTTTGATCCTACTATTTTATTAAAGCAGGTTTTGAAGAGAACAAATTCATATAAATAAATACATAATTGGAATAAACTGTGTTTTGATGTCGATCTGATCTTGATATTTTACACAAAATGTCAAACACCTCATCATTATAATTATAACCTATATATAATTACAAATCAAATTGTAAATTAATAGTTCATACCAAATTATAAAATGAGGTGAAAAAGGTGATTAATAAACTACGTTATCAAAGTGAATCTCCTTTTAAAGATTATACACATATGAGAGTACTTGCTAATAGACTTCAAGATATTTTTCCTGAATATGAATTCTCAACAAAACCAAATGGATATGAGATCGATATTAAAAGCAAGAATCTCAGATACAAGAGAGTTAAAATGCAACGTTTTCAAAAGGTGGACGTTCAAGAAGTTAATTATCGGTTGGCTATCCCAGAAAAAGGAAGGTCATATGATTGTGGGCTTCTTCCTGAGCTTAAAGACCGTGAGCTATTGAAAAAGGCCCTTGATCTTGAGATCAAAGCTATTGATGGAAGCTGGTAGATCAGGGAAAATCACCACACTTTAAGGGATGTTGGTTGAAGAGTAATTCTCCCAATTATGAGGGGATATTCACTTGCCGTAAACATAATTGATAATACCAGAATATTCAATATGAGCATGTCTTGAATATAACAAACTTTTTTGCATGTCATAAACATTAGACTATCATGCGAGTGTTGGTTGTAACGGCCAGGAAAGCTGCAGAAACAGTAAAAAGCGCTGTTGGTGATATGGCAGAAGTCCTTGTATTGGATATTGATATTGCTGCATTTACAACTCCTACACGCCTGAAAAATTCCCTGCCAAACGAAAAATACGACCTCATAATCATCCCAGGGCTTGTTTCAGCTGACTTTTCCAGTTTTGAAAAGGAACTGAATACTCCAGTTCGCCTGGGTCCCAAACATGCCATAGACCTTGGATCGGTAATCTCAATTCTCAGCGAGTTAGAATTATCAACTACTATCCCTGCCTGTGAACTGTTGACTACAAAGCGGCGAGAGAATGCCCTGATATCGCTTGAAGAAATTGAAAAATCGGCAAGTCCGGTATTGATGCTTGATAATGTAAAGATCGGGGGTGGTTCTATTATAAAGGTCATGGCCGAGGTGGTTGATGCTACTTCACTTTCAAAAATTAGTTTGGCCAACAGGATATACCAATTCCAGTCAAAAGGGGCCGACATCATAGATCTGGGCGTGGGAATGGCAGCTACACCTGCTGAAGTCCGCGCTGCAGTCGAAACTGCCAGGGAAATCTCTGAAGTGCCCCTGAGTATAGATACTTTGGATGCTGAACTTATTTCTGCTGCAGTTGAATCTGGAGTGGATCTTGTACTCAGCCTGAACTCTGATAATATTGCTGCTGTGGGCCAGATCATATCAGAGAAGAACATTGCCGCTGTGGTCATACCTGACAGCGAAGGTGGATTAGAGAGCCTGTTTGCCAACATCAGATCAGCTAAAAGCATGGGGATATCAAAGATCATTGCAGATCCTGTACTGGCCCCTCCCGGAGAGGATATGGTGGAGTCAATGCTCCGTTACAGGCATTTTAAACAGGAATGTCCCGACATCCCCATTTTCTTTGGGGTAGGTAATATAACAGAACTTATGGATGTAGATTCTGTGGGCGTAAATGCAATGCTTACTGCTTTGGGTTGGGAATTGGGTGTTGATATATTATTTACTCCCGAATATAGCGATAAAGCCCAGGGCAGCATTTCTGAACTCAAGACTGCTGCAAATATGATGACTCTGGCAGGACAGCGCAAAAGCCCGCCAAAAGACCTTGGACTGGATCTTCTGATATTGAAGGAAAAACGATTCAGGCCATTTGATGTGGTTCCTGAGGAATATATAGAGGCTGAAGCGTCATTTCAATGGACGCGGGACCCGGCAGGCAGTTTTAAGATAAGTATCAGTGAAAGTAGGGTGCTGGAGGGTGCTATTAGACCAGGCCGGATCATTGCCCAGCATACAAAATATACCATTGTCGGAGATAATGCAAGAGAGGTCTTTGATACCATACTTGACATGGGTTTGGTTTCAAGGCTGGATCATGCATCATACCTTGGCAGAGAATTAATGAGGGCCGAGCTTGCATTAATGATGGGACGCAGTTATGCCCAGGATGATGAATTCTAAATACCCTAAAAAAGCGACTTTTTTTCAGGAACATCCATTTCAGCAGTTTTTCCATACTCTTCATCGAGCCTGAATAACGTGTGTGTTTTTCTCCCCTTCTTTTTTCGGGCATAAAGGACCTGACCCCCGACTTCCAAATACCTGGAATATACCTCGTCAAATTGTACACGTTCCCTGGGATCGAGTTCAAGGAACATGGTCCGGTCTTCCAGCTGGTCATAAACTGTCAATACATCAGCTTCCCTGAGCCTTTTTAGTTCCTGGATCGTCTCGGTGTTCGTAGATTCAGCGATAAAAACACTTCTTTTGAGTTTCGGAGACCATCCGATCCTTTGTTTTTCAAGTTTCAGCACAGTAATTGCTTTTAATTTGCCGTCAAGACCTCTACTCAAAATGTCACCAATGTTATGATTAACCGGTGATTACAAAACAGTTTTTACTTTTAGTCATTGATCCTGATATATTATGCATAATCTTTTAAATATAAAATGATATTTCACAACTAACACCGGTGCATTATAATGAAATTGAGCGACCCTTATACAGTTACTTATGATGGAATATATGCAATCTGCAACCGCACAAATGAACTTGTGGATGTGATAGAGAGATCTACCTGTTTTGGCGGTTCTGCCTGGACCATGCACCATTATGCAAGCAGCCCCCAGGTTCTGGAGGTACGGTCAATTGGGAATATGATCCGTTACCGTGCAAAGGCTGGCACTTCTGAACTCAAACTGCAGGCTTCGGTTGCTGCTGCCGGTATAGAATCAGTAATTGTGAATGGTAACGATGTGGAGATCACGTATGCCGGGCTGGGTGGTGGTGGTGTGGGTGCTACGGTATGCCGCGCTAATAGTAAAGGTGTACTGCGCTCAGAGATCACTGAATCAGGCGGCGGCAAGGCAGCCAAAGGGACTATCGTGGTACCAAGACTTGAACGGGTGCTGGTGGGCATTGATGATACTGATAATAAGGAAGAGGGAGCCACCTGGACACTGGCCCACAATATCGCATCATTCCTTGACACTGCTGATGCCAGGTATCTTTCCCATGCACTGGTACAGCTATTTCCTGCTCCCTCCAGGACCCAGAATTGTGTCTCTGCTGTGCTTGAATTTGGATGCGCGAATGATAAGGCGAAGCATAATTTATTAGAGGGTATCAGGTCAGGGTTAGAACAATATAGTGTATCTGATGAAACTGGAATGGTGGTGTTGGACGATTTTGATGCAGCACCCCTTGAAGAATATAGCAAAAAATGCAGGACCCAATTACTGACAAAACAGTATGCCTTAGAGATCGCCCAATCCAGGAATGTCCAGATATGGTTGGAAGGTAATGGTATCATTGGAGCCCTGGCGGCCCTGCCGTGGTACACCAGGCCCAATGAATCAGTTAAACTTGATCAGTCCCATCCATGACGTCGTGCAATCAATACGGCAGATGCAGTCATTAATAGTGATGCGATCATGGATGTGCCCGGAAGGTCGGGAATATTACTTTCATTTCCAGAGTTGTTTTTTGAGGGGGGATCTATATTCTCTTCATCCTCACTGGTATCTGAATAACTGACACCTGCCTCCATTGCGGCTGATTTCATGGCAGATCCTGCAAATCCTTTCAGATTGTTTACAAGGATCGTTCCTGATTCAGCGTCGTAAGTGGAATCGCGGGATACATCAGCATATTCCTCAGCCACACTTTCGGTTTCATAATATTCCACTGCAATTACTCTCTGGTATTTCAAGGGGTAATATTCTCCGCCGGTTTTTCTGGCGATCTCCTTGAACACGTCCACACCATGCTCATAATCCTCAATGCCACTGCATCCGATAGTGTATATAGTTATACCCAATTCTACCGCGCTTTCAACTTCTTCCAGGTAATCATAACCAACCGGACAGCCCTGTTGGAATGAACTATCACCACTGTTTCCAACGCCGTGTGGGGGTGCATCTCCTATCAGGAAAATGATCTTTTCAGCATTATCTGACCAGTCCATCTTATTCACTGCTACGTGAAGGCCGTCTGCCACAGCTTCCGGACCGTCGCCGCCCCCTCTGGCATCAATATCATGCAGTTCGTCCATTAGACCATCAATGTCCCTGGTAAGATCAAATTGTTTATAGACATAACTATTGTCCTCGGGAAGATGATCCCGGTATGTAACAATACCTATCCTGACTACTGGTTGTGGTGAACCACTCGTAGTGTCTTTAACAATATTTTGTATATGGCTCTTGATTGCAAGTATTTCGTCTGCCATGCTGCCAGTGGAATCCAGCAGAATTACAACATCTATTGTAGGAGGGTCATTTGGTGAGATTGGTACACCGTTTGGATTTTCTGAAACCTCTGCTGAGATCATTGGAATAAAAAATAAGATCATTATTGAAACTAGTATTGTTAAACCAGACAATAAATTGATTTTATGACTTTTATTTGGAATTAATCCTTTATTTTTGGATAACATAATATTTATACCTCCATTAACCATTATTTTAACATAAAAAGACTTAAGAGTTGCTTAAACTGCGAATGGATTCGTAGTTATTATCTATTCATTTTAGAAAGAGTGGCCTGGTTAGGTAATATTGTCAGTATAAGAAAAAATAAAAAATACTATAATTCGCGTACTAGATGAATGTTGGAAAATGGGATATAATGCTTCTTTCCTGCATATTCCCCTTCTAATGGGAAGAATATTAAATAATGGTCTTCATGTTTTATCTCGATCACTTTGGCTGAAGTAATCCAGCTGTCAAATGTAGGTTTGCCATCCTTATCTAGATACTGTTTACTTTCTATCAAATATTTTCTTTCTGTCATTGAAAACTCACCCATTAAAAGATTAACGTGAACATTAATTAAACTTACTCTTTGAAAAAATGCTTACGGAAATCTTTGCATAGTAGACAATAAATCAAATCATACACAATCGTACAATTTAAATATTGTATCATCTCATAACATAATTAACCCGAATTATAATTTTTTGGTGGTTTCTACGTGGTTGAAAAGATTGATATCTCAAGAATAGGATGCATACTGGAACTTGACCCGACAAGGATCGAAGAAGTAATCGAAAAAGGACGTTGTACCCTTGTTTCACCCAAATTATTCAATAAGGGTGTATACAAAGTAAAAAATTCCAGGAATAATCAATTAGAAGATGTTGCGGTAAACATCACAAAGATCGAGGCAGCTACCTATAAAGGTCTTGTGGAAGAGTTTGGAGCAAAATGTGTTGACGCACACCTCTGGGAAAATGTACCTGAAGGGTCGGTAATATTCTTTTACTCCTTTAATCTGGAAACCGACCTTGTGGAATATGAACTCAAACCAAGAACCGAATACATCGAAGCTTGATTAAATATGACTGTGCCCTGAAACAGTCTCCAGCAGCATTCCTTCAACTAAAATAGGCACATCCTTTTTTGCACTGTTAATAGCATTTGTGAGTTTCCATTCCTTCTCGGCATAAAGTGTCAGGATCGGTTCTCCCTTTTTCACAGTCTGTCCTTTCTTTTTATGGATCTGCACACCAGCGCCTTTATCATTTGGTGCACCAAGGAGTCTCGCAATCTCAACTATCCGCTTGTTATAGAATTCTACAACATAACCTTGAGATGGGGCCAGGATATCTGTGGTATATTCACCAAGAGGGATGTCCTTTGAAGTTACATTAGGATTGCCGCCCTGTATCTCGATTATTTCACGGAATTTCTCAAGTGCTTTTCCAGACTTTAATATCCCAAGAGCCATAGCCCTGCCTTCACCTTTATGAGCTACACCGCCCATTTCAAGTAACAAACCAGCAAGTCCCACACTTTTATGAATAAGACTGTTGGGGCCTTCCATAGACTCTAAAACTTTTAACGCTTCAATCACTTCAAGCCCGCACCCTACGGTCCTGCCTACCGGGGAAGCTCCATATGTCATGGCACATTCTACCTGCATTCCAAGCCTGGCCCCCAGATCGATAAGACCCCTGGCCAGGGCTCTGCCTTCTTCTACGTTCTTCATCTTTGTCCCTGCGCCAACAGGAATATCAATTACCACGCAATCGGCACCAACCGCGCCTTTTTTTGCCATGATACTTGCAAGCAGCTGGCAGCTTGGGTCAAGAGATAGCGGATATTCCACCCTGATCAACTTGTCATCTGCGGGCGCGATATTGGTAGCTCCCCCCCAAACGATCACGCCGCCTACTTTTTCAGTCATGGATTTGATCTCATCAGCAGAAAATTCCACTGGAGCAAGAATTTCCATCAGATCTGCGGTCCCGCCCGCACCAGTTATGGCTCTGCTGCTGGTTTTGGGAATCAGAAGTCCTGCTGCTGCTACTATTGGGACAATTAAGAAAGATATCTTATTTCCAGGTACACCACCGATGCTGTGCTTATCCATAATAGGATGAACATCAAACTCGATCTTTTCACCAGTATCGATCATGGCGCGGGTCAGCCATTCAGTTTCCTGGGGGGGCAGGCAGTTCATATGCGTAGCCGTAATAAAAGCAGCCATCTCAACATCGCTTAGACTTTCCTTAACAATATCCCCAACCAGTTCATAGATCTCTTCACGGTTTATCTTCTCAGAATTCATTATCTTTTTAATAGTGCCTACGGAAGCAGGTTTAGTTGCAGGAGTAATTTCAACGGTGCTTGTAGTGTCAATATGCTGCATAATCTCATGATAAACTCCGATAGTACCCTGGCTTATCATATCATCTGTAGTGTCTACAATAGCAGTAATAAATCCATGGTCTTTTATCCTGACCCTGTCTCCGGCATTTACGCCCAATTCTTTAGCATCCAGATTGTTTAATACAACTTTGTTCTTTCCGACTTTGATATTGATAGGTTGGACAGATAATTCCATGAGTTCACCATTTTTTTATATTAAAAAACTAAATATGATTGCAATTTTGTATATATTAGTCTATTGCTGCTATTATCTCGCTACTTAATGAAGATAATAATCGCTCGCGGACAATATTTGCTTCCAGGCTGGTACGGTCCCTGGGTCTGGGCAGATCAATGTCGATTATTTCCTTGATCTTTCCCGGACGGGCCGTAAATACCACTACCCGGTCTGCCAGAAATACAGCTTCATCCACACTGTGGGTTATGAACATAATGGTTTTTTGTTCCTTCTCCCAGATCTTCAATAACTCTTGCTGTAACCTGTTGCGGGTTTGAGCATCCACTGCGCCGAAGGGTTCATCCATTAATAGGATCTTGGGGTCATTAACCAGCGCCCTGGCAATGGCTACACGCTGTTTCATACCACCGCTTAGTTCATGTGGATAACTGTCAGCGAACTTTTCCAGTCCCACAAGTTCCAAATACTCGTTGGCTATTTTGTTCCTTTCAGCTTTCGGGATTTTCTTTAATTCCAAACTAAAGGTTATATTTTTAAGTACAGTTCGCCATGGAAATAAAGAATATTCCTGGAACACCATACCCCTGTCCGGTCCAGGTGCCAGGATCGTCTCATTGTTCAATGTCACTGAACCGCTATCTGGTTTTTCAAGTCCGGCAATAATGCGCAGCAGGGTGGTTTTGCCGCATCCGGAAGGCCCAATAATACAGACAAATTCCTTATCATTTACTTCAATATCGATATTTTGCAGGGCTTTTACGCCATTTCCATCATCTGCCTCGTATATTTTACAAATATTTTTAACCAAAAGCACCTGATCACCTGTTTAGACTATGACTCCTTCCTGCCATTTGAGCCACCAATTTTGAACAATGAACCTGAACACCCTGTCAATTGTAAGTGCAATAAAACCGAGGATCAACATATACGTGAGTACCAGGTCCATATGATGCAGATCGTTCCAACGCCAGATCTTCCAGCCAATTCCATATCTGCTGACCCCGAACAATTCAGCAGCCACAACACACATCCAGCCCACACCCATCCCGACCCTGACCCCTGTTGCTATATGAGGTAAAGCTGAAGGCAGTGCGATCCTGAGAATAATATCACGGTTTTTAAGACATCCCAATACTCTTCCCGATTCCACAAGTACACGGGGTGTATTCTTAAATCCAGTATATGTGTTGATCAATATGGGAAACACGGCTCCCACAAAAATCACAAACCCTGCCGCATATTTTGTAAGCCCGAACCACAAAATAGCAAACGGGATCCATGCAAGTGGTGGGATGGGACGTATCATTTCAATAAGAGGATCAATAGCCCTGTTAACTTTCTTGAACCACCCCATCATTATTCCAATAGGTATCCCAACAAGAGCCGCTACTCCAATACCAATTGCAAAATAATTCAAACTGGTCAGGATATCCAGATACAGTTCACCTTCGTTGTATAATCTAATAAAAGCTTCAACTACCTGAAGGAAACTCGGCAGGATGTATTTCTTATCAATGATCCTGGCTATAATCTCCCAGATGATCACAGCCACTGCTATAGAAGTTACTTCAAGTCCCCGTTTCCTGAACTCAGGGTAGATATCCATGCAGTCTAAAAGGAATTTAAGGATGAAGAGCTTTACTCTTCACCCATTTCAGCCATGATCTTGTTATAGAAACTCATATCGAACAGATCATCCTGTGTTAACAGCTTTTCTGTATATCCCAAATCATGCTGTACCTTGGCGTATTCAAGGGTGGTAGTTAATGCAATATTGGGATCTGTGATCCAACTGCCATCCCAATCCTGTATTGATTTGTTTACTGTTTCATAGGAATCTCCAGTAAACTCAGAAAATATTTGTGCAGCTTCTTCAGGATTTTCAATATTATACTCAGTTGCCCTAATATGTGTCCTGACTATCTGCTCAACTAGATCAGGGTGATTTCTAATAAGGTCACCAGATACTAATACTACACAACATGCATGGTTCTCCCACATCTGACCTGACTGAACTACAACTCTCCCGTATCCCTTTGATTCAATATTAGTGGGTGCAGGATGAGGTAACAATACGGCATCCACATTCCCTGAAGCCAATGCAGTTGTAGCATCAGCACCAGTCATCCCTATGATTGTAAGATCTTCTTTTGGATCAATATTATTGTCCATAAGCCACTTCCTCAATATGGTATCCTGAATAGTACCAGGGTTGTAGGTGGCGATCTTCAGTCCCTTCAGGTCCTGGGGTGATTCATAGGGCAAATCAATTGCCAGTACCAGATCAGATCCCTGGACCTGTACCCCGGCCACGATCTTTGCATCAAGTCCTTGATCGATGGTGGATAAAGGGGGAGTTGATCCTACATAAGCCACATCGATCTCTCCGGCAAGCATGGCCGTCATTTCAGGAGAACCAGTTGGGAATTGAAAATCTTTTGTTGATGTTATGCCGTACTGTGCCAGGTCTTCCAGCCACCAGCCCTTCGCATCAGCTGTCATATAAGCTACCTGATGTGTACTTGGCTGGTATCCGAACCGTATTTCTTTCAATTCTTCTACTGTTCCATCTTCTTCAGAAGGACCTGTACATCCTGAAACCAGCAACATTCCTAACGTGATCAATACTGCAAAAATTTTATTGTATTTATTCATAATATTATGCCTCAGTTTCCTTAAATCCATATTTATTAATGTGTTTTAATCCAGAAAACTCAAATATACATATATAATCATTTCCAATTATGAGGATCTTTTATCCAGAAAGTGTTAAATGGCAAAATGTATTGTACTATTGTGACAATAGTATCATAAGAAATGTGGTGATTACATGAAATCTGCTGAAAAAGTTATGAGAGCGGCCTTTGAAACTGATGAAGAATTCCAGGCAATTCTATCCAGAGTGATAAAAGAAGAACTAAGAATGACAGCAGCAGAATTTAGCGAAAAGTCTGGCATTCCTCCAAGTACTTTATACAAGATCCTTACTGGACATCGGGACCCAAATATGAAGACAGTACGGCAGATCGTAAAGACAATAAAAAAGATCGAAGGAGACGAGCATGGTGAATTTATCGCAGTTATAGCAGCCAGGCCGGTACTTGATAATATTATTGAAAAAAAGATGCTTATGGATGATAAATTGGTTACGATCAGGGAATATTCTGCCACTTCCATGGAAGAAGCTATTGTGGCAGCCATAAGAGCGGAAAGGGATGGAGCAAAAGCACTTGTATGTGCACCCATTGTCAGCCCTACCGTGGAAAAAGTACTGACTATCCCTGTAACTGCAATAATGCCAAGGGATAGCTTGATAGAAGCAATCAGGATAGCTGCAAAAAAGAGTAGATAAACCCTTACTCCACATTCTGGATAAGGGTTAGGATTTCCTGGTATTCTTTTTCCTTATCTATGTCCAGCTTGGCATCATTTATTATGCCTATCTGATCGCTATTCTCTAAAACGATCTCTTCAACCGGGATAATTCCTAAGACGATGATCGTTGATTTATTGCTGCTCCATGAAGCAATGATCCCTTTGATACCAATATTTAGATTTTCGTCGCTTTCAATATAGCCTTCATAGGATTTTGCCTTTATTGATGAACCGATTCTTATTTTCACGGTTTCTTCATCCACTTCATGGAAGTCCTGTATATTATTCTCAGTTGCCATGTTCTGGACCAATGAATCCATAATTCCGGCAAGTATTGAATTTGGCAAGGTTATACCGGCAGGTAGAGTCAATCGCATTGTAATAAATTGGGAGGTAAATGAGCTTTTTTCCTCAGAGGACAAACTGCGTTCTGCATCTTTTATTTGCTGATTGATATCATCTGCTAAGATCTTATCATAATAACTCATCTGGGCAGTGTTAATTACGACCTCAGCCCCACCAATTTCCTGATTTATACTATCTTTTATAACATCTCCTGATTGGACCCACCCAAGTTCATCAAGTGTGGACTGATCAACAATTGCCGGTTCTGCTTCTTTAGTGTCTAAACATCCTGAGACCAGGGCTATAGCTAGTACAAAAATAATTATCAAACATTTTTCATATTTCATTTAATCACTCGTTTTATTATGAAGCTGTTAATATACAATAAGCCGAAATTGATATTGTGATAATTACAAATGAATCTATCGATAAGCTGAAAAAAAAACTCGCTGTTGCAGAGGAAATCATTGAATCTGATCTTGCTGGTAAATTGAACAGTATTGGCTTTAAATGTATTAGATGCAGGGAATGTTGTCGATCATTTTCAGGTGATAATAGAGTTATTGTTTTTCCAGGTGAGGTCGAAAATATAATTAAAAATAATAAATTAAATTGGAATGATGTGTGTAAACCTTCCAACCCTATGTTCATTGATGATGCAGGTATGTTACATGCTTTTGAATGGGAACTGAATAGAAATAAATCAGGAGATTGTGTTTTCTTAAATGATAATAATACCTGTAACATATATGATCAACGACCATGGATATGCAGGACCTATCCATTTTATCTGGTATTTGAAGACCGAGATTCAAAACCCAACCTGATGGTTTCTGATTGCAAGGGATGTGGTGGATCGATAAATGGAAAAGAGGCATTAGAGATGGCAATTTCATTAAAGAAGAGGCTAGTTGAGGAGATTCGAGAAGAAATCCGGGTTTTTGAAGATCTAGAAAATTATGACGATTGGAACTTAATAAGAGATCACTCACAATTAGACATGAATAAAAAATCCAGGATTGCTGTTCATGATAGTGGCGGCACACATATTTGTTAGATTTCTTAATTAATAAAAAATGGTAATTATTTCAAATAAGTTAAAAAAACAATAAAATTGTTAAATTTGTTCTAATGTGAGAAGTTTTAAGTAATATTAAGTAATTATATATAATTGTGAATTAAATGAAAATTCGAGTAGTAAGTTCTAAGGATGAAATAGATGCACTGGATAAAAAGGAAGAAATGGTACACCTTACATTCAGGCCATCAAACAAGGATATTATGATCCTTGTAAATAAATGTCCAAAACTCAAAGCGATCCATGTTGCCGGGTCATTTATGAAAACGATTTCAGAGTCCACTAAAATGTTCCTTCAAATGCAGAATATTGGCCTTTTAGAAGGAGATGTATGGGGTCATAGGAAAGACATCAATGAATACTATGAAATAAATCCTGCATTTTTTAAGAAAGTGGAATCAATGAAAAGTGAAGGATTGTCAGAATCAGAGATTGTTGAGAAACTGAATCGCGAAACCAGACTGGATATAGACTTAATTAAATTCCTTATTAAATAAACCAGTCTACTTTTTAGCCATGAACCAACCAACATAGTTTAAAGCCTTTTATGGTTGCTGCCACCTAAAAAGGTAAACTTTTTATGAAAATTAACGGTTTTTCTGTACAATTTACTATCAATATTGACCTTATTGTATCAAAAAATCATTAATCCAGGAAAATTTTAAAATTATCCCTGGGCTATCTGGCGCAAAGCATCCAAGAAAAATAGATGGGATAAACTGCTATTCTGTAAATGAAGTTACCCTAATAGAGCAGCTGTACTTTGTAGTTGAATTCGGTTAGCTTCCAGAGAATAAACACTATCCATCCCGTTTTCTTTCAAAAATTCAAGTACTAATTCAGGATGCCTTTTAATGATGTATCCTATCAATTCCTTTGATAATGCATCATCCGTTTGCATTTCCTTAGGCTCAATATATCCAAGTTCTACACCTGATTTCATGTCAAGTGCCATACTGCAGACATAACAGAACTTCGCAGTATTGGGGTTAACTTCCTTGCATCTGGGGCATATTTTAGGCTTAAGCATGTCTTTATCCGGATCATGGCCATTTCCATTTATTAACCCATTTTTCTCAAGGATCTTCTTTTCGATATCTGCACCGCTGAGATGAATGTAAACCTCAGCCATGTTGCTGCTGCCTGTCCACCCTGCCATTAATTTAAGTTCTGATTCTGAAAAGTCCTTGGCTAACTCGGTTAGCCTGCTGTGTCTGAAAAGGTGGGGATGTACCTTTTTCTTTATACCTGCTCTTTCGACAAGCTTGTTTATGATCCGTCTGGCAGAGTCATAATTTAACCCATTACCGTATACTCTATGCTGGTTTTGATCGGTTAGATAGGTGAATAACGAAGCGTCCCGGTTTTTTGATCTGGGATGGTTGTTGATCCATTGTACAAGATCTGGAGATGAATCTATTAACCTGATCCTTCGCATCCCTGTTTTGCCGTCTACTATAATAACACAGCCGTATTTATCAATGGATACATCCTTGATTTTAAGGTTCAGGATCTCCCCTATCCTGCAGGCACTTTCATAGAGTACCAGGACAAAAGCTCTATCATTAAGATTATCGGCTGCTTCTGCCATTGATTTTATTTCACTTTTTATAAGTAAATCAGAAGGGAGTTTGCGGTTTTTGTTTTTTATTGTGGTATTTATCCATCGGACATTAGGAGGGTATTGATCCGAATCATCGAGCCATTTAAAGAATGATTTGATGAATGCGCCTTTAACCGTTAATGTCGAGGTACTGAGTTCTCCCAGTGATGAAAAATAATTTTCCAGATCCTCTTTTGTCATGTCGTTGAAATTCTTTTTTACGAATAACGCAAGCTGCCGGAGTGTACTAAGCCGTGATGATCGAGTACCATGGGTTAATTGCTGGAATTTTCCATGACTATCATATTTCTTAAGGATCTGCAGATTCGCTTTACTTATCCCGTGATCCCCAAGGATTTTATCTATCTGCCGTGTGTATTCTTCCTGGCTAACCATGTCAGACCTCCATAAGTACTGCTTCGGCTAATCGCCTTTGATTGATGTTGAAATTAAAAGGAGCTTCGGCAATTGGTTCTATTACCCGGGTTGGTTTATCTGCAGGTGCCAGGTACCACTTGCCGGCATGATTTGTGAGATATCCGTAATTTTTTAAGTTGTGCAAATAACGCCTAATGTTATCGTTTTTCCTGTCAAAAATTTTACTGATTTCTACTGCAGTTAATCCTTCATTGTGCTTGATGAACTCGAGGAGATCCACAGTAAACCCACTAATAACCTTCTTAGGTCTCCCTCCCACTGTCTCAATTTCATTTACGCTATCAGTAGGAGTTTCTTTCACGCCTTCAAGGGTTTCTTTCACGTTTACGAAGGTTTCATTTACGCTATCAGTAGGAGTTTCTTTCACGCCTTCAAGGGTTTCTTTCACGTTTACGAAGGTTTCATTTACGCTATCAATAGGACTTTCTTTCACGCCTTCAAGGGTTTCTTTCACGCTTTCAATGGAAGTTTCTTTCACGTTTACGAAGGTTTCATTTACGCCATCAATAGGACTTTCTTTCACGCCTTCAAGGGTTTCTTTCACGGATCCCAGCCGGTTCATCTCAAGGATCGAATTATCAATATCCTTGCCTGAAAGATGTACATAGGTGGCTGCCATATTGGAACCCATAACCCAGCCGCTATAACAACAAAGCTGACTTTCAGTAAGATGATTTGCCAGGTAAGTAGAACGGCTGTGACGCAGGAGATGAGGATGGACATTTTTCTTGATCCCTGCTTTTTTAGCACATGTTTTTAATACTTGACGAAATGCAGCGTATGTTATCGATTTAGATGATTTTGGAAGATTATGATTGACCCATACCCATGCCTCAGGATCCCCTCCCCTGGGATGCTGCCGGATCCATTCCTGCAGGTATGGTACAGATTGCACTATCCTTAACCTGCGCATGCCTGTTTTACCATCCACGATTAGAACAGCTGTTAAAGTGTCCTGGATGATCTCAAAAACAATGTGTTTGATCCGGAGGGAGGCAAATTCCCCTATCCTGGTGTTACTTTCATACAGCACGGCTATGATTGCCCTGTCCCTGGCATTGTTTGCAGCATTTACCATGTCCTGAATCTCATAGGGTGTGAGCAGTTCCTCCGGAAGTTTGGAAGTGTTTGCCTTATTTACTTTGATCCAGCTGACCAGGTCATCTTTACCCAGCCACTGCCAGAATACCCTTACAACCAGTTTATAATCGTGTTTTGTCCAGTCCTTGAAGCCGTTGGAGTCTATCCGCTCCACAATGCAGAGCAAATCTTCTTTATCGGCCATGGTGCAGGATCTGTTACCGAGCCAGCCCAGGACAATCCTTAATGTGTAGAGGTACTTGACCACACGAACAGGTTTTAAGCCCTTTTCCACAAGCAGGAACCGCTTGAATTCAAGCAAACGGGTTTTATTAGGTTTGGCCAGCTGGGAGTCTTCCTTGATCAATTGTATGCTGCCTTCCAGGCGCTTATCCCAGTCATACAACGGATTCACGATACACCACACCAAATTTTTTTAAGGGCATTTTTGAAATTACGCAGTGGGTGAGTACCGACATTAAGGGTGTTGGTGCTTTGCATGTTTGATGCGTAGGCCATTTCGTTTGACCTGGAATCATTCATGAACCCTTTGATATCGATACTCATTGCCTTTCAACACTCGATTCCACCGGTTTGTTTTTACCTTGTGGTAATATACTATTAGGTAATCCCCCTTTAATATACCTTTTGGTATATGAACAAAGTTTATACATCATAAAGTAAATAACATCAAATACATGGCAAAAATAAAACTTGAAGGATTTAAATGTGAACGTTGCCAACATGAATGGATACCTAGACAAAAAGGAGAAACGCCTAAGGTTTGTCCAAAGTGCAAAAGCCCTTATTGGAATATTCCAAAGAAGACAAAAAGTGATTCCTTAAGCTAGATGATTATTTGAAAGTTACAGATGAAAAAATAACAGCAGAATGAAGAGGATGGGCGGATTTACATAGAAAAGGCTTGATGGAAAAGCAATACTCATTAGACTTTAGCTCAGATTTCTCTAAAAATATGGGGGAATACAGAAAATATGTTATCTAAAAAAGATAAGGAAATTAAATTAGTTAAGAAAATTGAAAAAAAAGTTACGGAAACTTGTACAGATGAGGTTGGGGATTTATTAAAGACTTATAATAAATCTAAGAGAGATATTATTCAAAAACATGCTGAAACAAGATTAGCTGTTCGCAGCATGAAAATGGCATATGCAACATATTTTCTTGCTTTGATTTTTTTCATAATTTCAGCAAGTATTAGTCTTGCATTTAGTCAAATTCTTTTGGTTTTAATAGTGATTATTATTTTAATATTTATTATTGTAATTATTTTATTTGAAAGGGAACCACTTCAAGATATTATTTTGAAAATAGAATGTGATAAATTAACAACTAGTGAGAGAGTTGAAGATTCCATTCCCTCAAAATTTAAAGAAATCAACGATAAGGTGCAGTTAATAAATATGAGAATAGATAATCTCGAAAAAACCGTAATTGAAAAAGCTCATGAGCAAATTGAATCTCTTATTCTCTTAAATATAAATGAAATCAGCAAAGAGGTGAAGTTAATAAATTCGGGAATAGATAATCTCGAAAAAACTGTAATTGAGAAAGCCGACATTATAGCAAAGGAAGTCAGAAATCTTAAAAAGCTTGAAGAACCATGACTGTCAGGGCTGCGGTGTGGGGCTGGCTGGCTTATGCCTGGCTGCTGCGCTGATCAAGGGGCTGGGCTTCAATCTTTTATAGCCAGGCCAGGCTTGAAGTGATCCAGCCGGCCAGCACGCAGCTGGTCAGGTGAGCTTCCAGAGGATCCGGATATCTGCCAGGATCCTACCTGCAGTTGTGATCATTGAATATCTGGCCAGTTGATAAACGGCAGCAATTGCGATCTTAGTTTAAATCCCCATGTGTGATCATCATTGCTGCGGATCTGCAGGTATATGATTATCATAGCAGCTAGGCCAGGCAGCTGCCGGCGCTGGCAGGGCTGCGGTGTGGGGCTGGCTGGCCACTTCAATGCTATTTGATAACAATAATTTTGGAAATTCAAAAAAGAAAAATGGATGATTATAAGGATAAAGAACATAATAGAAATCCTCAAAGGTGAGATATGAGCCTGAAAATTGAAGAGGCTATCAAAGACTGATTAAAAAAATAAATGAGGTGTTTAGGGATGGTGGGATATTGCCCGGATTGTGGGAGTGAAATAAAGGAAACTGACAAGTTATGTAAAAATTGTAGAAAAGACTTATTGAAATGGTTAGACATTCAATCTAATAGGCTTAACGGTCATGGCAATAAAATTTGGGAAGAAATGAAACATTTTTCTTGGGGTTTGTATGTTTTATTGGGTGCCCCCTTCTTATTAAAACATTGGAATGCAAATGATAATGCTAACGATATCGGGATATGGATTAAAATACTTCCGTTTTTTGCAATTGTTATAGCCTTTATTGCAATTTTGACTATTTGCAAAGAGAGTAAGGATTTTCTTGATGCTTTGGGTACAGTCTTAAGAATAGAAAAACGCTTAAATTTTCATGATGAAGAAAAAGGGCTAGTAAGTGAATACTATAGAACAAAGTTAAAAAAAGATGAAACAGTAGATGATTTTATAAAAAGAAAGCAATCAGGCATTTGTAAATTTTCCTATGCTTCTCGAAATTTATTTATTTATTATTTTTTAGCACTAATCTTCATTGCGGTTATTGAGATTTTCTTATTAGATCCGTGATCATCCTGTTTGCGTGTACTGATCCGGATCCGGCCTTCAATAAATCCAGAGTTATTTTTACTGCAGTAATCCGGCTGCCAAAATCATACCTGCAGCTCATCAAGATCTTGCCATAAGATAAGGCTACCCTCTGCCTGGCTGCTGCACTGATCAGGGGCTGGCCTTCAAGCTTTGAGCTGCGGGCTGGGAGGATTCTCCAGGTCTTTGAATCCTGCCTTTTTTGTCCATCCTGAACCCTTCGACCCTGGCTTTTCGGTTGCTGTATGGCATCCTGCGGCTTAATTTCAAGCTTTTCATGGTCATGGCTACTATATCAAGACCAACTGGCAGCCAGGGATGCCACAGACCTGCCATAAGGGTGCCATAGATTCTGCCACAAGACTGCCACAGGACGCCACAGCCTTGCCACAGGATTGCCACAAAGCGCACAGGGCGCACAAAGCGCCACATACCTGCCATAAAGTGCCACAACCCTGCCAGCACTAAGAAAAAGAGCTGCTGCAGTCAATGCAGTAAAGACTATATACACATACGAATAAAGTATGTATTAGCGAGTAAGTCCTGTGGAAATAGTAATGTACCTTGAGGTGCATGGATCCAAGTACACAGGGTTCGCTCTCCCTTTTATTGCTGCTTATATTTAACTTCAAACTCATCACAATAAATGTTCTGATATTTTGATCCGGTCTTTGATGAGATCATAAAACCTGCCGTCACACGATTCATATTTGCGGAAGATCGCACCGGCGATAAAATCCGATGCCTGAAGGCATTTATTTGATGTTGAATTCTCATGGCTGATATTCACTTTAAAGGCTGCCTTTCGTTTTACATACTCGTCAAAATCTTTTCTGATAACCTTATTTGAGATCCTCTTATCAACTATTAATTTCAAATTGGCAGTATCCCCATATGGAAGGCTACGCAAAAGTGAAGCCGTAATAAAATTATAGATTTTCTGCTTATGGTTCTGCCTGTCAGGACTAACCCGTTTTTTATCAAGCACAATATAGGCGATCTCAATCGGCTCTCTGGCTATGCATATGAGTGTCTTTTCTCTAATGTGATCACTGGATTTATTAAACTTGATTTCAGGCAGTTCCTTGAGCTTTTTCTTCAGCTTTCTCTGCCTGATCCTCTTGATGCATCTTTCTATTTTAAAAGGGCTATCCGTGATAAGCAGGGCAATTACAATATGGTTTGATGATTTTTGATCAAACCCAAGATCACCGCTTTCATCAAGATAGACGTATATGGGATTCAATAGAGTGTAATTGAGTGTCTTTGGGTAAAAAAATTGTTATTGAAATCATTTCAGATCATTACAATTGCTTAAAATTATTGTGCCGTTTTTCCGTGTTATTCTTCGTTTTTTCTATGTTACTATACTTTGCTATTTTTGAAAAAACGTTACTTATCGGCTAAGTTTTGCTTATTTTGCTATTTTTGCTTATTTTGCTTAAATTAAAAAATAGCAAAATCAGCAAAAAGTACTTACTCGATAGTGTTTATGATAACACTATGGATTTACTTTTTGACCTGGAACCTGCTGAAATTGACCTATTGCTGTGGGTTCTACATTTCAAAGATGGTTACAGTTATGAATCCATTTCTAAAGCAGTCAATTTGCCTTCTCGGAAGGTTAGATATTTTGCAGATCGGCATGAAAATATCAGATTAGATAAGCTATTGAAATTCAAAAACGATCTTATTCAATATTCAAAGGATCAAGAACGATTAAAAAAATCGTTCTGGAAAATTAAAATGCGTGTTGGTGCCTGGAATCCGATTCCTAATAAGCCTATTGAGCCTGATTTCAATTCAAATCTTCATGTAATAGAAGAGAAACGCATGAAGTTAATAGAGAAACTTGATAAGAAACGAAAAAGCCGAAAAAAACCAACTCAGGCAAAAGTAGAAAGAGTTGATCCGGATGCTGATGTCAAATCAGTACTGACTGAAATCGCAAAAAAGATTTTTAAATAAAAGCCTAATCATCTTTTCAGTTGGCCAGATCTTCCGGAACTTCCATGATCTTCATTGACCAGGTATCACCCTGGCCAGGATCTCAGTGATCAGAGCTGTAACGCTGCAGGTAGGAACCTGGTAGCTTTAAAGCTGGCAAGATTTTCAAAGGTTGGAATGATAATTTAAAGCTATAGGAAAAATTTATATCAAATCCTAACTATTATTATTTTAAGTGCCCCCGACGGGATTCGAACCCGTGGCTTCTTACTTAGCAGGCAAGTACCTTATCCACTCGGATACGGGGGCATTAATATTAATTTTACTCGACTGGTGAGATCAAAATTTTGTTATTTTCATATTCAATACCCATGAGCGAACCTTTATCTATTCCGATCAAGTCGCATAGCTGGTGTGGAAGCGATATGTAATAGGTCCCATTCAAGTCCAAGACTTTTCTTTTAATCATATGATTTTCCTATGGGATTTTCTACTATTTAACTCTTTAAAATGTATAAGGTAAACCATATGGTAACTGTTTACTAGATTTCAATGATCCTTGAAAACTGGGAGATATCAGCTGCAGGTATGATCTGGCAGCCTTCGAGTTCTTTCAGTTGGCCAGGTCTTCCGGAACTTCCGGGATCTTCATTGACCAGGTATAACCCTGGCCAGGATCTCAGTGATCAGAGCTGTACAGCTGCAGGTAGGATCCTTGCACCCTTCGAGGTCTTCCAGTTGGCCAGGTCTTCCGGAACATCAAGGATCTTCATTGGCCAGGTATCACCCTGGCCAGGATCTCAGTGATCAGAGCTGTACAGCTGCAGGTAGGATCCTTGCACCCTTCGAGGTCTTCCAGTTGGCCAGGTCTTCC
>Ga0114930_10001037_pt1 | contig 27503 bp, 27 predicted proteins | sample AnhtaG_FD_87300 | JGI IMG/M metagenome (GOLD analysis project Ga0114930, IMG submission 87300) | Deep subsurface microbial communities from Anholt, Denmark to uncover new lineages of life (NeLLi) - Anholt_01485 metaG | ecosystem: Environmental > Aquatic > Marine > Oceanic > Sediment | place... | reverse complement strand
TAGCTTGAGCCGATGATATCGAAGAAGGAGGCAAATTCCCGATAAGACCTCTCGGTAAGCAGCGGGATCTCAAGCCCCGCCTTTGAGAAGGCATCGGCGATGACCACAGATTGCCCCCCGGTCATAGCGCAAAGCCCTACCCTGCTCCCCGTGGTCGGTTTGGCGTAGAGCAATGCCGCTATGGTATCGACCATCTCATCGAGGTTATTCACCTTGATGGCCCCGCATTGCCTGATCAGGGCATCCCAAATGAGCGGGGACTCAGCCAAAGAGGCGGTATGTGATGCAGTGGCTCGGCTCCCCTCCTCGGTCTGTCCCCCCTTCCAAATGAGCACTGGCTTGCGCTTGGCGATCTCTCTAAGGGCGGTGAAGAATTGTCTCCCCTTCCTTACCCCCTCGATATATAAGCCGATTATCTTGGTATCCTCATCCTCCCCCAGATACTCCAGATAGTCTGTTGAGTCCAGAACCACAGCGTTGCCATAGCTCACCGATTTAGACACCCTGATCCCATTGATCTCACCTACCAGGCTGAAGAAGGTGGCATGGGTGCCGCTCTGGGCGATGAAACCCACATTACCGCCATCGCCATAGTATTGATCCATGGCATGGCACAACCCGATCTTGGGGTTGAAGATGCCCACGCAATTCGGCCCGATGAGGTTGAGGTCGGCCTCCTGGGCCATCTCGGTAATGATCTTTTGTAGCCTGATACCCTCCTCAGTATTCGTCTCAGCGAACCCCGAGGTGAAGAGCATTACTCCACCGACCTTCTTTTCGATGCAGTCCTTCACAATCTTTGGGGCTACCGCTCTAGGCACGGCACATATAACGTAATCTACCTCGTCTGGGATATCCAGCAGGCTGAAGTAGTTTTTCACCCCCAGCGCCTCGATGCCGGGCAACTCCTTCTCATCGACCTGAACGGAGTAGACCTTTCCTTGGAAGTGGGCCAGACCATTCAGCCACATATAGCCCATCTCCATCTTGTCGCCAACCACAGCAACAGAGCGGGGGTTAAATGCCCGGTCAAGCTTCTTGTAAATATCTTTCATTGGCACCTTTAGGATTCAAGGATCACCCGAGCATCAACCGCCAGGGCGCCATCGCTATAGGCTAAGATGGGATTGATGTCAAGCTCCTTTATCTCAGGCCTATTCTCCACTAAATCGGAGACCTTAAGCAGTATTTCCTCCAGCACCTCGATGTTGGCTGGCTCCAGGCCCCGATACCCCTCAAGGATTGGGTATCCTTTTATCTCCTTGATCATCTCCCTGGCATCCCTCCTTGTTAGAGGAACGATCCTGAAGGAGACATCCTTGAGCACCTCCACCAGGATGCCGCCAAGGCCGAACATGAGCACCGGCCCAAACTGGGGGTCCTTGCTCATACCAATGATCACCTCTGTGCCCGGTCTTGCCATCTGCTGCACCGAAACCCCTTGGATATTGGCATTGGGCTCGTGCTTCTTTATCGAGGAGATGATCCTATCATAGGCCTTACCCACCTCATCCTCATTATTCAGGCTCAGTTCCACACCGCCGGCATCGGTCTTATGCAGCACATCGGGGGAGACTATCTTTAGCGCTACCGGGAAGCCGATCTCCTTGGACAGGGCTACTGCCTCCTCCCTGGTGCCAGCAAGCCTTATTGCCGTGGTATCTATCCCGGCCTCTTTCAAGATTTGCTTCGATTCGAGCTCTGTCAGGTATATTCTCCCCTCTTTTTTCGCCGCGCTGATCACTTCATCAACGACCATTAAACTTCCCTCCTTTTTAGTGGTTCCCTCTGGCTAGGGATATTTTTTCATCTCTATTGTGGCGGCCCCGATGGGATTTGAACCCACGATTTCCACCTTGACAGGGTGGCGTGTTAGGCCGCTACACTACGGGGCCAAACGGCATTCGATTTTCCGATTGTATCAGCATGGGCTTGCCTTGTCAAGGTAATGCTCTTCTGGTAAACTCATTATGCTAGAGGTGGCAAAATGGGCCGCGGAAATTATAGGTGGCGAGAGACAAAAAAAGATAAAAAGGGGGCCAAGAAAACGGCAAGCACCACAGTGCTTCAACCCCCGGCTCATGTCGAGGTCATTAAGAAGGGAAAGAAGGAGAAGCGAGAGGAATAATGGCCGCCTACCAGGGGCTTTATGGTAGCGGGGCGCTTGAGGAGCGAGTGGAGCGTGCCCGAGCGATCCTGAAGAGTTGTGAGCTGTGCCCTCGCCGATGCAAGGTCGATCGTCTCCAGGGGGAGACCGGAATGTGTCGCACCGCCTCAGAGGCAGTGATCTCTAGCTACGGGCCCCATTTCGGCGAGGAGGCACCCTTGGTTGGCCTTCATGGCTCGGGGACTATCTTCTTCACCCATTGCAACCTGAGATGTATGTTCTGCCAAAACTATCCCATCAGTCAGCTTGGCGAGGGCCGGGTAGCAACTACAGGGGAGTTGGCCCAGATGATGCTCTCCCTCCAGGAACGAGGCTGTCACAATATAAACCTGGTAACCCCGACCCATGTCGTCTTACAGATACTGAAGGCCCTTAAGGTCGCCGCAGGATTAGGGCTCTCCATCCCCTTGGTCTACAACTGCGGCGGCTACGAATCACTGGAGACCCTAAGGCTTCTCGATGGCATTGTCGATATCTATATGCCAGATATGAAGTATTCCGATGAGAGAAACGCGCGGCGGTTTTCCGGAGTCAAGGACTACCCCGGGGCGAACCGGGTGGCGGTCAAGGAGATGCATCGCCAGGTTGGCGACCTCCAGACGGATGAGCGAGGTGTGGCTCGGCGGGGCCTGCTTGTTCGGCATCTAGTTCTACCCCATGGTATTGCAGGGACCGAGGGGGTAGTGCGCTTCATCGCTAAAGAGGTCTCTCGGGATAGCTATCTCAATGTAATGGCCCAGTACCACCCCGCTCATCGCGCCTTTAGAATACCCGCGCTCTCTCGTTCCCTGCTGCGGCAGGAATTCGCTGAGGCGGTTAGCCTGGCCCGGGAGCATGGTCTAGAGAGGCTGGATGGGGTGAGACCGCGCTCTGCGGCCAGGCTTCTGTAGGAGGTGGCGGACGGCTGAGCAGGCATGTCTGCAGGCAACAGTGTATGGCCTAGTGCAGGGGGTGAATTTTCGCTATTTTGTGTTGCGCCACGCCAGATCGATGGGGCTCACCGGTTATGTGCGTAACCTCCTCCTTGAGCGGGCGGTGGAGGTCGTGGCTGAGGGAGATCGGGACGATTTGGAGCGGTTGCTAAGGGAGGTAGAGGTGGGATCGCGTGGGGCACGGGTGGAGAGGGTGGATGCAAATTGGTCTGAATATAGCGGAGCCTATAGCCGCTTTGAAGTAAGGTTTTAGGCGGCTATAGGCTCCCAGGTGGGTGAAACGAGATAGCTTTAGTTTGCCATCAGCGGCCTATAGTGGCCCCTGCTCCCTCCAGGACGCCATGTAAATCCTCAGCTAGCGCCTTTCTCGCATGTAGCTCCAGGCGGCGAAACTGAGGAGGCGCATCAACATGTTTGCGGTTGGTCCAATATTCCGGATATTTTGTAACCTCGTTCTCAAAGAAGTCATCGATGACATCGATTAACCGGTTCGCTTGCTCATCTGTTACGGTGCAATCGATGCTTGGATGGCGGTGATTAGCGGTCTGCGCCTCTATAGCCTCAAACCAGTCCTGAAGAACCCCGATCACTCGCTTAACCAGAGCCTCCCATCGAGCCTGCGCCTGATAGCTCTGTTTCTGAGCCTGCCCAAGCAACTGTGCAATACGCTCCAGGTCCTGTTGGGGAATATAGGGGTCAACAAAGGGAAACATGTTACCTGAAAACCTCTTTTATTTTTCTGGTCAGGTCCTTTTTCTGAGGTTCGCACAGAATTTCAGGAGCCAGTCTCCTCGCTGGCTCTGGAGTGGTAGTAGGTGCAACCACAGGCGCCTTGACCGGTGCTTCGCCAGCCATTAGCTTTCATCTCCTTTCAGTCTATCGCGCTCGGGAGGCTTGCCTTCAACCAAACCCTTTTTATAAAAGCAAGGCTCCTCCATACTGCTTACCGGAATGCCAAGCTCCCGCTCCATATCCATATTGAGCAGGCATTCATACACCTTCTTCTTTAAGGACAAGCCCACAGGTTCTTTGCCAATCATGTGAGCATAAGGGACTGCCTCCCTAATCCGCCAAAGGTCCTGCTCGGAGACAGCAACCTTCATTGGCTCCCCGCTCAGGATAATCTCTCCTATCTGAAGGAACATGTCCTGGGATATAGCTTCATTCTTGCACAGCGAATCGATGGCCATCGCTTCATCAGGGCTAATCTCAATATACATTTTCGCCACCCGCTTAGTGATTCCTTTCACCAAAACTATGATAGTACATCATCGCCAGTTTGTCAACGATTCGTTATATTTCTACCGTCATTATGGCATAATGCACAACGAAATGTAATGGTAAAATTGCCTATTTTATCGGAATAAGAATCTCGCACTCGGGATTCCCCTTCATTATGCTTTGACTGATGGTAACAGCACCGGAGAAGCCGCATGCCTCAAGCCAACCCTCGAAGCGGCCAGCGCAAGCACACTCATACAGGTTTGTGGCACCTGCCTGGCGCACCATCTCGGCAACGAAGCACCTGCTGACGACCCCTACAAAGAAATTCTCCTGCAACACGCGAAGACGGTAAACCTGCTCGGGGAAGTACAGCTTGTTGACCGCATCAAAGACTCCCACAACCTGCCCTATGTCCTTGACCCCCTGGAGTCCTACCGCCTGAGCCCATCTCTTGACCTCTGTCTTGCCCATGGACCTGATAACGATATGATTCAACCTGTTGGCTACATCAAAGCCAAGCTCCTGTGCGGTTTTAAGAAACCATCGGGCATCGTGCGATATCCAGTTCTGACGCATAATCTCCTGTCTTTGAGTCGCTGTGAGCTTAGCTATTCTGCCGTTCATTGTGGTCGCCTATGCTATAACATATTGTCATATTACTAATGGTATATTATAACGTACTGTTGATGCTCTGTCAAGCCTCTTTGTTGTGTTTCTTGTGAAAATATGGTAAAATAAATAACGAATTGTAATAGACAATGCCGCGGGTGGAATATGGGATACAAGGAGATGGGTAAGAGAATTCAGCAGGCGCGAGAGCAGGCGGGCCTCTCTCAGGCAGAGCTTGCGGCAAGGCTGCGCTGCACTCAATCAGCCCTCTCCAACTATGAGCTAGGGAAGAGACGCCTTCATCTGACCAACCTGGAGCAGATCGCTCACATCCTGAAGAAGCCGTTAGGCTACTTCGTGGACCACAGCACTGATAGATATTCCGAAGACCAGGCCCTCCTTCTAGAGGACCCACGCCTCAGGGACATACTTATCCAGGCGGCAGAGCTACCGGCGCAGGATAAGGAACGGGTACTTGAGTACGTCAAGTGGCGCAAGAGCCTGCTTCTATCCGAGATAATCACCACTACGGAGATATGGGAAGGTTCTAAGTTTCTCTAGGGAGTGGCTTCAGCCTCTATCACCGCATCCCCCTACCTTTTGGCCATCAACCTCGCTTCGATAAGATCGGTTATCTGTGAGGCATCCCCTATGGAGAACTGGGGGACATCAGCGTCAATGGGCTCATCGGTAACGATGGCTATGAGCTCCTCAAGGGTGCAAAGCAGACCCTCTTTTAGCCCCTTGCGGTGCACCTCGATCTTGGGTGCATGACCCCTACGAAATCCTTCGATTAGCACAATGTCAAATTCCTCGCCAAGAAGGTTTAATATCTCCTCGATAGAGGCATCATGGTCCTGGGGCTTGATCAGAGCCAGCTTGTGAGGCGAGCTAATGACCACGGCATCGCTACCCGCTTGAGCGTAGCGCCAGCTATCCTTGCCCGGCCGGTCCAGCTCGAAGTCGTGATGGTTATGCTTCACCGTGGCCACGCGATATCCCCGCCCCTTAAGCTCAGCGACCAACGACTCCAACAGGGTGGTTTTACCGGTCTTGGATTTGCCTACTATGGAGATAACAGGTGGCATCTTTACTCCTCACTCCAATCGAGCATTAGTACCTCAACAGTGTCCCCCTCGGCAACCGCTTTTGCATCCTCGGGAACGATTACCAGCCCATTGGCGCTGGCCATCGAGGTCAGGATCCCTGAGCCCTGGGGTCCGGTGCTCTGCGCGAAATAGCGATCGCCTTCCCGTCTCACTATTGCCCGAGCGAAGATGCGACGGCCATCGCTATTCTGAATGCTGCTCTCCAGTGTTGCCCTGACCGATGGTTTGGCCAGGTTCTTCTTGCCCATCATTTTGAGGATTGCAGGGCGGCCGAAGAGCTCGAAGGTGATCATGGAGCTCACCGGGTTTCCCGGCAGTCCGAGATGTGGTACCCCCCCAATCACACCGAAGGCCAGGGGCTTGCCCGGTTTCATACGAACCGTCCAAAAGGAGACCTCGCCCTGTTCTGCCAGAACGTCCTTAACCAGGTCGTAGTCGCCAAGGGAGACCCCTCCTGAGGTGATGAGCATGTCTGAGGAGAGTGCCTCCTGTATCTTGCCCTCGATTTCCTGAACCCGGTCCCGGGCGATGCCTAAGCCCAAGGGGATGCCGCCATAACGTAACACCTGGGCGGCGATGCTGAAGCTATTGCTATTATAGATTTTACCCTGGGGAAGAGGTTGGTCGATTTCCACCAGCTCATCGCCGGTGGCCAGGATAGCGACCACGGGGCGCCGAATCACCCAGGCTTTTGACTTGCCTATCGAGGCCAGGACTCCAATCTCCTGTGGGCGAAGGGGTGTGCTCCTATTCAGTACCATTTGACCGGTGGCGATGTCCTCCCCGGCGCGGCGCACATTTTGCCCTTTGGGTATTTGGCATAGTACACCGATCTGAGCTAGCGGGTGCTCATGGCGCTGGGCCTCATCGGTGTCCTCGAATCGCACCACGCTATCGGCTCCTTTGGGAAGAGGAGCCCCGGTCATGATGCGAATTGCCGTTCCTGGCCCAAGCTCTTTATCCGATATGGCGCCGGCGCTGACCTCACCGATGACGTCGAGGAAGACGGGGGATGAGGCGGTTGCGTCAATGGCGTCCTCGGCCCTTATGGCATAGCCATCCATGGCGGAGTTGTCCAGCGGGGGGACATCGATTGGAGAATAGACGTCCTCGTCGAGCACCTGCCCCAGGCACTGGAGTATGGGCTTTTCCTCCCTATCAAGCACCTGGACATAACTGAGGACCTTCTCCAGAGCTTCTTCTACACTGATCATTAGGGTTCTCCCATTTGCTGTCTTATCTCACCGTATTTCATCAGCCCATACATTGCCCGAGCTGATTCCTCTGGAGTGGTGTAATAGGGTATGCCTGCTCTGCGGAAGAGGTCGAGGATCATATCCATGCCGTGCCACCTCATCGCGGTGGCGATCAGCGGTTTGCCGTACTTCTGGGGTATGGCCGTGACCGCCTCCATCTCGTCGAGCACGTTTCTTATCCGTTCTGGGCTAAGGTCGAAGCCGGCAAAAGGGCCCTGGGTTATTATGCCATCGATATAATCGAGGCCGGCCACTATCTCCAGGATTTTGGGGAGGGTCATCGGGTATGGAGTAGCTGCGGTGTCTATGGGGTTAGTGGGCACTGGGGCGTGGGGTGCCAGAATCTCGGTGAGTCGGCGCTTTGTGTCCGCGTCCAACTCCGGCATCTCCAGCCCTAACGAGGCGCAGGCATCAGCAGTGGCCACACACTGACCACCACTGCCGATTACGGTGACCCTCTTTCCCTTGGGCCATGGCTGATAGGCCAGGGCTTCGGCCAAGTCAAAGGGGTGCATAACCTCATAGCACCTGATAATGCCCGCTTGTTTGCAGGCGGTGTCAAAGATCTCATCCGACCCGGCAAGGGAGGCGGTATGGGACATTGTGGCCCTGGAGCCGGCGGCGGTGCGACCACCCTTGTAGACCACTATAGGCTTGTGCTTCACCACCTGCTTAGCGATATCAAAGAATCTCCGGCCCTCCTGGACCCCCTCGATATACAGGACAATGGCCTTGGTATCCTCGTCCTGGCCGAGATATTCCACATAGTCGGATACATTGAGGCTCGCCTGATTGCCGCTGCTGATAAACTTACTGAAGCCGTAGCCCTTGCTCATCGCTGCCTGAAACAGGTAGCCGCCCAAGGTGCCGCTTTGCGAGATGAAAGAGATCGGTCCCGGCTGTGGTGCCGGAGCAAAGAGGAGGCTCAACTTGACCGCGGAGCTCCAGATCCCGTTACAATTGGGCCCCACGAATCTGATGCCACCCTGATGGGCAATTCTTACCACCTCATCCTGAAGTTTACTCCCCTCCTCGCCGATCTCGGCAAAGCCGGCGGTGATCATCACCGCCCCTTTTACTCCCTTCTTCACACAGTCCGCCATAGCCTGGGGAACCATGGAGGCGGCTATGGCGATGACTGCCAGGTCGATATCGTCGGGTATATCAAGGATGCTAGGGTAGGCCTTAGCACCACATATCTCCTTGCGATTCGGGTTTACCGGATAGAGAGCGCCTCGATAGCCCGTCTCCAGCGGGATCATGAAGGCCCGCCCGCCAAACTTCGAAGCATCGCCTGAGGCGCCAATAACCGCCACTGACCTCGGCTCAAAGATGGGGCGCAATTGCTCAACGATGCTCTTTTCCATCACCTTGGCCAAAACTAACCCTCCTATATACAGGCTCTTTCTTTTTCCAGGAGCGACCGGGCATGCTCCAGGTCAGCTTCCGAGTTCACATTGAAAAAGCTCAGGCGCTGTGGGTCGAATTTTTCGATCTCAGCGTCTTCGACATATCTCACCTTTACTGCATTAAGCAGCTCACTTATCTTAAGATTACCCTCTTGCAGCATGGCCTCAATGGGAGCCAGGCAATTCTTGGAATAGACGGCGTGAAGCGGCTCCACCAGACTGCCCACCCTGGGAATAACGATATCGAATCCTGACGACAGCTCCTCCAGGTAGCGAAGCAGGGCGATGCTCAGAAAGGGCATGTCGCAGGCGACCACTAGACTATGATAGGAGGTCGCGACCTTAAGCCCAGAATAGATGCCGACTAAGGCACCCATTCCTGGGCAGATATCCACCACCCTCCTCAGCTCAAGGTCGGGGAGCTGGTCGCTTGAAGAGGTGACCACGATAATCTCATTTCCAAGCGAGGACAGCCGATCGATGACCCGCTGGATAAGAATCTGACCACCAATCTCCTCCACGGCCTTGTTCCGTCCCAGTCTCAGGCTTTTCCCACCGGCGAGAACGATCGAAGTCACAATACTATTTTAGCACCTTCTGTGGCGAAAGGGAATTTTTCGCTCTTGACAAGCCAGATTGTGGGCAGCTAGACTGGCGCCAGGAGGGGAATATGCAGCAGGTTAGCGATAATGTCTATGTGGAAACCTGGATGCAGGGGTGCAACCCCGGCTTCATCACCACCGCTGATGGCATCGTGATGATCGATACCCCCATGATGCCAAGCGATGCCATCAAATGGAGGGATTTGATACAAGAAAAGGGCGATGTGCGCTATGTGATAAACACCGAGCCCCACGCCGACCACATCGTCGGCAACGGCTTCTTCCCGGGTACGGTCATCGCCCATCAGGGAACGCGTGAGGCGCTTTCGACCGTTACAGAAGCGGATATCATCGAGCGGGCGAAAGCCATGGACCCAGAGGGCCTGCCGTTGATGGAGGGATATAGACTGAAACGGCCGACCATCACCTTCACCGAAAAGCTCAACCTATATTTGGGCGACCATACCTTTGAGCTGATCCACCTCCCGGGCCACACCCCAAGTGAGACCGCGGTCTACATCCCCGAGGAGAGGGTCGTATTCACCGGCGATAATGTCTTTTACAAGCTTCAAACCTGGTTTCATGAGGCCGACCCCTGGGGTTGGCTTGAGTCGCTGAAGAGGCTGCAGGGGCTGGATGTGGATGTTATCGTGCCCGGCCACGGCGAGGTGTGCGACAAGGGCTACCTGAAGGAGCAGGCGGCCTTCATCGAGGAGTGGATGGAGGCGGTGAGGAAAGCCATCGATCAGGGGCTGTCTAAGGAGCAGGCCCAGGCTCAAATATCCTTCCTCGACCGCTACCCCATGGGGCAGGGAATGGAGGCCATGGGGCCGATGGTGCAGCAGATGAACGTGGCCCGGCTATACGATCTTCTCACCGCAAAGTAGCTCCCAGCTTGCGCTGGAGACGAAATACAGGCTAGCAGGCCTTTATGACCTGCTAGTCTGCCCTGGGTGCCTTGCCCCTGAAAATGATCAGCGCTTAGCGGGTTCAACCCCCTAATTTCTTTGGTACTTCTGCGATACCGGCAAGAGGCAACTCTGCCAGCGGCACACACCACATCGTGCAGCCTGCCATTGCGACTGGGAATATGGCCGCCATTATGGCTTCGCCGCTCTCGGCCTCAACAAGCACCATGGCTGGAGTCATGTTCGGGTCAAAATAGCCGGGAAAGGGTATTCCCAGAAACGCGTAGTGAGCGAAGGGCTTCAGCCCCGCAGGGGGACTGCTCCACACCTTATCGGCGGCCTGCGTTACGTCTATCAACTTATCTCTAGGCGTCAATGACAGCAGCGCAAATTTCATCTTGTTACCTCCTTTGTCAATTTTGATACCACAAGGGCAAGGCACCCTCTTGGGAATCATCAAGGGCACCGAAATCGGCGACACTGTGTCAACCGACCCGAAGGATAAGGGGGCGGACTCTGCAGTCGCTTCGCCCCCCTATCCTGACGGTGCAAATATCGCTCTCACCCCATCAATTGAATTTCACTCGGTTACTTAGGCAGGGCTTTTATGATTTCCTCTACTTGACTCACCGATGCGATAGGATGTGCCTTGAAATGGACGAACGGAACATACTGTTGCATCATGTTGCCAATTTCTACCTCAGTTCCTTCAGCGACTGCATATCCAGCGAGTTCGCCAACAAACGATCCCCAGTCCTTAGATATGCCTTTTTTGATGTCTTGTTTAACCATGTCCATCAAGGCACTCCACCCAGCCCCTCGCTCTTGGGGACTAATAGGCACTTTAGTCTCGTCTATTTCCCAAAGCACCAGATACTTTCCCATGGTCTTCGCCTCCTTTTCATCAACTCTGTCGGGCTGTTGAACTAGAATGGGCCGACCCCTCGCCGCCCGCAAGCGAAGAATTCAGCCTCAATTTAGCATAGGCATCACCTCCTCCCATAGTAGCCCTCCAGGGAATCCTCAAGGTCACCGAAAACGGCGACATGTGGAGAGACCAACCATAGGGTCAATCTCTATCTTCCATGGAAATTGGGGCGAGGCTTGGCCTCGCCGATGAGGTCCCTCTCCTGAGGGAACGGTTTGGGTAGGGCTATGGGAAAATATTTGCACGAGGCTCGCAAATGATAATTTGTGCAGCAAGCCTAGCACAAACTTTGGGGTCTGTCAAGCTGGCTTCGGAGGTTAGGCCCTGAGGGTGGCTCCCAGCTCGCGGTTGAGCCTTTGCAGGATCTTCTCCTGCTCTTTATTCACCTCTTCGTCGGTGAGGGTGCGGCTAGGCGATTGATAGAGGATTCTATAGGCCAGGGACTTCTTGCCCGGGGGCATCTGTTCACCGGTATAGACATCGAAGAGGGTGACGCTGGCCACCAGGGGGAAGCTCTCGATAATATCGTTTACCTTTTTTGAAGGCGTCGCTGCATCCAGCACCACGGCGATATCCCGTAGGGTGACCGGGAATCTCGGTATCGGGCGATATTTGCGAAGCGCTGTTGTCGCCGGAAGCAGCATCTCCAAGTCGATGTCGAAGATGTAAACGGGACGGGAAATGTCGAAGCTCTCGACAACTCGGGGATGAAGCTCACCCAGGAGGCCTACATCCTGGCTCCCAAGAATAACCCTTGCCGCTCTGCCCGGGCTGAAGATGTCGTTCTCGGTGGGCTCGAAGCTGGCCTCGACGCCCAGGCGCGCAAAGAGGGTCTCCAGAAACCCCTTGGCATCGAAGAAATCGAGCGCCTGACCCTCGCCATGCCACGAGCGGTCGATGCCGGGACCGCAGAGCACCCCCCCCAGCATGTAATGCTCTTCGGGCAGGTCCCCTTCCCTAGGCAGGTATACCTTGCCCGCCTCAAACAGCCTGATGCCGCCTTCTTCGTGCTTCTCATTGGCGGACAGGGTTTGCAGCAGCCCGAGACGCAGGGTGGTGCGCAGATACTCCTGTTCCGTGATTATCGGATTGGCAACGCGAAGTGGGGCAAGATCGGAGCCTACTTTGCGCAACACTTCGAGGCTGGTGAGTGAATAGGTGATCACCTCCTGCATCCCGCAGCCGGTGAGGATATCGCTCACTCTTTCCCGAAGCGCACGCATCGGGTCTGGCTCATGCCTGGGCAGAGCGCCGCTGGGCAGGGTGGTAGGAAGCTCATCGTAGCCTATGACGCGTGCGATCTCCTCAACGAGGTCTTCGGCGAGCCGAACATCAGTACGCCAGTAGGGGACGGCGATGGAGAGCTCCCTAGGCCCTGCTAGCTCACAGCCGAAGCCTAGAGACCTAAGCACCTCCGCTATCTTTTCCTGCTTTACCTTTATGCCTAAGATACGCTCTACCTGCCTTGAGGTGAGTGAGATAGGTTTCGTTTCCCCCTTGCCCGGATAGATGTCGATGATGCCCTTAGCTATCTTGCCACCGCTAAGCTCGGCCATTAGCTGGGTGGCGCGTCTTAGCGCCAGCATAGGAAGCTCGGGGCTGAGCCCCTTCTCGAATCGCAGCGAGGCCTCGCTCCTGAGCTTGAGGCCAGCCGAGGTGCGCCTCAAGCTCACCGAGTTGAAGTTCGCCGACTCAATGAGAACTGTGGTCGTGTCTTCTGTGACCTCGCTGGCCGCACCCCCCATGACCCCGGCGATAGCCACTGCGCCCTCGCCATCGGCGATAGCGAGCATATCGCTTGATAGCTCCCGATCGACGCCGTCGATACTCGTGAGCCTTTCGCCATCTCGGGCGCGGCGCACGATTATTTTATTCTTTCTGATTCTTTCAAAATCGAAGGCATGAAGGGGCTGCCCATATTCCAGCATTACATAGTTGGTGATGTCCACAATTGTATTGATGGGGCGCATACCGCAGGCGAGCAGTCGCTGCTCCATCCAGGGAGGTGATGGCGCCACCTTGATATCGGTGAGCAGGCTGGCGCAGTATCTTGGGCATAGGTCGGGGTCGGCGATCTGCACCGATGCTTCTCGTTCAATAGGCGCTCCCAATTCGTCGTAGCTCACTTCTGGGAGGCGAACCTGCTGTCCGGTGAGAGCAGCGACCTCCCGCGCGATGCCGATGATGGACAGGCAATCGGGGCGGTTAGGAGTTATGTCAAGATCAAGGATGGCATCACCCAGGTGCTCATCGAGGGGGGTGCCCAAAGGGGCCTCGGGGGGCAGGACCATAATCCCCTCGTGGCGGTCGGAGATGCCGAGCTCCTTTTCGGAGCAGATCATCCCCTCGGAGGCTACCCCGCGAATCTTCGCCTTTTTCAGCTTTACCAGTTGGCCGCTCTCGGGATCGATGAGCTGAGCGCCGATGCGGGCGAAGGCCACCTTCTGCCCCACTGCAACGTTTGGTGCGCCGCACACCGAGGTCAGGTGTTCCCCTCCAAGGTCTACGGTGGCCAGCGTTAAGCGGTCGGCGTCGGGATGGGGCTCGATGGCTACCACCTGACCAACCACGATGTTATCCCATCCGCCAACCTTTTCGATCTGCGTGACTTCAATGCCGGCCATGGTCAGCTTTTTTGCTAGCTCCTCTGGCGGCAGGCTTATGTACACATACTCGCGGAGCCAATTAAGAGGTGCTTTCATTTTTTCGCTCTATGCGCTCCGTCTCATTTATTTGGGTCATGGTCGCTATTATCACTAATCATGGCCTTGATAGATTCGTGTAAACATATACCTTTATTGAGATGCCCAATTGCATATTTCGGAACATTTGAAAAGTTCGAAAAACTAGAATTGCCTCAAGAATCTGAGGTCATTACCGTAAAAAAGCCTTATGTCCTCAATTCCATAGCGGAGCATGGACATCCGCTCCACCCCCAGGCCAAAGGCGAATCCGGTATAAACCTCTGGGTCATAGTCTACTCGCCGCAATACGTCGGGGTGCACCATACCCGCGCCCAGGATCTCGATCCAGCCGCTGTCGCCGCAGAGGTGACAGCCAGAGCCGCCGCAGACAAAACAGTCGATGGCCATCTCCACGCCGGGCTCGACAAAGGGGAAGTAATCGCAGCGAAATCTCACCCGGCGTTCCTGCCCGAAAAGGCGCCTGGCGAACTCGTAGAGAGTGCCCTTGAGGTCGGCCAGGGTGATGTTCTCATCGACAGCCAGTCCCTCGATCTGGTAGAACATGGACTCATGGGTGGCGTCGGTCGCTTCATAGCGGTAGACCTTACCCGGCACCACCACCCTCACTGGAGGCCGCGTTCTCTCCATGACCCTGATCTGCATCGGTGATGTGTGGGTGCGGAGGAGCATGGGGCGCTCCCCGCTCGCTGTATGGTAGTCGATCCATAAGGTGGCCCACATATCGCGGGCTGGGTGATGGGGGGGGATATTCAGTGCCTCGAAGTTATAGTAGTCCCATTCCACCTCGGGTCCCTCCACCACCTGAAACCCGAGGGCGATGAAGATATCGCAGATTTCGCGAAGCATCTGAGTGGTGGGATGAAGGCGACACAGGGGGATGGGGCGACCGGGGAGGGTGACATCGATTTTTTCGCCCTTTACCGCTGCCTCCATCTTTTGATAAGTCCGCTCTTTAAGCGATTTCTTGTTTTCTCGGTAGGAATGTTCGAAAAAGGTTTTGAGCTCGTTGGCCGAGGCGCCAATAGCCTTTCGCTCCTCCAAGGGCAGTGAAGCGAGACCTCGAAGTACCTGGGTCAGGGCGCTCCTCTTACCCAAGTGGCGAACCCGCCAATGCTCAAGCTCCTTGAGGCTGCCTAGGCTGTTTAGCTCGTCGATAGCGTCAGACTTAATTTGGCCCAGTTTACCAAGCATCGCCCGCTATTATAGGCTAGAGGTGGCAAGGGGGTCAAGCAGAAAAAAGGGGGGCTAGTATGTACTTTTGTCTAACCGTGAAGCTCTTTCCTGTAGATCCATTTGAATTCGCCAGGTGTTATGAGCAATACATCGATTGGGCCACCAACGTTTTTTGGTCGTGCTTGAAAACGCATAGTGTCAATGGTAGTCCGAATCGCATAAATCGAGAAATCAATGGCATCTTGAAGCGTCATAGCGTCCCACACAATTGGTGCTGGTGCCCTAACTACTTTCTCCACACCCTCCTCATCTTTAACTACTACTGGATTAATGATAGAGGCAAGAATGTCAATCTGCCCAGACCATGAAGCACCGTAGGCCAGTGAGCCGTCTGGTTTAGTATTTAGTCTCTCAATAACATCTTTAGCTACATGACAACGATAGACATATGGCACGCTAATCTTGCCATCTTTTTTGTAGCCAGAAACATGAAAACCTGTATCGAGGTCAGGGAACGATTGTTTAAAGTAGCTAACAAGCTTCTTGGGAATAGTTGTCACCTCGTCAGCAGCTGCTAATATCTCCTCAATAAATTTCTTGATGTAGCTCGCCATTGGTATACCACCAGGCAAGTTTTGCCCGTAGCTAGAAATTCCGACTCGTTGATTTTCCAAGAGAAAAGTTTTTACAACAGCGTCGGAATTGACGGTCTCGACTTTGAAATCTTTCCCTTCAGGAGTCTTTCCTTCAATTGTTATTGATTGCCTGCTGTCGGAGGCCATAACGATACCTTCTGGCACATAAGTTGTAATTACTACTGTCATGGTATCCTCTTTTTAACATCCTTTTGAGGTCGAAAAAGGGTTAGCTTTGAAATTCTTGTTTGGCTATTGCGGCAAGCTGGGAAAAGGCGTTGGGGTCCCTCACCGCCATATCGGCGAGCATCTTGCGGTCGACCTCAACGCCTGCCTTCTTCAGGCCATCGATGAACCTGCTATATGAGAGCCCTTCCTGCCTGGCGGCGGCATTGATGCGCACGATCCAGAGGCGCCTGAAATCCCCCTTGCGCTCGCGGCGATGGCGGTAGGAGTAACTCAGCGACTTCATCATCGCCTCATGAGCGACGCGATAGCGGGAGTGCCTTGCCCCGCGCTGTCCCTTGGTTAGCTTCAGCACCTTCTTGTGACGACGATGGGCGGCGACCCCGCCTTTTACCCTGGTCAACTAATCCTCCTTTATCGCCCTTTGCGGTTGCCTCTCTGTAATGAAAGGCTTGCTCTTTAACAGCTTTTGTATTTTTTATTGATTAAGAATAAGGGATGAGCCTCTTTATCCGGGCCTTGTCCGATGGGTGCAGAGGCAACTTTTTATCGTAGAGCCTCTTTACCCTTCCCGGCTTCTTTCGCCGCAGATGGCTCTTACCACCCTTGATGCGCATTATCTTGCCGCTGCCTGTAACATGGAAGCGACGTTTTGCTCCTTTATGAGTCTTCAACTTGGGCATCAGAACCTCTTACATCCTTGGTCTGCTTAGCAGGGGCGACGATCATAATCATGCGCCTAGCATCCATCGCTGGCGCTCTTTCCACAATGGCCGTTTCGCCCAATTCCTTGGCCACCCTGGCTAGAAGCTCCTTGCCGAGATCGGGGTGGGTGATCTCACGACCTCTGAAGAGCACTGAAACCTTAACCTTATCCCCCTCATTTAGAAGCTTCTTAATTATCCGCATCTTAAATGCGATGTCGTGTTCACCGATCTTGGGCCTGAACCGAACCTCTCTCAGAAAAACAGATTTCTGCCGTTTCCTGGCCTCATGCTCCTTCTTAGTCTGCTCATATTTGAACTTGCCATAGTCCAGGAGGCGACATACCGGGGGCACAGATTGGGGGGCGACCTCAACCAAGTCATAGCCTCGCTCTTTAGCGATCTCCCGCGCCTTAAACAGCGGTATAACGCCTAGCTGTTCCCCCGTGTCGCCGATCAGCCGCACCTCTCGGGCGATGATCCTCTCGTTAATGCGATATCTCTTGACTATGTTTCGTCACCCCCACACAATAATCCCTGTAGATACGATAATTTACCACCTCTTGCCATAAAAATCAAGATGCTTTGTGCGCGATCGCTGCTCTGGCCATCGCTTTGAAGGCTTCCATGGTTTGTCTTCCCAGGTCCTCGCCGCTTCTAAGCCTTACCGAGACCGTGGCACTTTCCGCCTCTTTATCGCCCACTATCAACATATAGGGGATCTTCTGAAGCTGCGCCTCGCGAATTTTCAGGTTCATCCTCTCGGCACGGGTATCCGCCTGAGCACGAAGGCCCGCAGCCTTGAGTTCCGCTTCCAGTTTGAGGGCGTAATCGACATGACGATCGGCTATGGGAATCACCACAGCCTGAACTGGCGCCAGCCAAACGGGGAAAGCGCCGGCGTAGTGCTCGATAAGGCAACCTAGGAAGCGCTCCATACTGCCCAGAACAGTTCGATGCACCATAACTACAGGATGCTCGGCCCCGTCCGTGCCCACATAGTTGACCTCGAAACGCTGCGGCAGGTTGAAATCGACCTGTATGGTGGGGCCTTGCCATGACCGTCCCAGGGCATCCTTGAGGCCAATGTCGATCTTGGGGCCGTAAAACACACCCTCCCCCGGGTCCACCCTATAGGCGAGCTCAATGCGTTTGAGCGCGCTCTCAAGGGTCTGAGTTGCCTCATCCCACATCTGAAGAGTGCCGGCGTACTTCTCAGGACGGGTGGATAGACGCACCTCATATTCCTCAAAGCCGAAGGTATTCATCATGAAGAGGGCGAACTCCAAAACCCCAACTACCTCATCCTCCAGCTGGTCGGGGCGACAGAAGATATGGGCGTCGTCCTGGGTGAAACCCCGCACCCGGGTCAAGCCATGAAGCACACCGGAGCGCTCATAGCGATAGACCGTTCCCAGCTCGGCCCACCTCAGAGGGAGCTCGCGATAGCTTCTAAGCGTTGTCCTGTAAATAAGGATGTGCCCGGGGCAATTCATCGGCTTGATGAGATACTCCTGACCCTCAACATCCATCGGGGAATAGAGATGCTCGCCATAAAGCTCCCAGTGGCCGCTGGTTTTCCATAGGTCGAGCTTGGCTATATGCGGGGTATAAACGATCTCATACCCCCTTTTTAGGTGCTCCTGGACCCAGAAATCCTCTATGACGCGGCGCACTATGGCTCCCTTGGGGTGCCAGTGAGCCAATCCTGGCCCGGCCTCTTCATGAAAGCTGAAGAGGTCCAGTTCACGGCCCAGCCTTCGGTGGTCTCGCTTTGCCGCCTCTGAAAGCCTCTCAAGATAGCGCTCTAACTCCTGTTCTGTCTCGAAGGCGACGCCGTAGATTCGTTGCAGCATAGGCCGCCTCTCATCGCCTCGCCAATAGGCACCAGCGATGCTCAACAGCTTGAAGGCCTTGATCTCCCCTGTCGAGCTCACATGGGGACCTTTGCACAGGTCGGTGAAGGAGCCCTGGCGATAGATGGTAACCATCTCATCGGGGATTTCATCGATGAGCTCCAGCTTATAAGGCTGGTGGGCAAAGATGCGCCTTGCCTCCTCTCTATCCACTTCTTCACGGCTGAAAGGGAAATCTGCGGCAATGATCTGGACCATCTTGGCCTCGATTGTGGGGAGATCATCTGGAGTAAGGGGGCGAGGGAGGTCAAAGTCGTAGTAGAAGCCGTCCTCAATGGTCGGCCCAATACTGATTTTGACCTCAGGGAATAGCGATTGCACCGCCTCGGCCATCACATGGGATGCGGAGTGCCTCATTTTTTCGTTTTTTTCGAACTTGGCGTTTTTTCCGCTCTGTTCGCTCAATTGAATACTTCCCCCAAATTCAAATCATAACCTCCCGCCCTTTTGGGGACGAGAGGTTCTATCGATCATTGTGAATCAAAAGCATGGTGGGCGGTACTGGACTTGAACCAGTGACCTCTGCGATGTCAACGCAGCACTCTTACCAACTGAGCTAACCGCCCTCTTCATTATGTCTTCACAAATTCTAGCAGACACGCTAGGTGAAGTCAAGCACTAGAATCCCCTTGAATTTTACAGCACTTTACGCTAAACTAAAGGTGCAATTGGGGCTGTAGCTCAATTGGGAGAGTGCTTGACTGGCAGTCAAGAGGTAGCGGGTTCGAATCCCGCCAGCTCCACCACCGATTGATCAATAGTTAAGTTCTGTTACGGGGTAGGTTGGATTAGCCTCTGGACTGACCCCTCCAGAGATCACCTCGTAGGTTGTAACACTCTTTAACCAAGCTGCACAACCTGAAAGATTGTGACCCAATATCTTATCTCGTTGACAAATCCCTAAGCCAGATGTACTTTATGAAAGGGATGGCCCGGAAATCTGTATGAGCTACCGATAATTGTGCCGTGGTAGCTGGTTTGAGGCGACCGAAATTGGGTTTGAGGAGGTTCTACGATGAGCAATTATACTGGAAAGGACCATGTTGCCGCTGCCTTTGCCCGGGAGTTCACTGACCGGGTACCAGTCAGGGTTTGGTACGGGATAACGGTGGGCGCCCTGGCGGCCGGAGTTACCGCCAAGCAGGTGCGAACTGAGCCCCAGGCCTATGCCCAGATGACCATCAAAGGACAGGAGGTGCTCCATAACGATACCGTTCCCGTAGCCGCTTTCGACGCCGTCATGTTCGCCGAGGGCGCCGGGGATGGATTGGGGCTGAGCCAGCAGGAGATCATAGACTACGCCCGAAAAGGGGTATACCTTCTCGAGGACAAGGCCACCTTCGCCAAGTTCAAGCTTCCCGACCTGATGGAGAAGAGCCGCCTCCCCTACTATGTGGAGATCTGTAGGATACTCAAATCGGAGGTCGGTGACGCTGCCTTGGATGTGGTCATCACCGGGCCGTGGACGACAGCCGCCACATTGCGGGGGGCTGAGAAGCTGATTTACGATACCGCCGACGACCCCACGTTTGTCCACGATCTAATGCGTCATTCCACCGACTACACCAAGATGATCGGGGCGGCCATGGTAGAGGCCGGGGCGGACATTGTGACCTTTGGCGACCCCTCATCGGGCACCAGCGTCATATCCCCGGCCATGTTTCGGAAGTGGTCCAGACCCTACATGGAGGAGACCATTAACTACCTGAAGGCCAAGGGAGCCACCGTCTGCCTCCACATTTGCGGCAAGGTTGACCCAATCATGGAGGATCTGGTGGCCACAGGGGTGGATGCCATTAGCATCGACGGCCCATCCTCGCTAAAGCGGCTGGTCGATATCTCCCAGGAGAGGGTGGTGACCGTCGGCAATGCCCCCACCGATCTATTCATAGAGGGCACCAAGGAGCAGCTTGAAGAGGTAGCCCGTGACTGCATCGATACCGCCGCCAGAGGCCCCTATATACTCTCCTCTGGATGCCAGATCCCGGAAAATGCCCCTCTGGAGAACGTACAGCACTTCCTGGAGTATGCCCGCGAGTACGGGCGCTATGACCGGCTGCCAGCATCCTAGTTCGTAATGCCAGTTGACAATGCGGGTGAACCTTTCAATTCGTGCCGACGCCTGAGGGACAACCAGAGCCAGACTTCCAAAGGCTTATGTCAAAGGTTGTCCATGACCCAGGCATGACGGCTTGTGTCATACAGCGCAGTACAGATTATGGCGGCGGAAGCGGATAGGACAAGCGTCAACGATTGGCCATAATTGAAGGTACCTGCGGCGGGGAGATAAGTACGACCCAACTTATGGGCTAACAGAGAGGAGAATAGGGTTACCTTGTACTCGGCGGGCGATACCTGAACGAACTATAAGATATTCCGCCGTCTTTCCAGCCATTTATCAAATTGCCTGATCTCTTCTAGTGCCTTCTTTTGATGCTTATCTGGTACCCAAGCCAGGCTCTGGGCCATCCCCGCCACCAGAGCAAGGATCGTTATGGTAGAGCAGCTCAGGCCAAGCCCGTCCGCAAGTTCATTCAGCAAGCATGAGGCCTCTTTACTTACATATACATCCCTGTTGAGTTTACTTGCAGATATCTGCACCTGAAACTCGTTCCTAAGGAGCTCCAACCGTTGACTTTCGTCACCTTCTAAATACGCTTTGTCCGTAAGCGCTTTTAAAGTGGGAATGCCTTGCACTATCTCTGTCAGCGCTGGAAGGCCAACTTGAACCAGCGCTGCGGTAACCTGCGTAGCATCACCTAGTTTGGGGTGCCTGCCTTGCAGATAGAAGACCGTAGCCCAGACTAGCTCAGGGAGGTTTCGAATGTGGATGGGAACCAGGTCGGCTGGTTCCTCCAGCACGGACTCACTAACATAGGTTTCGAGGCAGTGAGTGCCCGGCAATAGCGGCTCAATGGCCTCCCACACTTTCGGGCTGTGTAGTTCCACATCAATGCTCACGTTCTCATCGCTGGCAACAGTATCGTCGGTAGAGGGCACATGATCTGAAACCTCGGGGGCCTTCATAGTTGCCCCCGCTTCTTTGGCGAGCAGTCTCCCATCAATGCTATCGGTTTGTCCGTTTTCGCCACTATCGCTAATAGAGAACACATTGCGCAATACCTCGTAGGGTGTGGTAATGCCCTGCTTCACCTTGATCATGCCGTCGTGCCTTATAGTCGTCATGCCATCCCTGACCGCCTGGGCCCGGAGCTCATCGGTGGTGGCGCCGGTCAGGATTAACTTTCTGATCTCCTCTGTTATCGCTAGTACCTCGAAAACGCCGATTCTGCCGAAGTAGCCTGTCTCAGCGCAAAAGTCGCAGCCCGAACCATAGTAGAAATAATCTAGCTCTTCACCGATTTCCTGCCGGTAGGCAATTCTCTCCTCGGCCTTGGCCTTGATAGGCGCACTACAATAAGGGCAGATACGGCGCAGCATTCTTTGGGCGACCACACCGATAAGTGCCGATGATAGCAGAAAGGATTCGATGCCAAGGTGCAGCAGGCGAAAGAGGACTCCCACGGCATCGTTGGCGTGGACAGAAGAGAGAACCAGGTGCCCGGTGAGAGCTGCCTGAACCGCTGTGTTTGCCGTTTCGGTATCCCGGATCTCGCCGACAAGGATGACATCGGGGTCGAGTCTCATTATGGCCCGCAGTCCACTGGCAAACGTGATCTCTGCTTTGGGGTTGATATCGCTGGGATTAATATCGCTGAATTGATACTCCACCGGGTCCTCGATGGTGATGATTTTTCGTTCATCGCGGTTTAGCTGGTTAAGCGAGGCGTATAGGGTGGTGGTCTTGCCCGCGCCTGTGGGGCCACCGGTGAGGATCATCCCCAGGGGGGATTTAAGCATTTTTTGGTATCTCTCCAGGGCTTGGGGCAGGAGACCAAGCTCGGATAGTGTGAACATAGGCAGGGACTTGTCCAGTATTCTGAGCACGGCCATCTCCCCATAGATGGTGTTGAAGGTGGCAGTACGGATATCTATTTCCTTACCCTCGCAGTCATAGGTGAACTGGCCATCCTGGGGGCGCCTTCGTTCGGCTATGTCCATTTGAGCCAGCACCTTGATTCTGGAGACCAGCGAGACGTGGAAATCTAGGGGAGCCGAGGCGACATCGTGCAGGATGCCGTCGATGCGATAGCGAATGCGCACCCTGTCCTTTTGGGGCTCGATATGAATGTCCGAGGCTCGATCATTCACCGCTTGGCGCACTATAAGATCGATAGTGCGGACGATGGGAGCTGCAGCGACGTTCCGCAATAGAATCTCGGGCCTAAAATCGTCCATGGCGGCTTTGCCGGTGACACGCCGCAGCTCGTCTTCGATTTCCTTGTTGAGCTTGTATCTTGGTTTAGCGATGGGCTGCGCGTCCTTAGCCACGGCCTTAGTGGTGACGCGCTGTAGCTGCTCTTCAATCTCCACTTTAAGCTTGTAGTTGACTTCGATGGCTCGCTGCACCTCATTAGGGCTGGCCATGGTGCGCACAATCTTCATCCCGGCGTGGTTGGCAACTTCAGCTAAGGCGTGGATATCCTCAGGATCGGCCATGACCACGACCAGGGAATCGTCGATAACATCCAAAGGTATGACCCGATATTTGCGAGCCAATTCTGGGGGGACGTGCTTTAAAGCTTCGGGTTGGACATTATGTCGTTTCAGGTCGATGAGAGGTATGCTCAGTTGTAGGCTTAGCGCCCTCGCCAGGTCTTCGCTGGTGACACAACCCTGCTCGGTTAAGACCTGGCTCACTCTCTTGCCCCATCCATACTGCAGCTTGTGAGCAGCATCAGGTTCGTCGGTGCTGATTAGCTCAGCCTCAACTACAGCCTCCATGCTGTCCTTCCCTAGAGGCGTATTTTCGAGATTTTCACTCTCAGTCCGTTTCCATTTCATCGTGTGACCAGACTCCGAGGTATTCCAGCGTTTGATGGCCTCTTTCCACTGGGGCTGCACCACTGCCTACAAGCAGAGTGCCTACGTTGGCCACCAATTCAGCTGGGCCTATTGGCTTGCTGAGGTATTGGTCAGCGCCTACGGCGAGCCCCATGTTTCTATCGCTTTCCCTTCTCTTGACTGAGAGCATTAAAATGGGTAGATTGGCTGTGGCCGGCGTATTCCTCAAACAATGGCAAACCTCGAATCCATCTATGCCCGGAAGCATGACATCTAGGACGACGAGATCAGGCGTCTCTTCCAGTGCCATCTTCAGACCATCCACCCCGTTAGCTGCTGTCAGCACCTGATAGCCCTCCTGCTGAAGCGCATAGGCGGTGAACCTGAGGGCACCAGGATCATCTTCGATGACCAGGATCTTCATAATCACCGGACTTGCCTCCTCTACACCGGTTGTTCCCCGGCTTCCGGGGCTAGTGGTATGCTGAAGCTGAATGTGCTACCCTTGCTTGGCTCGCTCTCCACCCAGATATGGCCACCGTGGGCCTCAACGATCTGTTTGCAGATGTGAAGTCCTAAACCTGCCCCACAGGTAGTCGGCACTATCGAACTAGGTTCGCGGTAGAATCTCTCAAATAGGCGAGGAATTGTTTCTCTGGCAATGCCAACGCCTTGATCTGTTACCTGCGTCAGAAGATTGCCATCTCGCTTACGTGCTCCAACTTCGATTTTGCCCCCTTGCCAGCTGAACTTAATTGCATTGTGGAGCAGATTGGCGACTACCTGGCCCAGCGCCTGTTCGTCGCCTTCTACAGTAGGGACAGCGCCATCGAGATCTGTATCAATGGTAATCTCTTTTTCAGCGGCTAGGCTACCTATCTCCAGTATTGCGCTAAGGATCACGGATTTCATCGATATGCGCTCTTTTTTCAAGACCATTGGTCCTGACCCTGTGACAAACGTGTCAGCTAGATTATCAATCAAGTTATTGAGCAGGCGCGTCTCCCCTTCCACAATGGTCAGAAACTGCCGCTGTGTTTCTGTGTCGGGAACTTTACCGTCCAGGATTAGCCGGATAAAGCCTTGAATAGAGTGCAGGGGTGTGCGCAGCTCATGAAGGATATCTATGCTGAAATCCATCTTCTTCTGCTCCAACTCTTCCTCCTGCCTTTTTAGCTCCTTTGGCCACATACACCGTCGATAACTTGAATCTGAACTTGGTTCCCAGTCGGCTTCGGCTCCACTTGTGGCTTCACTACTCGCAATCTGCCCCTGTTACTAGCCATGCTCAGCACTGACGCTAAATTATCATATAATTCTATATATTATTATCTTATTACGTCTGATATTATACCATGTTGTACCAAATTGAGTCAATCCCTGTGGTTGAGTTTCTGTTAAGGTTACTAGTGCTGGCTTATGAGGCAAGCATAAACGCTGTTGAGAGGACCTGAGCAGAACGTCACCGTGGGCCAGTAGGCATGCGGGAAACTACAATGTGTAGAATCAGGGCATAACTGCCCTGATTTTTCTTTTTATGCTCACTAAAGCGTATCGGCCATATCGTCTTTCCCTCTCTATCTCATCAGGCAGCGCCTTAAAGAGGCTCGAATGAGAGAGATATTAGGCTGTTTAACGCTGTTTCAATGCTGTGGTGTAAGAAGTTGCAACATGAAGTAAGATATAGGGGGTTGACAATTGTGACCTGATGCGCTACATTTAATGCTCCTCCACCTCGACATGGATGTTTACTTAGTAATTTATTGCCAGGTCATATATTCGAAATAGTCTTACATATAAGCATATTAAGCGGGAGCGGGGGGAGGAATACCAAACGGAATAATCTGTTGCACCCCTTTAAAGGGGAGCTTGATAGACGGACCCGCACGGTGGGGTAGCCCATACGGGCGTGGTGCCAGGTAGCGTTGAAAGGACGCCGGCTTTGTGAAACCGTATCTGATCTCGGCAGCCGTTGCGGTGGCCACCGTGAGCATTGCCTCGGCCATCTTCTTCACTCTGTTCTTCTCACGCGCGGCTGAACCACGGATAAACGCTCCTTTCGTAGGCAACGTCAGTGCGGACGATGACCCAGGGAAGGGGCCGGAAGACGCTCAAGTGACCATCATCGAGTTCTCCGATTTCCAGTGCTCTTTCTGCGCGAACTACGTTAATGAGACACTGCCTATCATCCTCGCCACCTATGGCGACCAAGTGCGCTATGTGTTCCGGGACTTCCCCATCACCAGCAGCCACCACCAGGCCCAGAAGGCGGCGGAGGCGGCCCAGTGCGCTTTCGAGCAGGGGAAGTTCTGGGAGTACCACGACATGCTGTTCCAGCGCCAGGAAGCGTTGGACGTGCCCAGCCTTAAGAGCTACGGAACGGCGCTGGGCCTTGATGAGAGCGCCTTCAACCTCTGTCTGGACTCGGGCGAATATGCCGAAGAGGTACAAATGGACTTTGCGGATGGCCTGACCTATGGAGTGACCGGCGCCCCCACATTCTTCATTAACGGGCGCAAGCTGGATGGGGCACAGCCGTTCTCCACCTTTCAAATTGTCATAGAGGAGGAGCTGGCCAAGGCCGGCTCCCAATAGAGCGAATGAAAATGAGAAAGCCATCAAAAGGCAACGAGCAAAATACCGCGAGGGTTGCGATGGCTCCATGTAAGAATCTGGTTCGTGAGGGAGAAGCGTCATGAAGACAAATGTCATGAAACTAAAGGCACAGAAGGGTCCCATTGCGTTCGGCTTGGCCGTAGCCCTGGCGCTGGCACTGGTACTGGCGCTGGGCGGGCTAGGGGTGCTGGCCGTCTGGGACGCCGGCAAAATGGAGGTGGACGATGCCGATGTTGCCGACTCTGTTCCTGGGTCTGACCCCCGGGACTGGGGCGCGATATTCGATAGCAATGGCGACCCCATCGTGGCCAATCTCCCGGCCGGCACCCTGGATACCACGGGCGTGATCCAGGACTTCGTGCCCGGAGCAAGCGGCCCCGACCCCAGCTACCACGAGCCCAGCAACAAAGACGATCAGGCAATCAATCCCTTGGGTGGCAGTAACGTCTGGGGCTGCGGCTCCAAGGCCAACCCCTCGGACAAGAACGATATTGTCAACGCCTACGCCGTGGCTGTCACGGGCAGCGGTGCCTACGAGGGCGACCTGCTGATATACTTCGGTGTTGAGCGCTACGACAATAGCGGCACCGCCTTCATCGGCGTCTGGTTCTTCCAGCAGAAAGTCGGGTGTAACCTTGCCACCGGGAAGTTCGGCGGCAGCAAGACTGCGGGTGATATCCTGGTGCTGAGCAACTTCACAAACGGTGGCATCATCTCGACGCTGAAAGCCTACCGTTGGGACCCCGACCTCGGTGATCCCGACGACCCCGGCACGCTGACCGAGATTGCCACGGGCATTGACTGCAGCTCCGCCCTCGCGGGAGCTGACCTGTGCGCCGAGGTCAATACGGGGGACGTGGTCACGCCCTGGCCTATGGAAGATAAGGAGAAGCCAGGAGCGCCTTCTCCAGACCCAGTCAAAACCCTGGAGATCTCCGAGTTCTTCGAGGGCGGGATCAACATCACTGAGTTGATCGGCCCTGACGTGTGCTTCGGCTCGTTCATGGCGGAGACCCGCTCCTCGGCAGAACTGACCGCCACCCTCAAGGACTACGCTCTGGGCGACCTGGAAACCTGCACCGCCAGCATCGCCATAGAGCCTGACGACACCAACGAGGTGGGCGACCCCCACACCTTCACTGTTTCGGTCGCTAAGGTGATCAATGGTGTGCCCGGTCCCGCCGACGATGGCACTATCGCCGACGTGGACCTAATCGATACAAACGGTGCTTCTAGCAGCGTCTCCAGCGACACGTGTGCCAGTCCGGGCACGTCCGGCGGCAACTGCACGGTGACGTTCACCTCCAACACAGCGGGCACGGTCACCGGTCATGCTAATGCCACCGTCGATGTCTCTGGACAGGGCATCTTCGTTGAGACGGACGGGGTTTCCCCCAACAGCGATGATGCGGTGAAGACCTTCGTAGATGCCAGGATAGGCATCGAGCCTGACGACACCAATGAGATAGGTGATGCTCACACCTTCACGGTGACGGTTGAGGAGAACGACGGCACCGGG
>Ga0114930_10001036_pt1 | contig 27549 bp, 27 predicted proteins | sample AnhtaG_FD_87300 | JGI IMG/M metagenome (GOLD analysis project Ga0114930, IMG submission 87300) | Deep subsurface microbial communities from Anholt, Denmark to uncover new lineages of life (NeLLi) - Anholt_01485 metaG | ecosystem: Environmental > Aquatic > Marine > Oceanic > Sediment | place... | reverse complement strand
TCCGGCCGCGGGCGCCCTCGCGATTCTCTGCTCTTTGCCGCGTAAGGCGAGAGCACCTCACACTCCATCGCCTCGGTTCGCTCTCGTATGGTCACGTGTGCTCGCCACCCCCCTGGTCAGTAGTTGCTGGCTACTGATCACTGCCCTTGCACTATCTGGGTGAAATCCGCCAGCCGCCGGAAGGTATCATCGAGGCTGCGCAGCAGGCGCAACCGATTGTCCCGCAGGCGCTCGTCCTCCTCGATGACGACCCGAACGTGATCGAAGTAGGCGTCGATGACCGGTTTCCGCCGGTAGATTCGCCTCAAGAGCGCCTCGTAGTCGTCCGCCAACCGGCCCTCCCGATGGGCCCCGAGATCGGGGGCGAACGCCTCGTGCAGGGCACGCTCCTCTTCCTGCACGAACAGCTCCGGGGCATAGTCTGTGTCCGGCACATCCGCCGGCCTGACGATATTGGCCACCCTCGTGGCGGCGATCACGACATCGCCAAAGGCTGCCCATTCCTTGCGCTTCTCGGAGAGGAACGTAGCGCGGTGCGCAGCGTCCGCAAGATCGTCGTGTGGCGAGTGCAATATGGCGCGGATGATGTCGTATTCGACGCCGGCATCCTCGAGCACAGCTTCAAGGCGCTGATCGAGGAGACTGAGCATGCGCTCCCGCGCCTCATCGGCGCTGACGACCGGCTCGATGGAGCTCAGCGCTGCCAGGGCTTCGTCCACAAGCTCTCTCAGAGACACGCGGAGCTCCTTCTCGACGATGACGCTCACGATGGCCTGGGCCTGGCGCCGGAGCGCGTGCGGGTCTTCGGTCCCCGAGGGCTCCTCGCCGAGCAAATGACACGCCGCAATGCTGTCGATCTTGTCAGCGATGCTCACGATCTGTCCGGCCGGCGTCCCCGGCAGCGGGCCACCGGCGGAGGTGGGGAGGTAGTGCTCGCGCACGGCCGCGGCACACGCCTCACTCTCGCCCCATACCAGGGCGTAGTGGGCGCCCATTATCCCCTGCAGGTCGGCAAATGTCGGCTCAGTCACCATTCTGCTGACCAGGTCAGTCTTGCAGATCTCGGCTGCACGGTGCGCCGCCGCTTCAACGTCCAAGGGTGCGGAGAGCTGGTGGCATAGCCACGTAGCCATACACATTATGCGCTGCGCCTTCCCGTGCATCGAGCCCGCGCCCTCGAGGAAAATGACCCGCTTCAACTCTGTCTGCCAACGCTCGAAGCTGCCTTTGCTGTCCTCCTCGAAGTAGAATGCAGCGTCGGCGAGCCGCGCCCGCAGCACCCGTTCGTTTCCCGCGCGCACGCCGTCCAGGTTCTCCTTGCCCCCGTCGCGCACCATGACAAACTTGCGCAGAATGGATCCCTGAGCATCCTCGACAGGGAAGTACTTTTGATCCTTCCGCATCACCATCACGAGAACGTCTTCGGGAAGGGACAGGTACTCTTCATCGAAGGCCCCACACACGGCGGTGGGCCACTCGAGTAAATGCGTGGCTTCCGTCAGGAGGTCATCGTCGATGCGTGCCTGCCCGCCGGCTTCTTCCGCAGCCGCTTTGACACCATGGAGCACGGCCGCGCGCCGCTCGTTCTGATCCACCATGACGAAGGCATCGCGCAGGCCCGTCAGGTATGCTCCCGGAGAGTCGATGACGAGGGGCGCGGGGGCCAGCGTGCGATGTCCCATGCTGGTGTTTCGGGCCCGCAGTCCCTCTATCTCGACGTCGAGGAGTGCTGTTCCGAGCAGCGCCACGAGCCAACGGATGGGGCGCACGAAGCGAAACCGGCCGGAGCCCCAGCGCATCATCTTGGGGAAACGCAACTCGCGCACGACGCGCGGGAACACTTCAGTGAGCACGTCCGCTGCAGGACGGCCCCTTTCGGTGAAGGTGGCAAACGCAAACGCTCCCCGAGGCGTGTCACGCACCACGAGCGACTCCACGGGCACGCCGCGCGCCCTGGCGAAACCGATGGCCGCTTTGGTGGCCTTGCCATCGGCATCGAATGCCTGACCCGCCGGCGGGCCCTTGATCTCTCGCGCCAGGTCGGGCTGTGAGGTGGCAACATCGGAAATGACGGCGGCCAGCCGGCGTGGCGTGCCATAGGTAGCGATCGATCCCACCGAGAGCCGCTCCTGGCTCAAGTGCTTCTCCACCAGCTCTCTGAACTGGCGGATGGCGCCCGACAGATACGCCGCCGGGATCTCTTCGCATCCTATCTCGAAAAGCGCATCGCTTGGCATCTTCACGCCTCGCTTGGTTTGAGGAGGGGAAAGCCGGCTGCTTCCCGCTGGGCCAAATACAGCTCAGCGACTCGACGGGCAAGCCGCCGGACTCGGTCGATGTAGCGCGTTCGCTCCGTGACGCTGATAGCGCCGCGTGCGTCGAGAAGGTTGAACGTGTGGGAGCACTTGAGCACGTAGTCATATGCGGCGAGCGGCCGTTCCGCCTCGAGAATGGCCTGACACTCGCCCTCGTAGGCGGCGAAGCTGCTCAGGAGCATCTCGATGCTGCTGTCTTCAAAGTTGTAGTGGGACATCTGGACCTCTTCGGCGTACCGGAGGTCACCGTACGTTACCGTATCAGACCACTTGATGTCAGTGTAGCTGTCAACCCCCTGCAGGTACATTGCAATGCGCTCAGGGCCATAGGTGATCTCGACGGTAACTGGGCTGACCTCAAAGCCGCCTGCCTGCTGGAAGTAGGTGAATTGAGTGATCTCCATACCGTCCAGGCGCACTTCCCAACCCACACCGGCGGCGCCCAGCGTCGGCGCCTCCCAGTCGTCCTCGAGGAAGCGGATGTCATGTTGTCTCGGGTCAATGCCGATGGCCTCGAGGCTGCCCAGGTACATGTCCTGAATGTCGTCAGGAGACGGCTTCATGATGACTTGGTGCTGGAAGTACTTCTGGAACCTATTTGGGTTATCGCCGTATCGACCGTCGGTGGGGCGACGACATGGTTGCACGTAAGCCACGCGCCATGTCTCCGGGCCCAGTGCACGCAGGAACGTCTCCGGGTGCATTGTGCCGGCGCCCATCTCCATGTCATAGGGTTGGGCGATGAGACAGCCCAGGGCCTCCCAGTAGTCATTCAGAGAGGCCAGCAGCTTCTGAAAGATCATTGGCAACCACGCTCACAGTTCGTCCCTGCCGTATTCGTGGCCAGATCAACTGCCGCCGACTCAGGCGACCCGACTCCCCGAGGGGGCCGATGATGCCGAGGGCGAAAAACATTGCGGCGCGGCTCCCTGCCGCGCCTGGCGCATCAAGGGCTCTCTGACGCTTGTTTACCGCACTTCACGCGATAGAGTTGGTCCTATTCGGCCTCCAGACTCTCAGCCGTCGTGGCGATCTGCGGCAGCTTGCGCCGAATGCGAGACAAGGCATTGTCAATTGACTTGACCTTGCACTCCAGGTCGCAGGCCATTTCCTTGTACGACTTGCCCGTTTGATACGCCGTGAGCACGTCCCATTCGAACAGAGAGAGCTCCCGCCGGAGGGATTGCTTCAGCAGACGCTGCCCTTCAGAGCCCATAACGAGGTCCTCAGGATCGAGGTTCCTGTGGCAGGCAAGCACTTCCGGCAGCGTTCGGCCGGAGGAATCGCCTGGTCGCGTGGCTTCGAGGGAGATGGACGTATTCAGAGGGGTCTGCTTCTGCCGGGTGGCGGCTTTGATCGCCGAGATCATCTGGCGCTGCACACAGACTTTGGCGAAACATGCGAAGGATGTGCTCTTGTCAGGCCGATAGTCCATGACGGCTTCCCACAGCCCTATCATGCCCACCTGGAGGAGATCGTCGCGCTCGGCCCCAGCGAGGAAGTACGATTTCACCTTTGACCGGACCAGATTCCGGTACTTGTACAGGACGAACTCGCATGCCTCTTTGTCGCTGCGCTGGGCTCTGGCGACAATCTCTTCGTCGGACATCAGGGCATACTGCAGGCCCGCCCGCGTCTCGCCGTCTCTGAAGAATTGCGCGGCATTAACCACGGACTTCACCTCTCACGAGGGATAGTGCAGATCATGGTCCTTGTCCGCGTCCGCCGCCCCCACTGTCCCAACACGTTTCCTGACAGCCGATCGAAATACAACTGTTGTCGCGGCGGCTTCCGACCTGCTCACCCAGAGCCAATCGGGGCCGCGAGTTTGGCTCCTAGACTAATTCGCGCATTCCTCATGCCGTCCCCGCCAGATGTCCTTGCCCCCTCCTGGATAGCTCGACGCACCTCACCCAGTGACGAGCCGTTCTCGGCTCCGCACTCCCGCTCGCGATGCTTCGCAGGCCCGGGTTGGTCATAATCGTCCGCGCCGGGCCCGGATTGCCCTCCTGATGGCCGCTGCCTGGTCACTCGCGCGCTGCGCATGAGCGATCGGCCGGCGGGCGGCACGTCCCCAGGCTCACCCGCCTAATCCCTGCAGAAAGCTGACTGCCTTGTGATAGGTGCGAAACTGGTACACTTCAGGCGCCAGAAGTGAATTGGCTATCGCCGGTTGATCGGTGCCCCCGAGGATGGTTAGCGAATGGACCAGGCCGTATGAGACAACTCCGCCGATGAACACGCCCAGTAGGCCCGCTATTGCGGAATCGAAGGGTCCAATATCGAAGTTGAGGGCGTCGCTCGCGAACTTGGCGCCTGTGATCACGCCTGCGGCCAACAAGACGTACATGACTACAACGCTCAGCCCGGTGCTGAGTCCCGTTGCGCCAGCTAACGACGTGCCCTGAGTGGTCACGATGACGCTAACGATAATGAGTCCAATGAGGTCGAGTGCTGCGGGGAGGAAGCCACGCCGTGCCTCAATGATGGCAATCAGCACGCAAATGACCACAATAACGCAGTCAATCCACGTCACAGCTTCTCCCTGGTGCCCATCAGGTCGAAGGCGGCGAGCTGTGCCCTCGGCAGCATTGCGCGGAGTATACATGAACAGAAGCGGGTCGTCAACTCTGTTTTTCGGAGAGGGTACCGGGGCCCGTGTCGTGCGTGGTTCGTGCGTGGTTGTGGCGGAAAATGCATGGCCGCCCCCGGCGCGCGCGTTCCGCCCGGCGTCTGATCTCGGCCGCTTCAGCGGTTGATCGCCGCCGAGAGATAGCCAACTACATAACCGTGGGCGCCCGCGATCTCGGCTGAGGTGTAGTAGCTGAGCTGCTCCGCCCGGCTGGCTCCCAGCGCTTTGGCTGCCGTCAGCATGCCTGCCACAGCCCCGTAACCGCACATCGTGACGTCGTGTTGGCGCCTGACGCGGATAAGCTCCTGCGGGTTGAGCGCGAGTATCTGCTTGATCACCAGGGGATCGTGCTGCGCGACCGTCGGCTCTGAGCCCTCGTGGCTCAGATCGCTGCTGCCCACTATGACCGCGTCCATGCCATCGAGGACCCGCGCAAGAGCGTCGCCCAGCCGCAATGCCATTTCGTACGATTGGTCGGCGAGCATCACCGGCACCCACAAAAGCTGCTCGCCGTAGATGTGCTTAAGAAAAGGAAGCTGCAGCTCGATGCTGTTCTCGCCCTCCATAGCGTCCGGACTGTCCTGCAGCGTGTCGCATTCGGCCAGGAGCCTGGCCGCCACATCGGCATGGATGCGGGCCGGTCCCAATGGGGTCTCCCACCCACCGGACGCCATTGTCGCATCATACGACATCCGGTGGCTGGGGCCGATGACGACGACCACCTCAGGTACGCCCTCTTGGGCAATTCTGAGGTATCCGTGAGCGGCAGCGGGGCCCGAATAGGGTACACCCGCGTGGGGGCTTACCAAGCCGATGGTGGTGCGCCGCTGCGTGCTGGCTGCCGGCGCCGGCGGTACGTCGCCGGGACCGAAGCGATCCTGAAAACAGGCGGCTATTTCGCGCCGCAGACCGGCCTCCGTCCCCGAGTACCATTGGCCCGCCAGGACCGAACGCACCGTGGGCTCACTCGTCTGTGACATTGTCGCTCGCCTCCCGAGCCATCGGGTGTGCGTCGGCGTTATGCGCTCTCGGCAGCGATCATGTTGCACACCCGCTCCGCGGCCTCGGCCAGTGGCGCCATTTCCTTGGCGCCGGTTGCGCGCGTCTGGATCTCGACGACGCCGTCCGCCTTCGTGCGCCGGCCGATGATCGCCTTGAGGGGAATGCCGATGAGGTCGGCGTCCTTGAACTTTACCCCGGGCCGCTCAGAGCGCTCATCGAGCAGCACCTCGACCCCCCTCCGCTGCAGCTCCTCCACCAGGCCGATCGCCTCTTGGGTCAGCTCGTCGTCCAGCAGCAGCACCACGACCTGGAACGGTGCGATGACCATTGGCCAGATAATGCCGTCGTCGTCGTGGTGGGCCTCCACGACCGCAGCAACGATGCGGCTTACGCCTATGCCGTAACACCCCATCACGATTGGGCGCTGGACCCCGCCTTCGTCGGTGAAGAGCGCCCCCATGTCCTCGGCGTACTTCGTCCCCAGCTTGAAGACGTGCCCCAACTCTATGCCACGGCGCTCCTCCAGGCGCCCCTCGCGGCATTCCGGGCAGACGTCCCCGGCTACGGCAACACGCAGGTCGTCGAAGCGCGCTACGTCGAAGTCAGCTCCCACGTTCACCTCCACGAAGTGCGCATCGGCCTCGTTAGCGCCGGTGACGAAGTCGGCCATTGCCGCTATTTCATGGTCGGCCAGCAGCCGCACTGTGTCGGGCAGACCGACGGGGCCGGTGAAGCCCAGCGGACCGCCGGTGACCTGCTCGATCTCGGCCTCTGAGGCCATCTCGAGGGGGCTGAGGCCCGACACGGACTCCAACTTGATCTCATTCAGCTCCCGGTCCCCCCGCACCATAGCAGCCACAAAGCTCTCGTCCGGTCCACGATACAGGAGCGTCTTGACCAGTTGTTGTGGGGCTACCTCCAGGAGACTGCATACCTCCTGGACGGTCTTTGCCTCAGGCGTATCAACGCGCTCGCGGCGGGTCCTGGTCGGCGCTACGGCGGCAGGGCTGGTGACATCAGCGCCGTCCGGAGGGAGCGTCTTGGCGCATTCCGCGTTGGCGGCGTACTCGCAGGCATCGCACAGCAGGAGCGTGTCCTCACCGCCGGGCGCCTCGAGCATGAATTCCCGCGTCCCATACCCGCCCATGGCCCCGGCCGCTGCTTCGACGACGCGGCACGGAACACCACAGCGCTCGAAGAGGCGGGTATAGGCCTCATACATTCTCTCGTAGGACACGTCGAGGCCCTCGGACGTCGCGTCGAAGCTGTATGCGTCTTTCATGAGGAACTCTCTGCCGCGCAGCAGACCGCCTCGTGGCCGCTCCTCATCTCTGAACTTCACCTGGATCTGATAGATCGTCATCGGCAGGTCGCGATACGAGGTGACGCCGTCCCGCACCATCTGGGCGAAGGCCTCTTCGTGCGTCGGTCCGAGGCAGAATGAACGGCCGCGCTGATCCCGAAGCTTGAACAGTGGTGGCCGAAACGTCTCCCAGCGTCCGCTGGCAATCCACAGCTCCGCGGGCTGCAGTACCGATAGGTGCGCCTCCTGTGCGCCGGCTCGGTTCATCTCCTCGCGTACGACGTTTTCCACCTTGCGGAGCACGCCAATGCCCAGCGGCAGGTAAATGAAGACGCCGGCAGCGAGTTGCCGAATGAATCCACCACGCAGCAAGAGCTGATGGCTGATAAGCTCAGTACCCGTAGGCGCCTCTCGAAGGGTGGGGAAAAACAGCTCTGATGCTCTCATAATGCGGTTACCCGCTCTTCCATTGGCAGGAGGCGCCGTCGTCCGCGCCGCCCATAGCGGCACGCACAACGCTGCCCCACAATGAGCAATCAAAAGCCCCGGCGGTGGACTGTGGCTCGGCTTGACCGGGCCGGCGACGAACGCCCTATGCGCCCAGGGCTGCCGCCGCCCGATCGACGTCCTCAGGCGCCACGGCAATGCACATGGCGAACTTGCCGGCGGACCCCGTTCCGAGCATGACCTCGATGTTCACGCCACCGTTGGCGAGCTTCCGCGCCACCTCTGCGCCGGCTCCGGGACGGTCGTCGCCCTCAACGAACAGAATCTCGCGCTCTTGAACGGAGACGCCGCCCTCGGCCGCGAGGGCCCGGAGCTTGTCGGGATCGTCAGGCACGCAGGAGACCTTCGCCTTTCCTCCGCCCATCGGGCCGGCGTAGATGGCGAGCAGATTGATCCCGGCATCGGCCACCGGCTGGGTCAGCTCGGCCAGTGCGCCGGGTCGGTCCTCGACATCGACGGTGAGTGCAACCACCTTACGTACTGTCATCTGTGCTCCCTCCCTGTTCAGCGCTCTTGCGGGATGCTGTGGCGGACGCCACGAACGCTTCCACCTCCGCCAGGAGCGCTGTAGCCATCTCATCTGCCGCGACGCGACGCACCACTGTGCCGCGCCGGAACAGCAGTCCGAATCCCCTGCCACCGGCGATCCCGACGTCGGCATCTCGGGCCTCGCCGGGGCCGTTGACTTCGCAGCCCATCACCGCCACGCGGATCGGCACACGCAGATCTTGAATGACAGCCCACACTTCGCGGGCCAGGGGTTCAAGATCGATCCGACAGCGTGTACACGTCGGGCACGCGATCAGCTCCGGGCCGCTTTGGAGTCCGAGCGCCTGGAGTATTCGGCGGCCGACTCTGACTTCCTCGCACGGATCGCCGGTGAGCGACACTCGAATCGTATCGCCGATTCCGCGCGCCAGCAGCGCACCAATGCCAACTGCCGATTTGACGGCGCCGGCGTCCGGGAGACCGGCCTCGGTAACCCCCAAGTGCAGCGGATAGTCGAATTGCTCGGAGAAGACAACGTTCGCCTCGATCATCGTCGGCACATCGGGGGCCTTGAGGCTCACGACAGTGTCCCGAAAGCCGACACTCTCAACAGTGGCGAGTGCATTTGCGGCGCTCTCCACCAGCGCAGCGCCTACTGACCCTCCGTACTTCTCCCGCAGAGCCCTCTCCAGCGAGCCCGCGTTCACGCCAACCCGGACCGCCACGCCGTGCGTCGCCGCAGCCCGTGCGACCTCCTTGAGCTTAGCCGGTCCTCCGATGTTCCCAGGATTCACCCGCAGCTTGGCTGCGCCGGCTTCCGCCGCTGCAATGGCCAGCCTGTGATCGAAATGCACATCCGCCACTATCGGGACACCCGCCCGGCCTGCGATCTGCCGGAGCGCCTCAACAGCATCGGTATCCGGCACGCCGACGCGTACGATGGCCGCCCCGGCGCTCTGCAGCGCCGCTATCTGCGAAAGTGTGGCGTCCACGTCGTGGGTGTCCGTGTTCGTCATGGACTGCAGGGAGACGGGCGCGCCGCCGCCGATGAGCACCCCGCCTACGGCCACGCCACGTGTGCTTCGCCGTTGAGTGAGGGAAGAGCCTCCCACCGGAGTCATCGTACCGCCCGATTCGCCACCAGTTCTGCCACATCCTTGAGCACGAGCACGACAAATGCGCACATGATGACCACGAACCCGACGAAATTGATGAGAGCCTCTTTCTTCCTGTCGGGCGTCCGGCCGATCACTCCCTCGTACCCAATGTACACGAGACGCCATCCATCGAAAGGTGGGAGGGGCAAGATGTTCAGGAAGCCAATGGCAAAGCTTATCAGGCCACCGAGTTGCAGCACCAAGTACCAGCCCAAATGCGTAGAATCCTGGATGACGACGGCTATCTTCACGATGCTGATGACTTCCGGCCGGGATTCGCCCAGGATTACTCGGGTCAGTTCCTCAGCGACTGCCTGCACCGTGAAGAGAGTCATTTCGACCCCGGACCATATCGCCCGCAGCGCCGGCAGCTTCCTGTACACCTGGGCGGGCGCCACGCCGATGAGCCCTATCTGCTCCATCTCCAGCTCGCCGGTGTCGCGGTCCGGCAGGCGCTCCACGTGCATCTCAGGGACCATCCGCTTAGTGATCTGTGTGCCGTCCCGCACGACGGTCACGCTCAAAGTCCGGCCACGTGGCGCATTGTGGATGATCGCCGCCACGTTCTCCCATCGCAGGGGCTCGAACGTGACGCCCAGTTGGTCCACCGAGACAGGCACGGAGCTATGCGGTGCTGCGCTCAGGATGGCCGAAGCATTCCGCAGCGGCGACAGGAAAAACCGGTGCTCTGTCAAGCGCTGCTCGTCCTGGTCTCGCCGCAGTACAGTGACCAGGATGCGGCCTGTACTCGTCTTGCCCAGACGACGTACCATGGCCTGGAAGTCGTACACTTCCCGGTCCGCCACCTCGGTGATGCGGTCATCCGGGCGCAGGCCCGCCTGTGCCGCCGCCGAGCCCGGCCTCACGCCGGCGACCGAAGTGCTGGTCCACCGATCGTTGACTGACACGATGCGGTCGCCTCTCTTGAGACCAGCCTTATCCGCCGGACGCCCAGGTATTACCGTACGGATCGTGGTGCTGCTGCCCACGAGCTCGCCGAAGAACACGCCCGCGAGCAGAAAGAGCAGCGTGGCGAGCACCACGTTCATGGCCGAGCCGGCCGAGAGCACGAGCGCTCGCTGCCAAAGCGGCCGCGTATGGAAGCCGTTCTCGACGTGCTGCTCCTCGGGGTCCATCCCGGCGATCCGCACGAATGCGCCGAAGGGTATCCAGTTGAGGCTGTAACTTGTTTGGCCGCGTTTGAAGGCGACGATCGGCGCCTTCAGCGGCAGGCCCATGCCAAACTCGTCCACCCGCATGCGGCAAAGCTTGGCGCTAAGGAAGTGGCCCGACTCGTGGAAAAGCAGGATCGCGCCGATAATCAGGACTATGGCCAGAACGCCCTCAAAGGTCATCGGGAAGTGCCCGCCTCCGCGCCTGCCCTGATCGCGCCGTATGACACGGCTCTGCGGGCGAACTCGCGAGCCCACGCATCGGCTGCGAGCACGTTATCCAGAGCTTCGTCAGACATGGGCTCATGATCCTCAAGAGCGGCCGCCGATACGTGAGGAATGTCCGCGAAACCGATGGCCCCCTCCAGGAACGCCGCCACGGCCACCTCGTTGGCCGCGTTGAGCACCGCCGGGTAGGTCGTTCCCTCTTTGCGCACCGTCTCGTAGGCAAGCCGCAAACACGGGAAACGATCGAAGTCGGGCGCTCCGAAGGTCAACGTGGCTGCTTCCGCCAGCTCCAGCCGGGGCAGATCGTTCGCTACCCGCTCGGGCCAAAACAGCGCGTACTGAATGGGCAACCGCATATCTGGCAGCCCCATCTGGGCGATAATTGAGCCGTCAACGAACTGCACCATCGAATGGATGATGCTCTGGTGATGAACCACCACTTCGATCTGGCTCGGGTCGAGACCGAAGAGCCATTTGGTCTCGAATACCTCAAATCCCTTGTTCGCGAGTGTGGCGGAGTCAACAGTGACCTTGTTGCCCATGCGCCACGTGGGGTGAGCCAGAGCCTGTTCAGGGGTGACCTCGCGAAGGGCTGCGGCGTCCAGCTTGGCGAACGGCCCGCCCGAGGCTGTCAACAGCACGCGCTCAATGGCCCGTCTATCTTCGCCTTGCAGGGCCTGGAAAATGGCGCTCAACTCGCTGTCGATGGGCAGAAGCCGAGCGCCGGTGCGGGCGGCTGCGTCGGTGACGAGCCGGCCGGCGGCCACCATCGGCTCCTTGTTGGCCAGAGCCACGTCCTTCCCCGCCGCCAGAGCTGCCAGGAGAGATTGCAGGCCGGCCACGCCCGAGACGGCCCCCACGACGAGGTCAGCCGATGGCAGCGCCGCGATCTCGCTGAGGCCCTGTTGGCCCGCCAGAAGCGTGACGCCGCTCGGCATCTGGTTGCGCGTTTGCGCGGCGGCGTTGGGGTCTACGAGGCACGCCGCTTCCGGTCGAAACTCTCGCACCTGCTCGCGGAGCGCCGGCCCGTTGCGATGGCACGCGAGGCCCACCACTTGCAGCCGATCCCGCCGTTGCCGGACGATGTCCAGAGTTTGCACGCCGATGGAGCCGGTCGATCCAAGGACGACCACGCGCTTGCGGCTCATGAGCAAGCACCTCTACTGAGGAGCATAGCAGAGCCGCTCTCGGCGCGTCAAGCTGCTAGGGGCGGTCCCGGGAGGTGGGTGCCTGGAGAATGAGCCCAATGGAAGCCTGTACGCAAAACTCACACGTACAGGAATGCCCCGCACGAGGCCTTCTTGGCCTCCGTGAGAGCTGACGCAGCGCAGTTGTACAGGGCGTCGGCCGAACCCGCACTCGGGTCGAGTCCGCTGACGCCCATCGTGAGTCCAACGGCCGGGAACTTGCCTGAGCTTTGTTCGTTGGCCAAGCGACCGAGAAGACGGTCGGCTGCGATCAAAGCATTGCGTGGATCCGTGTAGGGCATAATCACGCCGAGCCGGCTCTCCGGTGCGTGGAACACCTCGTCGGACCCCCGCAGGGCCGTGATGACGAGTTCGGCGACGGCCGTCAGTGTCTCAGGCGGGGATGCTTCAGGCCCATTGGAGTCGTCACCGCAGGAGACGCCGATGAGCATGAATGCCAGGTCGGAGCCGTGTGTCATGGCCTCAGTGATGTGCTCCGCCAGGGCATCATTGAGAGCGTCGGCGTCGCCGGCAGCCTGTCCGGCTCGGCGGCGTCCGCGTCTCCCAGCGGCGCAGGCATGCATGAGGCACGGCGCGGCACAATTCACCAGCGCGAACAGGTAGGGCCAGGATCGCTCCCGGACGGGCTTGGGCGCATCGCTGAAGCCCGAAAAGAGCACGGCCGTGTCCGGCATTCGTACGGCAAGGTCGATCCAGCCGGGCACACCGTGTGCCTCCTCGGCGGCCCCTGTGGCAGAGCGTCGGTACGTCCGCACAAAGCGCGGCGTGACCAGGTTACCGCCAAAGCCCGGCTCCGTGCGGCCCACGGCATTCACAACGAGCTGCCTGGCTTCACTCTCGGACATCGAATTCTGCGCGCAGACGACGGCTCCGTTGCCCCCTGTGCCGCTCCAGAGGGCGAGCCAAATGGGCGACGGGATAACATCGTTGAGCCGGTCGAATGTCCGGTGTAGGACCTGGTCGGCGCTCTCGGCGGCAACTATCTCCGCTGTCACCTCAGCAAGCCGATCAACATCAATACGCGTGCTCTCCATCGTCAATTCGCAGACGCTCATCAACACGGTCTCCCTCACGGCCAATGAATGCACAGATTCGGCTCATCCGCGACCCCACAGCAAGGGGAGCGGCCCCGCCCCCGGCAGGGAATAGCCAAGCGGCAGGCGAAATACGGCGATGATGCGCGTGCAACCTACTGCGGCGGAGTGTTTGCCGCACTACGGGCGCGACGAGCCGCGCAAAGCCTCCTCGGTCAGGCCGGCGTGCTGCAGCAGTCGAGGCAAGACTTGCGTGGGGATGGGTCGCAGGGCCCTCGAGCAGAGAATGACGCGCTCCACCTTGCCATTGGGGCCCGTGCGCTCCCAGAGGTTGTGATCGCCGGTCCGAGTGCGCAGAAAGCCACTCTTGCGCAATAGCATCTCAAACTGCCCGTAGCTATACGTGGACATTGATGAGTGCCTTCAGCTCCTCGTCACCCCGAGAGGCTACAGCCTCGGCGTATGGCACGTACGCGTACAGATCGCTCGTGGCCGATCGAGCGTTGGCCAGGGCGTACTCGGTGGCCAGACGCATGGCACTGAGCAGGGCCTCTGTTGCCTTCTCCGCCGTTGGAGCGGAGGTGGCCACGGCCAACTCATCGCACCACGCCGCGTACGTGGCTGTTGTGGGGTCGTACTCAATGGTGGGTGATAGCTTGAGCTGCGGCCGCGTCTTCGTGGATTGCATCGATACGCGCATCCCCAATGCAGTTGGAATGTCCTGCCTCAGGATATGGGTGTCGGCTCTACTGCACAGTCGAAACTTCTATACCATGATTCTCCGCGCACGTACTCGGCGTTGTGCCGACGAGAGCCGCTACACCCCCGTTGTTGCCGTACATTTTACAAATCTATTACGTTCCTGGGAGGGAGACGGATGAACCAGCTTGGCGTGGCTGTAGTCGGGCTGCACCATCTGCATGCCACCGGGTGGATCCAAAACGTGGAGGACGTGTCTGATACGCGGCTTGTCGCTCTCGCCGAGAGCGATACGGACCTGCTTCGCAGCGTTGGCGAATCATGCTCCGGCGCCCACCTCGACATGCGGTGGCGCGACACCATAGAGCGTCCCGAGGTGCACTTGGTCATCATTCTGCTGCCACACAACGAAATGCCCGAGGCGGCGGTTGCCGCGGCCGACGCCGGCAAACACCTTATTGTCGAGAAGCCCGGCGCGGTAGACGCGGCTGCCTTCGACCCAGTCCTGGAGGCCATCGGCCGCACACATGTGAAGATGACGGCACCGTATCTGTGGCGCTACGACCCGGTCGTTCTGCAGACGATGGAATTGATGGCCGATGGCAGGCTCGGTCAACCACTGTACGGCACGGGCCGATTCAACGCAGGAGGCCCGGAGCGCTATCGGGAGCTGGCGCCCTGGATGCTCAAGCACGCCACGAGCGGCGGCGGACCACTGCGCAACCTCGGGGTTCACTTCATCGACGTGCTCTGCCTGCTCTTTGGCGTCGAGCCCACTCACGTGTACTGCCAGCTCTCTAGGGCTGTGCATCAGCTCGAAATCGAGGATCACGCCAGAGTGCTCATCGAATTCGCCGACAACAAACAGGGGCTGATCGAAACCTCATACGTGATGCCCAGCTCTTATCCGCCGACGGGATACGACTCCGCTCTGAGCGTGAAATACACCGACGGCTACATTTCGTGGTGTCAGCGAGATAATATGATGGTGGTGTGCACCGCTGATGGTAGGTGCGAGCAAACGCCGATGGATCGTACGGCTGGCGGCTGGACGGACGCGAGGGGATATGGGGGGAAGAACGGCGTTGACTTCCTTGCCGACTTCGCCGAGGCCATTTGGAACGACACGGCTCCGCGCATCACGGCCGAGGACGCAGCGCGCATGCTTCGAGTGGTCGATGCGGCTCATGTCTCGGCCGTCAGCAAGAGGCTGGAGCCCATCGCGCCGCCTCCCAGCTAGCCCGTGCGGGCCGGTCCCTGAGGATCGTGCCCGTCCGCGTCGGGACTGTCTGCCCTCGCGCGTCGGTGGCAAGTGCGGCACTCGATAGTGTGGAACCTCGAATCGTCCCAGCGAGCAAACACGTGTTCAATCTCTGTGGAGCCACAATACGGACAGGCGGTCTCTTTGTGCTTGGGCCGCTCCGAGGTCAGCGAGGGGAAGAGCTTGGAGACGAACCCGGGCGCGATCTTGTCGAGCACGAAGAATATGAGCAAACCGAGAAATACAATGCTCAGTATCTGACCCAGGAGCATCACTAGCTCAAACACCGCTATCACCCCCAGATAGCATCATTCGCCACTCTCGCCGTGCGTCCTGCCTGCGAGGCCCTCAATGTGACGGCAAACACGGGTGGGCTGCGCCAAATAGCGGTACACTGAGCATGGAAGGGGAGCCTGGCGTCGCGGCGAGTCTCGCTTGACAGCCGAAATTGCTTTCGACTATAATCCGACCAAAGGTGAAGCGCCGGCCGAAAGGTGCGTCGCAGCAGTATTTTGCGGCTGCGCGATGTGAGGTTGATCGATGTAATGCCGCTGGAAGTTCGGATCATTGTAGACGGCAATGTTACGAAACTAACCCACTATGGAATTTTCGTCAGCCTACCCGAAGGCGAGTCGGGACTGGTCCACATTTCCGAGATCGCCGATGCGTTCGTGCGAGATGTCGCCGACTACTTTCAGGTGGGCGACCCAGTAAAGGTCAAAGTCCTCAACATCGACGACCGAGGCCGCTATGAGCTGTCGGCAAAGCAAGCCGAGCCGCGACAGCCAATCAACCCGGACGCGCCGACGACGCCGCGTCGTGCGGTGAGATCGAGCCCGCAATTCGAAGACCGTCTGTCCACGTTCATGAAGCGTAGCGACAGGCGCATCAGCGAATTGAAGCGAAATCGGGACGCGCGTCGGCGCGGCAGGCGACGCAGATAGCGTCCGCGCTGCGCGGAACGTGGCCGGCAAACTCTCTCGCGGTCCCGCTGAGCGCCGGGGCAGGCTCCCCCAAGCTGGCTGTGCCATGTGGTTCTTATGCTAACGCAATAGAGCGCGCCAGCGAAGGGGGCGAATCGGGATGCTAAGGTATAAAGCGCCGCGTTGGCGATGTCCACTTCTTCCCATTTGGGCAGTTGCGGCAACGTTCATTTGGCTGTGCGTTGCGCTGCCTGGAGGGATCGAACGCCTTGGCGGAGCAGCGCCGGCGGCGGCGAAGCCGTACGTTCGGCGCTCCACCCCATCAAAACCCCAGCCGGGCCCGGGCGCGTCACCAAAGCAGCCTGACCGATCGCAGCCCAGTCGCAAGGCGGCGCCGTCCAGGGAATCATCGGATACTCCCAAGAGCTCAAAAGGCCGAGACGTGCAGAAGCCGTCGACGCCGCCCGCCAAACCGGAGCCCAAGGCCAAGAGTGCAAGGCCGGAGAGCAAATCGAGCGGCCGTTCCGGCTCAGGATGGGTGCGGCGTTCCCAACCGCGTCAGCCAACCAAACCGCCAGCCAGCGCACGACCGTCGCCACCGCCCAGCGCCAAGTCGCCGCCGTCAGCGCCAAAGCAAAAGGAACCACCGGCATCGCCGGCGCCGTCGAAGCGCCCTCGTGTTGTGGCTCCGAAGGAGCCGGAGCGACAGCCTTCGAAGCCTCCGACCAGCTCGCAGATACAGTCCCAACCACCGTCTTCTGACTCCACTGGCGATGCTCGAGGCGGATGGAGCAGGCGCTCGCGGCCGGCGAAGAGCACACCAAGCACACCGGGGCGTCCGGCCGGGCGACCAAAGGCGGAGAGCGGCGAGACCGGAGAAACGGCATCCGAGCAGGAGCGGCTGCCTCAACCTGCGACACCGCCGTCCAAACCGGAGCGGCCGGGCGCAACGCTGCCAGGCAAGTCGGGCAGTGCGGGGATGCTGCGGCCAGTGGCGCCCGCAGGCGACTCCGGGTGGAGCCGTCGCAGCGGGCCCCCGACCGCACGATCGCCTAGCGACGCCCCCGTGAGCCAATCGCAGCCGGAGCAGCCGTCCGGGAGCAGCGGCGGCGAGGAGCAGGCATCGATCCCGCCGGGAATGTGGAGTCGCATTGACCACGACGGCGAGCGCGTGGTGGTGGAGTGGGAACAGGATGCTCCTGCGTCGGGCTCGATGAACGTGGGCGAGGCACCGGCAGCCGAGACGCAGGAGTCCGCAGCGGCGGCATCGACAGGCACCAGCTTGGGATCGCCGTGGTATCGTCGCTCGGGGAGTGCCCTTGGCTTCCACCAAAACATCATCGCGGCCAGGCCAGCTCTACCCGCGGGGGACGAGGAGCAGTCCTCAAGCGAGAAATGGGTGCACCACGGCGATGCGCCCACCAAGCCCGACATCGACCGGGGCAAATGGGTGCGCAAGAGCTGGCCGTCAGACTCGGGCGAGCAACCGCCCGACGTCGGCGACGAGCCGGGGGACGATGGTGACACACCCAAGAAGAAGCCCTGGCGCAAGCGACGACGCGATGACCACCAACGGCATCGCCATTACGACCACTATTACTACGACGACTACTACACGTGGTATCCACCAGGCTACGGATATTACGACTGGTGGTACTATGGCGCCCCAGTGTACTACGACCACTACTACTATGGCCCCGACTACTACGACACCTACTACTACACGCAACAGTACGATGGATGGTCACCCGGGTATGGGCAAAGCTACAGATACGAAATCGACTATCCGTACTACCCGCCCAACACGCCACCGGCATTGGGGGAGGCGCTGCGGGATATCGCCCTCTCGTGGCTGGTTGAAGACATAAGCCTGGCAAGCAGTCACATGTCCGAGAGGATGTCTATCGAGGCACGCGATGAGCGCACCGGATATGAGCGCCTCTTCAGTGCCGAGGAGCTTACGGACCTGATCGTAGTCGCCTTTGAGAATGTCGAGACGGAGCAGTTCCGCTTCACTGACGTGGAAAAGCAGGGAGACGACCAGGCATGGGCCGAGGCACTGCACGTGTACGTAGACGAGAACGGTCGCAGGCACACAGCCTACATTCACTACCATCTGCTTGAGAGTTATGGGGAGTGGTACGTAGACGCCATCGTCGTGAAGAAGGACACGGCGTAGTGCGGGGGGCATACTCTGCAGTTGCGGGGCAGAAAGGGTATGCGACTCTATAGGCAAGGCAAGACGCCGCACATGACGGCTCTTGGATTCTTGGACCGCTGCAGGAGGCTAGTGTAGTCTATGGACGATGTGGCGCGCCTTCGTAACGAGCTAGACCGGCTTCGCATAGTCGTAGCCGACCTACAGCGCAAGCGACGCTTGCTTGAGAGCGAGTTGGCGGCGGCGCGGTCCGTGCAGGAGGCTCCACAGGCCATCATAAGTCGGCCTGACCTGCAGCAGACCTTGTCGCGTCTCGTCAAGAAGGTCGCCATGATCGTGCAGGCAGAGAAGTGCGTTATCATGCTCTTCGACCCGGAGAGCGGCGAGCTGCGCGTGCTGCCGCCTGCGCTCGGATTGACGGCGGATCAAGCAGAGAACTTCCGCGTCAAGGCCACGGAGGGGATCACCGGGGAGGCGTTCCGCACGGGTCAGCCTATCGTATTCGACAATGCCGTGCGGGACGCGCGCACGATTAAGGACTACGTGGCGTACCTGAGTGTCAGGAACGGGATCACTGTTCCACTCGTCACCAGGAGGCGCGATGAGGAGGAGCGCGTGGTTGACGAGCGGTGCATCGGCGTCATGCACGTCTTCAACAAGCGCCTCGGCGGCGAGTTCAACGACGATGACCGGCGGTTGCTGCAGATGCTTTCCGAGCAGGCGGCCGCCGTTATCGCGAACGCTCAGTTGTACATCAAGATAGCGGAGGAGAGGAAGCAGCTTGAGGACACGCTGCAGAGCATCCAGTCCGGAGTCCTTGTCGTTAACCGGAGCGGCAAGGTGGCGCTGATCAACGCCGCGGCGCGCCAGATCTTGGGTGTGCAGAGCGAGGACGGCGTGAACAAGCCGGTTCGGGAGTTGATAGATAACGACGACATCGTGAGGCTCGTCACGGAGTCCTTGGATCAGGATGAAGAACTGGCGCGAGAGGTCACAGTCGGCGCGGGCAGCGACCGTGTGTACCAGGCCCAGACGAGCATCATGAAAGGCGAGAACGACGAGACGAACAACGTGGTCGCCATCTTCAACGATATCACGGAGATCCGAAACGTTGAGCGAATGAAGACGGCGTTTGTCTCGACCGTCTCGCATGAGCTGCGCACTCCGCTGGCCTCGATTAAGGGATTCGTCTCAACGCTGCTCGCCGACGAAGACGAGGATTACGACACTGACACGCGGCGGGAATTCTACACCATCATTGACCAGGAGTGCGATCGGCTCAGCAGGCTCGTGCAGGATCTGCTAAACATCGCGCGCATAGAGGAAGGGCGGGGTCTGGAGCTGCACTGGGGGACCGTGGACGTTCCCGACCTGTGCGAGAAAGTCATCGCGGTGCACAAAGCGTATACGACCAGACACGAATTCAGCACGGACTTCCCCAGCGACTTCCCCACGATAGTGGCCGACGTTGACCGCGTGCACCAGATCATGGAGAACCTGGTGAGCAACGCCGTCAAGTACTCGCCCGACGGTGGATCCGTCGAGGTCAAAGGAACGGTGGAGAGCGATACGGCGATACGCATTGACGTCTCCGATGAGGGCGTGGGGATTCGCGAGGACACGCGCGAGCTGATTTTCGAGCGATTCAACCGCGGAGATGATGATCCGCAAGGGCGGGTCGTGGCCGGAACGGGGATCGGGCTCTACTTGGTGAAGCATCTGGCCCAAGCGCACGGCGGCGACGTTTGGCTCCAGAAGACCAAGGAAGGCCAGGGATCTACGTTCACGGTCCGTCTGCCCACAATCCCGCCGGATGAACTGATGGAACAAACAGGTTGACGGCCGGCCTGGCGACGTTGATCCTGCATTGCCATCGAAAACTGGCAGTGGCCCCCTGGGAAGGGGGCCTTTGTGTGACGAGATGCTATCACCGTGCTGGTGGCGATGACCACCAGCGGAGGCGGAACAGTGACCGTGCCGGAACAAGAGGCTGCTGACGACTGCGGGAAAGCGTGCCGCCCCCTGCGCGTCTGCGTCGGATCGGATCACGCCGGTTTTGAATTGAAGCAGGAGCTGCTCGCCTTCATCGAGGAGCTCGGTCACGAGTGTACTGACTTGGGCTCTGAAGATGACTCCCCGTGCGACTACCCGGACATTGCTCATTCGGGAGCGCGGGCCGTCGCGGAGGCAGAGGCGGATCGGGCCGTCCTCATCTGCGCCACCGGCGCCGGCATGTGCATCGCTGCCAACAAAGTCCCGGGAGCATATGCGGCCCATTGCGACGACACCTATACGGCCCGCATGACGCGACTGCACAACGATGCCAACGTCCTCACGCTCGGGGGGCGCGTAGTAGGAGCGGGGCTGGCAAAGGAGATAGTGCGGACGTGGCTGAAGACGGAGTACAGCGGGGAACCACGACACCAGCGCCGCATTGCCAAAGTGAAGCAGATCGAAGGTGGCCACGCTCATCGCAGTGACCGATGACAGCCAGAGACGAGCCGCACTAAGCGCCGCTGATCCGGCACCGGGCGGGGAGCCGCAAGAGCGTCCCTCGTGGGATGACTATTTCATGCAGATTGCCCGTGTGGTGGCCTCGCGCTCCACGTGTCTGCGACGCCATGTAGGAGCCATTCTGGTCAAGGACCGGCACATCCTGGCAACGGGCTACAACGGGCCGCCCAGGGGAGCGGCGCACTGCCGTGAGCTCGGGGGCTGCTATCGGGAGCGTCTTGGCATACCCAGCGGGGAGCGCATGGAGTTGAGCCGGTGCCTTCATGCGGAGCAGAACGCCATAATTCAGGCGGCGATCCACGGCGTGAAGCTCGAGCCGCCGATGGCATGTTACACCACCACGCAGCCATGCATCACGTGTGCCAAGATGCTGGTGAACGTCGGTGTGCAGCGCATCGTCTTCGAGGGGCACTATCCTGACCAATTGGCCCTTGAGATGCTGCACGAGGCGGGCGTCACGCTCGAGCGCTACCGCGAAGGCAATACGGAACAATGAGGCCGCTCATTCAGATAGAACTCAGCTTCGTCGTGGCCGGGTGTCTCGCCGTGACGTTGACGCCCCTGGCGATGTGGTTTGCCCGCCGTGTGGGTGCCATCGACCGGCCCGGCGGACGCCGAGGACACGCGGAAGCGACGCCCACGTGCGGCGGACTCGCGATATTCGTCGCGTTTTGGATCGCTGTGGGGATCGGTGCTCTGGTTGGCGGATGGGCACTAAGCACCCAGGCTTGGGGCGTGCTCCTCGGCAGCACGGCGATCATGCTCATGGGATTCGCGGACGATGTGTGGGGGCTGTCGGCTGCCCTGCGGATCGCCACCCAGGTCATCGTTGCTGCCGTGGTGGCTACCGTGTTCGACATCCGCATCGAAACACTAAGCAACTACTTCGGAGCCAGCGGCGCCTACATCTACCTGAATCATCTGGCACTCCCCGCGACGGTGTTGTGGCTCGTGCTCATCACGAACGCGATCAACTGGGTGGACGGCCTTGACGGGCTGGCCGCCGGTATTGCCGGCCTCGCGGCGGTCACGCTCACTTTGATGGGGCTGGGCGCGCACGGCGGTGCGGCGACTGCTGCAGCCAGCATGGCCCTGTTTACCGCCGCGGTGTTTGGCTCGGCTCTCGCGGGGAGCACACTGGGATTTCTGAGGCACAATCTGCCGCCCGCGCGCATCTTCATGGGCGATTCCGGGTCGATGTTCCTGGGCTTCGTGCTCGGCTGCATTGCCGTGATCGGGGCATTCAAGAAAGCCACTTTGGGCATCCTGGTGCCTGTGCTGGTGCTCGGCGTGCCTATCTGGGACCTGGTGTCCACCATCTGGCTGCGCTGGCGCAACGGGCAGCCTATCCACATCGCTGATGGCACGAACTTCCATTATCGCCTGCTGTCTCGAGGCCTCTCGAGGCGGGGCGTCCTGTATCTACTCTACGCCGCCACTGGCGCGCTCTGCGTGATAGCACTGGTGCTGCAGCGAGGTATCGCGTAACGGGTGGCGAACAGCAGAGCGTCATACAGTTCCGAGTCCAGCGTGACGGAGTATCCAATGGGCCGCGGCGCATAGACGCAGACGAGCCGCGGCCCATAACTGTGGCCCCCCTCCGGACGAATGTGTATGGCCCGTGAAGGCCGGTGCGCCTGCGAAGCGGTAAAGCGCTGAACCACGCAAGCGCACGTCATAACCAATGGATCCGGTGACAGGCGCGATACTGGGCATCGTCCAAGGTGCAACGGAGTTCCTGCCGATATCCAGCAGTGGGCATCTGGTGGTGGCTGGTCACCTGCTCAAGACGGATGTCGGGGCCGAGGAGGGATCGTGGGCGGCCGTGGCCGTGTTGCTTCATTTGGGCACTCTGGCGGCCGTCGTCCTGTATTATCGGCGCGACTTGTGCGACATGCTGTTGGCCCTTTTTCGCCGGGGGGCGTCACGAGGGCAGGAGCAGCACCGAGGCCCGGCGGCGGCGCGTCGCCTGCTCGCCTTGATCGTGGTCGGGACGGTACCAGCCGCACTGGCGGGCTTGGGCCTTGAAAGGCCACTGGAGCATCTGTTTGACCCGCGACACGTGGGTCTCGTCGGCACCTTCTTGCTCGTAAGTGGCGGCCTGGTGTATCTGGCCGCGCGCGTGCAGGTTGTGGACACTGCGGCCGAGGCCATGTCGTGGTGGGACGCCCTGCTTATCGGCATCGGCCAGGCGTGTGCGCTCGTCCCTGGTGTCTCGCGTTCCGGCGCGACGATCGCAGTCGGGAGAGCCTGCGGACTTGGCGACGAAGCGGCGCCCAGATTCGCCTTCCTGTTGTCCGTCCCCGCTATTCTCGGCGGAACGATAGTTGAGCTCGATTCGCTCAGAAGTCTGGACATGGCCGACATTTCGAGCTACGCTGTCGGATTCATCGCGGCGATGCTCTCCGGTATTGTGGCGATACACATTGTTATTCGGACCCTGCAGCAGCGCAGGTTCTACATTTTCGCGGTGTATTGTTGGCTCCTCGGTGGCGTCTTGCTGCTGGCGGAGCTACTTTAGCTTGCGCTACTCGCCAGTTATGGCCTCCGAACAATGCGGGGCGAGGGCAGCGTTTAGGAGTGATGCTTTGTGGTCATGACATTTACCCCCATAGAATGGGCGTTTCTGTGGGGAGTGCTGGCATCGGCCGCCATTGGCTTCGGGTACGCCATGTTCCTGCGCCGGCAGGTGCTTGCCCTGCCGCAAGGCACCGAGAAGATGGTGGAGGTGGCGACGCTCATCCAACAGGGAGCGAATGCCTACATCATGCGGCAGTTTCGCACCATTGCCTTTCTGGTCGTCATCCTCGGGATAGGACTCACCGTTAGCGGCATGGGTCAAGGCGCTGCCATCGCCGCGGGCCGCGGCATCGCCTTCTTGGCCGGCTGCTTCGGCTCCGCCATGACCGGATTCATGGGCATGTGGCTGGCCGTGCGCGGCAACGTGCGCTGTGCCCAAGCGTCTCGTACAAGTATCGCCGAAGCGCTCACGATCGCCTTTCGCAGTGGCTCCGTCACCGGGATGTTCACCGTGGTGATGGGACTGGTGGGGGCGACGATCATCTTCATGCTGTTCCGGGAGCAGGCGGAGGAGGTCCTATTAGGCTTCGGTTTCGGCGGCTGTCTGCTGGCGCTCTTCATGCGTGTCGGGGGCGGCATCTTCACTAAGGCCGCAGACATTGGCGCGGATCTGGTGGGGAAGGTCGAGGCCGGCATCCCCGAGGACGATCCGCGCAACGCCGCGGTGATCGCCGACAACGTCGGCGACAATGTGGGTGACTGCGCCGGGATGGCCGCGGACATCTTCGAGTCGTACGAGGTCACGCTGGTTGCTGCCATGATCCTGGCGCTCCTGCATCCGGACCCGGAGGTGGCCAAGCAGTGGATTGTCTTCGCCCTCATCGTTCGTGGCGTCGGAGTCCTGACGTCCATACTGGGCACATACCTGGTGAAAGTGCGGCATGAGCGGGAGCCGGCGATGAACGCCATCGGGCGCGGCTTTATCTGGTCGGCAGCCCTGTCGGCCGTCGGCTTTTACGGGTTCGCACACTGGTACGTGCAGGACCTGCGCCTGTTCTGGGCAACCACTGCGGGGCTGGCCCTCGCCGTGGTGATATATTTGCTCACCGAGTACTACACCTCCACGCGCAAGCCTCCTACGCAGGAGGTCGCCGAAAGCACCCAAACCGGAACGGCAACTAACATTCTGTCAGGCTTTGCCAGCGGCATGGAGAGCAGCGTCGCCGCCGTTCTCGTCATCTGCGCCGCCGTCTTCGTCTCGATGCTCATCTTCCGTGACGGGACGACCAACACCATCCTCTTCGGCATCTCCCTGTGCGGTTTGGGGATGCTCACCACCACCGGTGTCATCGTCTCCATGGACTCATACGGCCCCATCGCGGACAACGCCAACGGCATCGGTGAGATGGCGAATCTGGAAGAGGACGCTCGCCGGCGCCTGGACGAGCTCGACGCAGTGGGCAACACCACAAAGGCAGCCACAAAAGGCTTCGCCATCGCGTCGGCCGTCATCGCCGCTATCTCCCTGTTCGGCTCATATATGGGCAAGGTGATGGAGGGGCTGCGCGACTCTGGCATGCTGGAGCGTACGGCGCAGCAGTTTGGCATGACGCCGGAGGCGCTTGAGACAATCCGGTTCCCCATCACGGTTGCAGAACCTACGGTGTTCATTGGCCTGCTCATCGGCGGCGCGATGCCCTTCCTGTTCAGCTCGCTGACCATTCGCGCCGTGAGTCGGGCCGCGGTCAGCATCATCAACGAGGTGCGCCGGCAGTTCCGCGAGATTCCCGGGCTGTGGGAAGGAAAAGCCCAGCCAGACTCGGCCCGCTGTGTTGACATGTGCACAACGGCTGCCATTCGCGAACTCATCGGGCCAGGGCTTCTCGCCATTCTGATGCCCTTGGTGATCGGCTGCCTCCTGGGCTGGGCCGCCCTTGGAGGATACCTGGCCGGCATCATCGTCACGGGCCAGTTGATGGCCGTGATGCTGGCCAACTCCGGCGCGATGTGGGACAACGCCAAGAAGATCATCGAGGACGGCGCCTACGGAGGCAAAGGCTCCGAGACGCACAAGGCGGCCGTCGTCAGCGACACGGTGGGCGATCCGTTCAAGGACACCGCCGGGCCCGCCCTCAACCCGCTCATCAAGGTGATGAACCTGGTTGGCGTGCTCGCCATTCCGCTCGTTGTGGCGTGGCAGAACACGACCTTGGGCTATGTCGTTGGCGCGATCTGCGCTGTCATCGTCATCGGAGCGATCTTCTTCTCGAGGCGGGGCCCGCGCAAACCGGAAGAGACGCAGGCGCAAGCGGTCCTGGCTACCGGTGAGAGCTCCGGCAATGAGTAGACACCTTCACATGCGGACGAAGGAATCTGGCCCGCCTGAATCGGCGGGCCAGATTCATCAATGCGGTGCGCAGCCTGTAGCTTCTTGCATCAGGACCGCCGCGGTCTTCGTCGGCGCACGGGCTTCCCCACCACGCCGAGGTACAGCGTGGTCTCATGCTCGCCGTCCACGCCGACGATGGCGTTCACTTCCTCGTCGTAAAGCGCCCCGATCATGCACGAGCCCAAGCCCATGGCCTCCGCGGCGAGCGACAGGTGGGCGCCGATGTGGCCGGCGTCCAGGTAGAGGTACCGATAGCAGCGCTCTCCGTACTTCCACCTGCTGCGGTCCACCACGGCCGTCCATACGAAGACTGCGGCGGCGGCGGCCGCCATCTGCTGGTCCAGGCAGGCGGCGCCGATCTCTGGGGAGAGGTCGCCCCGGCGCAGCAGCTCCAGCCGATGATCTGGCACGAGGTAGTGGTACACGCCCGGGTCGAGCCCGTTGACTCGATTCACTACGATATACGTCTCGCACGGATACAGCGCCCCGGCCGACGGTGCTGCGCGCAGGTCGTAATCGCCGGCCCGGTCCGTCACTCCCTGCGTGGACCACAGAAGCTGCGAAAGCTCACGCAAAGACAGCGGGGCGCCCGTATAGTCGCGCTGCGATCGCCGTCCGTTGATGATGCGCCACAGCCCTCTGCCACCGGACGTCTCCACCGGCGGCAGGGACACGATGGCCGGTGCGTCCGGGTGGCGCTTGTACGTCTCCGGCATGTCAACCAGATCGAGCGGCCGGCGCGGGATGCGCCCGCGATGATACTTGGTCTCGTCCTGGTACTGCTGTCCGATGCGGTCCTGCATTGCTTCTCACACTTGTCGTTCGCACCCGCTCCGGCGGCGGCGCGTCTCGAGATAGCCGGCGGCCCCGTGCTGCCTGGCGTTGCCTGGGCCCACACCAGCTCACCCCGACCTGTTCGCCCTGACGCTTCCTTGACCTGCCGGTGCGCCCTGGCCCCCTTATCCGAGCAGCACACGAAGGACATACGCCGTGCCGAGAGAAAAGACGTTTGACATATGAGGATGTGCGGCATATAATCTCCAGTAGCGTAGTTGCGTGGATGCTGCGGCTGGAGGGGGTCCGCGTGAAGCAGTGTCCCTCGTGCAATCGTATCTGGATGCTGGATGCGACCCACCCCGATGGCGGCGTATGGGCCGAGGAAGCAGAGCGGATCGATGGGGCGGATCGCGACTACTGCCCCGACTGCCTCGCCAAGCGCCAAGCCCAAGTTGCCGGCCTGAGTCACGACATCGAAGAGATAGTAGAGCGGCGCCAGGCCCAAACAGCCGTGGCGCCGCCTGTGTATGACTCCGGGGCTTCCGCGCCTTGGCGGCGACCCATCATCATAGCCGCGCTCTTGATCGTTGTCATCGGCGGGGCCGTCGGCGTGCGGATGCTCTATGCTCCCGGGTCGGACGAGATGCCGGGGTCGGGAGAAGCCAGGACGGGCGAGGCGTTCGAGACGACACCGGCCGTCGGTGGGCACTGGTCCGCACCAGGGCCAGGCGGAGCCGCAGAGCCTCGCCAACCTGGCCGAGCCCAGCGGCCAACGCCCGGCAGATCCCTGCGCTCCGATCGCACCACAGACGGCTCATTCTCTTTCCTCGAGGAGCCGGTGCGACGGAGGACACCTGAGCGCAGAACCACCAGCAGGGCCTCCAGCTCATCGGCCGATCGACCTGGTACGACGGAATCGAGTCCGACGCGCGAGACCCCAACGTCAGCCACTGCGTCCGGAAGTGGCGAGGACTCGCCTGCCACACCCGGCACGCCGACAGCCACGCCGGCGGAGACGCCAGAGGAAGATGAGGCACCGCCCGACGTTGAGGAGGGCGACGAGCCGCCGCCTGTCGAGATCCCGCCCGAGTTCTTCATTCCGCCGGACATTCCGCCCCCCGACGAGTTCGGCGAGCCCCCGATACCGCCGCCTGACGACATCATAATTCCCCCGCCTCCACCCGGATAGCGCAGGCGCACAGTGGCCCCAGACTCGGCGTCCCGCGGAACTGCTCGGACACGAGGGTGAGGTCCACGTCGC
>Ga0114930_10001034_pt1 | contig 27575 bp, 24 predicted proteins | sample AnhtaG_FD_87300 | JGI IMG/M metagenome (GOLD analysis project Ga0114930, IMG submission 87300) | Deep subsurface microbial communities from Anholt, Denmark to uncover new lineages of life (NeLLi) - Anholt_01485 metaG | ecosystem: Environmental > Aquatic > Marine > Oceanic > Sediment | place... | reverse complement strand
GGCACTGTTGAAGGTACGGTCGATGTTCCCAGTCAGGGCCTGCAAATACCTTTTTCACGGGAGTCATCATCCGAAATCAAGCTGGTCAAGTAGGATTTAGTCAACGGATTGACAAGAATTTTCAGGTCAAAATCCAATCAGGAGTGTACAGGGAGAGGAGGGGATCATGAGGAGAAAAGAAAAAAAATCTTTGATTGGTGTTATGGTGTGTTTGATGTTTATGCTTTTTTTGTTCAATGCAGCATCTTTTGCTCAACAGGAAAACAAAGTGGATCCAAAACTTTTGGATGAGCTCGTCGGCGGCTATGAATTCAAAATTCAAGGACAAACAGGAGCATTTGTTTTTATAGCAGAGGAAGGGAAATTGATGGGGGCCCCAGCAGGAGAGAACCCTTCTGTGTTGGAGCCTGTGGAGGGGAAAGACATGACATTTGTAGGCTATTCACCTGATGGTACAGAACATCTTTTCAAATTCGTGAGGGATGAGGAAGGAAAAGTTGCAAAATGTATTCTCAGTATTCCCGCTATGGGATTGGTTGCCGATATGTTCAAGATGGAAAAATCGTCTACGATAATTCTTCTGGAGTGCAGTGATCCCAGCATTCAAAAGGGATCCCCAATTCTTCGGCAACCGCTTTTAATTCGCTGAGGTGATCTCCCACTACGGTGATGGGATGATTGGAATTGATGGTCCATTCCACATGGCCACACAAGTTGATATACCAATGGGGCCAATCTGAGCTGCACCTTTCCGATCTTTCTTGCCACTGCTCTTTGGTAGGAACATTGGTCAAACCTCGACCAGCTGCCAGGTAGAGCTGGTGGTTGCGGTAGGAAAAACGGGCCCAGGTTACCACACCAGGAATACGGACAACAACAGAGCTTGTTCCTCCACCCTTCTTAAAATACATGTGCGTCTGGCGTTCTGACCAGGCTCCCTCGAGTGAATCATGGCTTCCATAGGCAAAATAGGGGGCAAGGGCTCCTGAATTCAAAACCAGAACACCCCAAAAAAAACAAAAAATTTGCTTCTTTCTTTAAATTCGTCTATCTTACAATCACTCATAAAGGAAATATTCATTTTTGAATTGATATAAACATTCAATCTTGAGGAGTTTAAAAAATGAACACGATTGAAAAGGCATTAATGCACGCATTATTCTTGCATCTGCATCACAACATCGATAAGGCGATTGACTTTGAGGCAATCGAAGCATTGAATGATCAGGTCAGCAAAATCTTTCCGAATGCTCTGGTTATAGGTCCGGGAGACGATGCAGCTGTATTCAATTTTCCTGACACAGAGGGTTCGTTTGTTGGTAAGATGGAAAGCCATTGTTCTCCCTGCGTGCCCAGACCTTATGATGCTGCCGCAACCGGAGCTGGAGGAGCGATGCGGGACATTCTTGCAATGGGTGCGCGGCCAATTTTTCTCATGAATTTTATCGGAACACGACCTTTGCATGAGAAGGTAATTGTTGGCCCTTGTGGATTTGACGGAGAATGCACTTGCGGAAAATGCATCGAAATGACAAGCAAAGAAAGAGTTGATTTGATGGTCAAAGGCCTCAGTGACATGTGCAAAGCGATGGACGTTTTCATTATTGGCGGTGGATTTTCAACCTCATTTTCAGACATTGTTCCAGCAGTTGTCGTTTCAGTATTAGGTAAGTTGGTAACAGCCAAGCCGCTGACAAAACCAGCCAAGTCAGTCGGAGACAAAATCATACTCATTGGAGAAACCGGGAATGACGGCAACGATACTCTCTACAGGGCAGGGCTGGTTCAAGAGATGAGACCTGCAGTAGCACTATTTGAAGAGGAGAGACAGATTATGGAAGCAAGCCTGGCTGCGTTTCGTACTGGCAAGGTTAAGGCCTGCTCTGATTTGGGGGCAGCCGGCATTGGTGCAGCTGTTTGTGAGGCAGCAAGGTACGGCGGCTTTGGCGCAATGGCAGATTTAACCAATGTCCCAGTTAAGGTTGACGATATCACACCAGAAGAAATCATGATATGTGAGTCCCAGGGGAGGATGGCAGTCCAAGTGGAAGAAAAAGATATTGATGAAGTATTAACAGCTGTCCGATCCAAAGGGCCAAAAGCGGAGATTATCGGAGAGATTACCGATGACGACAAACAAATATTCGAATACAAGGGTAAGACTATTGCGGTTATTCCGAACCTCCCTTCCGAAGCTGATTTGGGAGAATTAACGAAGGGAGCCTGATATGTTAGGAAAGCACGAAAAGTCTGAGTATGCTCAGGCAGGAGTTGATTATACTAAGATTGAGCCGTTCAAGATGGCTATGGTTCGTGCAGGGAGGCAAACGCTGAAATTTCCGAACAAAAGAGATGTTTATATCGAAGAAGAAAGTCTGGGAACACATGGTGTTGTATTCAAATATCGTGGAACCAAGTCCCATCTCTGGTGCATGACTCAAGAAGGCTTAGGAAACAAAAACTGGGTTGCTGAATGGATGTATCAGTATGCAGAAACCGGAAGGACTTACTATGAGGGTATCGGTTTTGATACAGCCTTAATGGCTGCTAATGATGTGATTTGTCAGGGAGCCCTGCCTGTGATCTATACAGATGAGGTAGCAGCCGGCGATAGTGAGTGGTTCATGGATGAAAAGCGAAGCAGTGACCTGGCTGAAAGTTTCTATAAAGTTTGTGAGATGTGCGGGATGGCATTGCCAGCTGGCGAATCTCCTGCACTCCGCTATTTAATCAAGGCTGAACCTCCCGTAAAGAGCGCCCCTTCTTTGTCGGGGTGTGTTACCGGGATTATTGCTCCTGTTGAGAGAATGGTCACAGGAGAAAAGTTACGTGTCGGGGACCACGTAATTGGCGCTACATCATCCGGGCTCCACTCTAACGGAATTTCTTTGGTGATTAAACGGGCCCTGGCCCTCAAGGACAGGTTCCTCCATCAACTGCCGAATGGAAATACCTTAGGAGAAGAAGCGCTTATCCCCACCCGCTCTTATGTTGGGCTTATTGAAGCCCTGCTGGAGAACAATATTAATATACATGCTTTACTCGGAGGCACAGGCGGAGGGATCTCAAAGATTGCCTATGACAAGAGATCTTTCAGCTACCGGATCAAAAAATGGGTAGAAGAAATTCCACCAATATTCCAGTTCATGCGGGAACTTGGTGTAAGCCTGGAAGACTGTCTTACGACGTTCAACTGGGGAATTGGGTTCTACATTTTTGTGTCTGAAGAAGAGGTTGACCGGACAATAAAAACAGGAAAGAATGCAGGATACGAACTTCTTGACCTTGGCCAGGTTGAAGAAGGAGAGCGCTGCGTTATTTTTAAACCCGAAGGAATAACACTTTCTCCAATTGAGTAAGAAGGATTTTTCTGAAAACATACCTGGAGTAATGATTCAAGAAACTCATAAGAAAAAGCTAATTTGGAATGATGTAATTTTGAGGCCTTTGATATTTCTATACAATCACTTTCCCGAAAGGTTAAAGCAAACCATCAAATTTTAGATAAAATCCGGCATCGAATCAGCAAAAAAACAACCACAGAGGCCCTCAGAAATATTCCTCCTGCTCCTCGGCTGCCATCAGGAGCTCGTGTTGGGCAATATGTGGCGGAGGCGGGCGCTCAGCCTCAAAGGTGAGCTTGAGATGGCGGATGATCCTATCGATAACTTTCATCTTCATAGACTTTTCTTATCATCTCCAATGTCGAGTCCTGGACCTTTCATCAAGGATTTTCTCCCGAGGATAATCAGGCTCATCAACAAATCTAGGGCTATCAATGTGGTAACGATTGCGATGACAACGGCTCAGCTTATGCCTCTTTCGAAGAAGATATCAAGGGAACTTTGGAGGAAGGGAAACTGGCTGTACCATCCTGGGTGGGAAGATCGTCTACGATAATTCTTCTGGAGTGCAATGATCCCTGCATTCAAAAGGGATCCCCAATTCTTCGGCGACCGCTTTTAATTCGCTGAGGTGATCTCCTACTGCAGTGATGGGATGATTGGAATTGATGGTCCATTCCACATGGCCACACAAGTTAATATACCAATGGGGCCAATCCGAACTGCACCTTTCCGACCTTTCTCGCCACTGCTCTTCGGTAGGAACATCGGTCAACCCTCGACCAGCTGCCAGGTAGAGCTGGTGGTTGCGGTAGGAAAAACGGGCCCAGGTTACCACACCAGGAATGCGGACAACAACAGAGCTTGTTCCTCCGCCCTTCTTAAAGTACATGTGCGTCTGGCGTTCTGACCAGGCTCCCTCGAGTGAATCATGGCTTCCATAGGCAAAATAGGGGGCAAGGGCTCCTGAATTCACAAACCAATAGAGTCCCTTTTTGGGGTCCCAGTAACGAAAATCATTAAAACCTACGGGATCTCCACTGATGAGCATTTTGAGAAGCTGCATGGTGATAGCTGCCCCATCGTCTGCCTCTGTGGCCACGACGACGGTTTCTCCATCGGTTTCAGGCCGCATCCTATTGTTCAGAAGTCCCAGCGTAAGATCGGTCGCCGGATAGTGGTCGATCCAGTCCAGCTGGTCTTGAACTCCCATAAAATCCAAACCATATTCTTTTTTGAGTTCCAGGAGTGCAAAGTACACTTTCATCTGGAAAATCACCATATCTTTTGTCAGGTGTTTGACTGGGTCATCACCCAGCTGGATATCCATCCCTTTTTCGACCAAGTAATTGAGGGCCGCCTCGGCTTTTTGATCCGGCACCTTATCGGCCATCTTCGATAACCGCAAACTGTCGAAACCTTCCCGGGCTATCCCGAAATATTTCAGGAAATCTGCCTCTGATATTTTGTTCCACATCTGCATCGAGCGGGGACCCACAGCACCGTAAATCGAACCCCTGAGCTCGTGCACGGCTTTTTTGGCTTTTTCCCTGTCGGCTGCAGCAATAGGGACCTCGATGGCTTCAGGCAGAGAAGGAGTGAACGTCCCCTCCTGCAAAAATCTTTCCAATGAGTCGATATAAGTGTCATGTTCCTCGAATTTCTCAACGTACAGACGGTCGGTTTCGATGCCTATATGCGCGGTCCCGGAAACTGCGGCCAAAAGGCCGACTGCACCTGGAAAATCTGGGATAGAACTGCCGAGCATTAATTTGGGTGTATCTTTTGGGAGCTGCCACATCGGACTCACCGAAAAATCAGGAAAGGCCCATCCAGCTAGGAAATTGATGAAACGCGCTCCCTTGGCTTTTTGAATAACCTGCATGCCTTCGGCAACGCTGGTAACTGGGCCGCTCGGATTAAGAACATGGGCTTCCCAGGCGCATTTTTTTATGACCTTGATAAGCTCTTCCAGCTGCCCTGTGGCCACAGGCCAAACTTCAGCATTGGGCTCATCCCGGCTGTCCAGTGGCATGTATATATCCACAACCTTATTCATCATTCTTCTCCTTCCTCATCCAACCATTCGCCTCCCTGGCCCAGGTTATCTTTTGTGAATACCCTCGATCTGAGAGTGATTTCTTTGGGAACATTTTCGCCATTCAGGATCTTTAGCGCTGTTTGGATGGCTTCCTGTCCTCCTGTCGGATACTCGAAGCTGGCCTGGAGCACACCCTGTCTCACATAAACCTGGCCTTCATGCGGCAGAGCATCGATTCCCACAAAGATGATATCCTCTTCGCGACCGGTGGCTTTGGCAGCTAGATATGCTCCATGTGCACCGGGATCGTTATGGGCGTAGACCAAGTCGATTTTTTTAAAACGGGCAAGAGCGGATTCCATCTCTTTTCGGGCTTCCAGCTCGAGCCATTTCATGTCGGCTTCGAAGATAATTTCGAGCTCGCTTCCCTTGATTCCTTCTCGGAAGCCGGAATGACGGTCCTGGCCGGGAGTTGATGTCATGAGTCCTTTAAGTTCAACAACCTGGCCATTTCCTTCAAGCTGTTCGACGATCCACTGACCGGCAGCTTTGCCGATCTTTTTATTGTCGGCCCCGATAAAACACGTGTAATTGTCACCGAGCACCCGCCGGTCGAGAACGATCACAGGGATGCCTTTTTCATAAGCTGCAGCAACTGGAGGAGTCAAGGGAGCTGCTTCCTTAGGGGAGACGATGATCAGATCCACTTCAGCATTGACGTATTCCTCGATTTGGGACCTCTGTTTAAGGGAATCGTTTTGGGCATCTTTGTAGGTCACTCTTATCTCAGGATGTTTTTCTGCCTCATTTTTGATATCCAGATTCATCTGCACCCGCCAGGGCTCGCCCAGGTTGCACTGGCTCATGCCGATCGTAAATTTTGGTTGAATTTTTTCAGCTTCTTTATGTTCTGCAGGACCTGTTTCCTGCTTTGTGCCGCAGCTGGTCAGCAGCAGGTAAGAAAAGAGGAAAAAAACAACTAAACGATACGGAGTTTTCATGTTTTTTTCTCCTTTAACGTGAAACAAATATCTTTTTTAGGCAAAGATGTGAGAAAAGTTTCCTATGGCGAGGGGGATTGGACATAAAAAGGAATGTTATACGATTTCTTGTTTTACATCAACAAATTACAAGAACAAAACAGGAGACATTTTAGAAACGCCAGAGATAGCTCACCTTGAAGAAGAATCCCCTTTTGGTTTCGTGAAAATTATTGCTTTGCCGATAATCAAGTCCGTCCCATTCGAGTTTCTCGAATGCCGACCCATACCCGGCATAAATGACGGTTCCAGGAATGTAGGTGAAAGAAATCAAGGTGTCCAATGTCAACCTGTCCTGAAAGCTGTTGTATTCCAAGATGGCCCGGAGGAAGAGATATTTGTTGACCTGGAATGTATTCCGGCTGCGGATGATGGTGTAGTCGTATATCTTCTCCTTATCCGAGTCACGGAAGAAGTCCACGTAAGAAACGTTGAGAATAAAACTCAACTTTTCCATGGGTTGATATTGGAGGTATCCCCCAAACCTGTTCCCATAACCCTGGTAGGGATCCTCGGGATCGTAATAGATAGACCCTGTGTGTCTGTAAAAGATACTCCAGAAAATATGTTTTGTTATCTGGGATGTTGTCTGGAAGCCAACTCCACCTCTTCCAAATCTTTCTCCTGCAAAGACTTCATTTGCCAATAGTGTATCCACCCGGAACTGAGTGCTTCTTGGCAGCCAGAATCTCAGTGTGAATAGATTGACTGTCTCGAACATCTTGTGTTCGGTATCATACAAATGAAAACTCCAGTAGAAAGGTTCTATCCTCTGGAAAAATTTGGATTTTGGATAAAATCTGTACATGGCGAATGCGGAGAAACGCCTTATGCCTGTCCTGGGGACATACCCGGTGTCAACCTGAAAGTTTTTGGAAATGTCCTGATAGCCCAGGTCGATGATGACTTTGCGTGTGCCGTATCCGTAGTGCAGCCCCAAAGCATGATCGCCGGTGGTTTCCGTGCTGCCGTTTCTTTTGGTGAAGGATCCGAAGAGATGGAAATCTGCGATGGACGTTTGGGTGAGCCGAAATCTGCCGTCCGTCCCGATGACACGATTAAATTCTTTGCCGGATTCCTTGCCTGTGTAAAATCCTCCGATATAAGAATCTTCTTTGAGCGCAAATTTATACCGGGCGATCATGAAATCCGGGTGTGCATCGATTGGATCGTCCGGAAGGTCGTCCAAGGCGTAGATGGCGGCCATACTGCTCTTCCGGCCGAGTTTTCCGGATAACTTCAATCCGAAAACAGGATTGATGATCGTACGGGTGTGAACCACCATGGCAAGAGGGCCTTCTTCGACATTCCCTGCGAACTGAAAAATGTCATTGCCTTCAAGAAAAAAAGGCCTTTTTTCTGGATAAAAAAGCGAATACCGCAAATTGACATCGATCTGCCCGGCATCCGCTTCGACCTGGCTGAAATCCGGATTATAGGTGCCATCCAGGGTCAAATCGGATGTCAGCCCGACTTTTCCTGTCAGACTGAAATCTGTGTTTTTTTCATCCGTTTGCATCTTGCCTTGGTCTGCCGACTGCCTGGTGCTGTGGGTAAAAGCGGGGAGAAGCTCGACCAACCTTTTGAATTTCCATCCTGTAACGGAAATCGGTTGCGATTGTTTGAGCAGGCTCCCCTTATCGGCATACATAGGAGGAAAGCTGAATTGTTCAGAGGTGCGGATGATCTGTCTGAAAAAGGCCAGCCGGAGGGTGATCGTTTCTTTTCCTGGAAAACGGATGCTCTGAAGGGGAATGCGGCACTCCACGGCATATCCTTCATCGTCGATAACTCCCTTGCTGTACCAGACCATGTCGAAGCTGGGATCCCCATTTCCATCGGCGTTGATCATAGCGTCACCCTGTATGCCTTCCGGATTCAGGAAGAATCCATAGCTTTCTTGCATGGTATTGAAGGTGTCCAGCATGATGATGATGTTATCATCCTGATACATATTATCCCGGTTGGAGACCGAAGTTTTGATCTTGTCAGGCTCGCTGTCGAAACAGCGGAAAGCAAAGTAGAGGTTCTCCGCATCATAGGTCATGTAGGCGATAGTTTTTTGGCTGGGCTCTTTCCCGTAATCCGGCTTTATGGTTTTAAAATTTTCAAACTTTGTCGCCGTTTCCCAAGCTGCGTCATTTAAGATCCCATCGATAACAGGAGGGATTTTTGTCTGAGGGACATTGACAATCTCTTCCGCATAAGCATGTGAAATGAATGAAATAGCAATAAATAGAACGTAGACCAAGACAATACTGATTTTTCTTTTCATCTCTTTTTTTCTCCTTAGTCACATGTGCGTGCCTGCATAATCCATCCTGATGTTCATATAACCTTTACGGAAAAAGGGGAGATAAGGTTTCCGGCCGATTCTCTTAAGTATGAATAAGAGAAGAACGAAAAAGTATTAAGTCTTTTAATTGGTCTGTTAGAATTGAAACGAACTTGTGACTGTGATATAAATTTCTTTTCCTTTCACAAAAAAATATCTTAAAGATTAAGGGAATACTCAATTTTAAAAATATGAGGAGGGAGGCATGAATAAAAGATCTATCCATTTTCTCATCTTTTCTTGTTTCGTTTTCCTTTTGGTCCCTATTTATCTCCATTCCCAAGAAGCTACATCCATTGCAGGGCATTGGGAGGGAACCATCGATGTGCCAGGGACCAAGCTGGAGGTACTCATTGATTTCAATCAAAAACCGGACAGTTCTTGGGAAGGAAAGATTTCCATCCCGGCACAAAAAGCGAAGAATCTTCCGCTAAATAATATTAGCTTTGTAGATAAAAAAGCGTCTTTTGCTATCGCCGGAGTACCGGGTAAACCTACCTTTAAAGGCACCATCAGCGATGACGGGACGAAAATATCGGGAAATTTCACCCAGGGAGGACAGAGTTTTACCTTCAGCCTCAGCCGCGAGGTCAGCCCTAAAATTAAAGCCAAAAAAGCCCTGGCTGGGTTTGATGAGATTGTTGAAAGGGGGCTAAAAGAGCTCAATGTTCCTGGAGCGGCCGTGGCTATTGTTAAAGATGACGAAATCATCTTGGCTAAAGGATATGGTTTTCGGGATTTCGAGAACAAGATTCCGATGACAGCAAACACTCTCTTGGCCATCGGCTCAGCTTCCAAGGCGTTCACCACTTTTGCCATGGGGGTTTTGGTGGATGAGGGCAAACTGGATTGGGAAAAACCTGTACGCAATTACATTCCGTGGTTTCGCCTGTATGATATATTTTCCAGTGAACGATTGACTCCTAGAGACCTGGTCACCCATCGCTCCGGACTTCCTCGTCACGACCTTTCCTGGTACAACAATTATGAAGCAACCCGGGAAGAATTTGTCAGGAGATTGGCTCACTTAAAACCTTCCGCCGATCTCCGAGAGAAGTTCCAGTATAACAACTTAATGTTCCTTACAGCAGGTTATCTCGTAGAAGTCTTGACAGACAAAAAATGGGAGGATGCGATCCGGACCCATGTTTTCAAGCCTCTGGGAATGGGAAGGACAAATTTTTCGGTCAAAGATTCTCAGAAAGATGCGGATTTTGCCCTACCTTACAGGGAAAGGGAAGGAAAAATAGAGAAAGTTCCCTTTCGCAATATATCAAATATAGGGCCGGCCGGTTCCATTAATTCCAGCGTGAATGAAATGAGCAATTGGCTTTTGGTTCATCTCAATGGAGGAAAATTTGAGGGAAAACAAATCATCGGTCCTCAGACTCTCCAAGACATGCATTTGGCTCATATGCCGACAGGGAGGACACCGGCTATTCCTGAAGTGACTCCTGCAGACTATGGATTGGGATGGTTTGTGGACACTTATAGAGGGCACCGTCGGGTCCACCATGGTGGAAACATCGATGGCTTTTCTGCCATGGGCAGCATGCTGCCTCGGGATGGGGTGGGATTCGCAGTATTGGTGAATAAAAATGGCTCTGCTTTAACGGAGTTGCTCATACGTCATGCAAGTGACCTTGTGCTAGAACTGGAGCATAAAGATTGGATCGGAGAATCGGCCAAGGAAAAGACCGCGGGAGAGGAAGTCCAGAAGGAAGCAAGGCAGAAAAAGCATACCCGCAGAAAACCCGGGACAAAACCGGCACATGAACTTGAAGAATACACAGGCGACTATTTTCATCCTGGATATGGAGATTTAAAAGTCTTTCTTAAAAATGGTGAAATCCTTTTCACTTATAACGGGATCACAACTCCCCTCGAGCACTGGCATTATGAGACATTCAACGGAAAACGGGCCGATGATCCCACATTTGAAGATATGAAGTTGACTTTCCGGACGGATGTCAATGGATATGTCGCTGGCCTGGAGGCTCCTTTCGAACCCACACTGGATGCAATGGTTTTCGACAAAAAGCCTAACGCTCGACTTTTCGATCCCGCATTCCTCCAGCAGTTTGTAGGGAAGTATCAATTGGCTACTCAAACCCTGACCATAAGTCTTAAAGGAAACAGTCTGACTCTCTTTATTCCCGGGGGAGAAGAACTGGATTTGGTTCCCCAAGTAGGGGATGAATTCATCCTAAAACAGGTTAAAATTGTTAGCTTGAGGTTTAAATTCGATGCTGAAGGCAATGTCGTTGCTCTGGAGCTTTTCCAGCCCGATGGAGTTTATGAAGCGACGAGGGTGAAAGACTAGGTTTTTATAATGCTAGTCCAGTTTTTCCCCTGACAAGGCTAAGATGCGCTCCATTGCGTCGTATGTTTGCAAAGAACAGCAGACCGTGTTGACTCGCGGATTGGATAGCACGAACTTGATGGCGGCCGCTCGGATTTCCTCGGGATTTTTCAGATTATGTTTTGTGATGAATTTTTCGGCCAGGTCTGCTTTTTGTTTGTATCGCGTCAACCCTTCTTGGTAAAAGGCAGGGATTTTTTTCCCCTCTTTTTCCATCTGTTCAATGCGATTCTTCACGTTATAATATTTGGCAACCGGGGTCGTTTTCATCAGGGTGGTCCCGATCTTTTTTTGTTGGCAGACCTCGAGCACCCGTTCGGCTTGATCCATCTGGAGGAAGTTATAGGCCATTAAAAAAACATCGAACCGACCGTCTTCGGCTGCTGCCAATAGCACTTTGTCCATGCTCTGTTTGGAGTCCCTGTACCAGAATGAACCATGGTTGGACACACCGGTAAAATGAATCCGGCCATTGGTCTTAAGCTCCTGCATGGCCGCATGGTATCCTTCATGCTTTAGCTCCTCCACCGTCTCCGGGCAGTGGAGCATCATGCAGTCGATGTAGTCTGTGCCGAGGTCTTCGAGACATTTTTCCGTCCTTTTGATCATCGCCTCTTTAGAGGTTTCTCCTTCCATCAACATCTTGGAGGTGATGAAAATCGCCTTGCGATCCCGTCCTTTGATCACTTTGCTAATCAGTTGGTGGGCTCCGGGGTAGCTTTCCCCTGTATCGATATAGTTCATATCCGCGTCCAACATGGTTGCCATCAGTCCTTCATCATTCACAGAACCGACAGCAAGGTCCGAAACCTTGAATCCGGTTCTTCCGAGGATGCGGTTGTCTTTGATTTTTATCTCAGGGCCGTTGTCGAATAATCCATTTTTGGCCCATTTGTTCCCCTTAGGTTGGGCCAAACCCGTGTTGGCCAATATGCCATACCCAAATACTCCTATGGTGGAAGCCTTAAGAAATTTTCTGCGGTCCATTTTGTTCTTTTTATCCATTTTTTCTCCTGCGCAAAACAAATTGTTGACATGCCAATATATTTGTAATTGGTCTTTTAGTCAATTATGTTTTCTTCCATCAGGCATATCCTCCACTCTAGTTCGGATCTTTAACGCCATTCCCTCATCGCTCTTCTCAGTGGCTGCGGAACTCCGCATGCTCATTCCAGTCCTTTGGATTGTTAACCTTGTTAATCCTGATCTCTCACCCATGTGTTTAGGCGTGCTCAATACATCCTCGCCATCCGACTTTGTCGGATTCCCTCGAAGAACCACTCGTGAAGGCTAGATCCTCAATGGCGTTGCGGACATACCTGATGGAATAGAACAGTCAAATTTTACATATTCTGATTTGACTGGACATTCTCTGTATGATATCAATGGTCCAAGCTATCCAGAGGAAAAGTATGCAAGATCGTAAGAAAAGGGAGTCATGAGATGACAAACAAATCCACAAAACAGAAAAAGCAATGGTGGCGCTGGCTGATCCTTCTTGTGGTCAGCCTGGTAATGTTTGGATCTTACTATATTTATGATTCATTAAGCCCGATCAATGAATTTATCCAACAGGACATGGGCATCGACAATGCCAAGTTCGGGTTGCTGTTCTCTTTTTATTCTCTTCCCAACCTTCTGTTCCTGCTGTTGATTGCCGGGTTTATACTCGATCGTTTCGGCATAAGAAAGGCGGGCACCATCTATGTTTTTCTGATACTGTTGGGGTCGGTTGTCACATCCCTCGGAGCCGGAAAATCGTTTGCCGTGATGATCATCGGGAGGATGATCTTCGGGTTTGGATCTGAATCGACACTCCTTGTCACGAACAAAGTCATCGCTCGGTGGTTCAAAGGAAAGGAGCTGGGATTTGCCTTCGGCCTGAATATCACGGTGATGAGACTCGGAACGATTCTGGCCCTTAATTCGGCCGCGCAGATTGCCGGTAAGGCTGGCGGGTGGCGCTGGTCGGTGTGGGCCGGTGCGATCGTGATGCTCGTCTCGTTTATCCTCTTCTTGATCTATCTGATCATCGATAAGGATGTGGACAAAGACATAAAGGGAGGAGTGGAAGACAAGATCCTCATCAAAGATGTGTTGAAACTCAGCTCGGCCTTTTGGTTCATAAGCATCCTGTGCATGACGTTTTATTCGGCCATATTTCCCTTCGCAAATCATGCTCCGCGTTTTCTCCAGATGAAATTCGGAATGTCTGCTGCCAAAGGAGGGCAGTATACCTCTTTGATCATGACCGCCTCGATGATTTTTACGCCCATTCTGGGTTTTCTGATCGACAAGTTCGGAAAAAGAGGGAAAATCATGTTCTTTGGGTCGATACTGATCGTTCCGGCACACCTGCTCCTCGGGCTAACCACTCTTCCACCTGCTATTTCTTTTTTGATCCTAGGAGTTTCATTTTCTCTTGTGCCTGCTGCTCTCTGGCCGGCCATTCCCATACTGGTTAAAGAAAAATTCCTCGGATCGGCTTTTGGCATCATTGCTTGGGTCCAGATGTTCGGGTTGTTTTTGTTCCCGTTGCTTGCCGGGAAATTAGTCGATTGGTCAGGGGATAAGTACACCAACATGGAGGTGATGTTCGCTTCGCTCGGATTCGTCGGCATTGTTTTTTCGATCTTGCTACTGAGAGCTGACAAGAAGCAAAAGCTCGGCTTGGAGCTGCCGACCAAGGTAGCACAAGCAAGAGCCGACAACTCCTCATAAAACAATTAATAATTCGGTACCTGTCCCCGAATTATTTTTCAAGAAAGATTTATTCGCGGATTACTGGCCAACGAAGATAAACCTTACGGGCCAGAGGAGAAATGATGATGCAGAAGAAAAACGGGGAATGGATCATCAGGCTTGACGGTTTGCGAAAATCCTATGGAGAATTGGTGGCTGTCAAAAACCTATCCCTAGATATTCGGAGAGGTGAGATATTCGGATTTCTCGGCCCCAATGGGGCCGGAAAAACGACGACGATCAGCATGATTTGTGGATTGTTGAAAATGGATGCCGGCGAAATAAACATCGACGGTCATTCTCTCGCAGAAAATTACGGAGTATGCAAAAAATTGATGGGCTTCTGTCCCCAAGAAATTGTCATTTGGGAATCGTTGACGTGCTTGGAACAAATGGAATTTACAGCACGTTTGTACGATGTCCCCAGGACTGTCGCTCGGAATCGGTCTCTGGAATTGTTGGATTTATTTGGATTGGAGGAGAAAAAACACAAATTGGCCAAGACTCTCTCGGGAGGAATGAAACGCCGCCTGAATATCGCCCTTGCTCTTGTCCATGATCCACAAATTCTGATACTGGACGAACCTCAAGCTGGCCTCGATCCTCAGAGCCGGGTTTTGGTGAGAGAATACATCCAATCCCTGGCTGGGGAAAAGACTGTGATTCTAACAACCCACGACATGGATGAGGCAGATCGTCTGGCCGAGAGGATCGGAATCATCGACCACGGAGAGCTTCTGGTACTTGATACCTCTGAAAATCTAAAAAACCAAGTGGGAGAAGGGGATATCTTGGAGATCAAGATTTCCGGTGGCCTGGAAGAAAAACTGATCCAGTTGCGGCAAAATCTTCCAGAAAATTTGCGCCATTTGGACGCTCAGCACGGCAATTTGCGTTTTGTCGGTTTCAATATCCCTGATGTATTATCCGATCTGCTGGAAAAATGCAAACAGATCGGCTTAAAAATCGAGGACATGACCATCCGAAAAAAAACTCTGGAAGATGTGTTCATTTCTCTGACCGGAAGGAGGTTGCGAGAATGAGATTGTACCCTCTTTTTAAAAAGGCCATAATCGAAAACTTCAGGGATTGGAAAATTCTTATCATGGCGATTACTTTTGCTCCCTTTTTCGTGCTCTTGATGCACTTCTATTTTGGGGAGGCCACCGAGACCTATCGGGTAGTATTTGTCAACCTTGATCAGGGAACCATAGCGCAAGATGGAACCGTTATCCATGCCGGACAGGCATTGATTTCTGAGATAGAGAAATTTTCAGACCAAGATGGATCGATCGTTCTGAAGGTTTCCCGAGAACAAAAATTGGTTACGGCACAAGGACGTCTAAATAACAAATCCGTGGACCTGGTTGTCGAGATACCGGAGAATTTTTCCCAAACCCTTTTGGATTATAAAGAGGGGGAGAGGCCGGAATCAGCGATAATTAAGACGTATGGCGATCCGTCCAATCCCAAGTACATCATGACTGCGGCATGGAGTGATTCCCTGACTTATCAGTTCACAGTTGATTGGACTGGCCTGGAAGGTCCATTGAAACTGGAGACCGAAGAGTTGACTCAACTAAAATCATTGACAGATTTTGATTTATATGTCCCTGGTTTGTTGGGATTAGCCTTGATGATGCTAGTGTTTACAGCTGCGGCTACCCTAATAAAAGAGAAGGATAAGGGGACCATCGTGCGTTTGCGCATCTCGAACATGACAACCACCGAGTGGCTTATCGCCATGAGCTTATCTCAAGTCATCATCGGTTTGCTGGCCATGGGATTGACATATCTAACCGCTATAGCCCTCGGATATCAAAAAACAGGTTCATTGATAGCGGTGACTGTGGTTGGCGTGTTGTCCTGTTTGGCCATTATCGCAATCAGTGTGTTGGTGGCGGCTTGGTTAAGAACCATTTTTGACCTGATGACCATCGGCTGTTTTCCGTTTTTTATCTTGATGTTTTTCTCCGGAGGTATGTTTCCGATCCCGACTATCTCTCTTTTTAGTCTCGGAGGGAATTCGTTCAATGTGAATGATTTTCTGCCAACCACCCACTCGATTACAGCGTTCGGGAAGATTCTGAATCAGGGGGCTGGATTAGGTGACGTTGCTTTTGAGATGGGAGCCATTGCTGTTCTAACAGTACTTTATTTCGCCATAGGCATTTGGTTGTTCACCAAGCGCCATATGCGTGCAGGATGACATCCTGAAATAAGAGTATCGGCTGCTATCAGGAGTTCGTGTTATTCTTTACGGATTCTGATCTCAACGCGCCGGTTCTTCTGGCGTCCTTCCGGGTTGTCAGAACCGTCTGGATTGGTATTGGGAGCGACGGATTCGCTTTCCCCCTTGCCAGTGGTTTCTATCCGGCTCGGGTCGATCCCTGCTTGGCTCACCAACCATTGTTTGACGGCTTCCGCCCGCTTCTTCGACAGTTCCGAATTGTAAGCTTCAGCCCCTTTCGAATCAGTATGGCCGATAATGGCTACTGGATATTGGGAGGCACGGATGATCTCTCCGACCTTAGAAAGGATTTCTTCAGCATCCTCACGTATGGTCCATTTGTCGAAGTCGAAGAGAATATCGCCGGGGAGTTCGATCAGATATTCAGTATCCGTTTCCTTCGCTCCGAGTTCCTTGAGAGTCGCCTGGATTTTCTCACTTCGTGCTGTTAGCCCCTGAATGACACCCTCAATTGTCAAAACTTTGTAGTTGAGTTTGAGGGCCCCTCTATCCGGCCCCAGGACCTTGAGGGCTTCGATGGCTTTCTGGTGAGCTTCTGGAGGGATGACGATCTCGTTTTTATCAAATGCAAATGCTTTGGGTGTTGTCAAAAGCAAGAACATCCATCCGACGATTCCAAGCAGAAGTAATATTCTTCTAAGTCTCATTTTTGGCTTCATGCGTGTTGTGCATTTAATTCAACGAGACCTCTTCGAACGGAAAGAAACCTGGGATGCTGATGTCAATAGTTTCAGGATTGTCAGTGGGAACCGGAAATTTCATCCAGAAGCCAGCCGATGAGTCTGCATCAATGGAGAAGTGGTATCGACCTCCTTCCCAATCTTTTTCCTTAGGGCCGCCGATGAACTGTCCTTCGGAATCCTTAAGAGGAAAATATTTCTTCTGGTTAGCTGCATCGACGATATAGCAGTCTTTGAAATAGAATTCTACTGTGTGCGATGTACTACTGGTATTGCGGATTTTAAATCGAAGGGTCAAGACGTCGTTACGGATACTGATTCTGGTCAAGTCGGCTTCCAATCCATCCCAAATGTCGCTTTCCTGAGTTTGGATGACATCGGCCGCTGTCAGCAAACCGAATCCAACCAAAAGCAGGATGACCGTACCGCCAAACATAGGATTCAAGAAAGATTTCATGAAGAACTCCTTTTTACTTCTGATATTTTGTGTCTTCAAATACACCCATAATGTTTGAAATCCGTACAAATAGTATTTCATGAAGAAGCGCGAATCAATCCTCTTTTTGGGTGATTCGAGGGGTGATTTTGTATAGTTAGGGGACAGGTACCGAATTCGAATTAAGGGGTCGGGTATCCCGTCACCGAAATAGATAATTAGATGGGGTGTTTGCGTTTATCGAAGGCGACGACAATAGCGCAGAAGGACAGGGAAATGGCGACGATGATCATCATGATCCCGAAGAAGGGCAGAATCTGAGAGATCACCCGGCTATCCAGGATATTCCCGAATTTTTTGAAACCCCAGAACGTGGTGTAGATGATGCCCGCTATAAGCAGGCCATAAAATAGCACCTGGGGGATAAGCATTGGCCTCAGCGCCTTCCGAACCAATTTTTTGTCGGGTCTCTTCCTGTCATAGACATGATCCCAGACTCTGTTGGCATTGGGCAGGATTTTTTCCAGCATGTCGTTTTTCCAGGCGTTTTCTTTGAATCGATTCATCCAGCCCTGCACAAGGGCAATATCCTGGCAGACCGGGCACGCTGATATGTGTTTTTGGAGTTCAGAGCTTATTTCTTCGGTTTTCAGACACGCTTGGACCTCTTCTTCCCGATGACATTTCTTTTTACTCATGGCTCGATTCCCCCTGTTTTTTCTTTTTCTCTCAACAGTGTTGCCAGTTTTTCTCTGGCTCGGAATAGTTGGACTTTGAGGCTGTTTTTTTTGGTGTTCGTCATTTCCGCGATTTCGCTGTAGCTGTAACCCTCCACATAAGCCAGCCAGAGAAGCATTCTCTGTTTTGGCTTGAGTTTTTTGAAGATCTTTCCCATTTCCATCGATAACAGAACGCCAGATTCCTGCCCGGCATCATGCATGTCTCTTTCATAGGTGTGGACTTTTTCCTCGAATGATTTTTTTTCCACCTTGATCCGTCTTTTTTTGTCGACGATGAGATGAAAGGCTATTCTGTACAGATAGACCTTCAAATGTTTTTCGTTCTGGATGTCCGGTTTTGCCTTCAAGAATTTATAAACGGATTCCTGGAAGATGTCGTCGGCCAAGCTTTCATCGCTGCAGATCTTGTAAATGTAGAACCAGAAGGAACGGGAGTGATTCGTGTAGAATTTCTCCCAAATTTCCTTCTGGTTTTCTTCCATAAACAAGTTTCCGTTTTGCTCTCTTGCGACGAGCGGAAGCTTCAGCGCGTGGACCAGACTACTCAAGTTCAGTCTTTCTCATCAATTATGCCCCATTTCTTGCTCAATGTGTAGGAAATGAACGTCGAAATGAGGAAGCCCGCGCCCAGAGCAATGAACACGATCCCAAAGGCGATGAAATATTTCATCTCTTCGGTGAAGATCTGCCCGACGAGGATGAATGCAATTCCCAATGTGACCAGGATCACTCCCTTGGACAAGGAAGACAAAAGCTTCTCCTTCGGAGCCAGCCCGTTAAACTTTATAAAGTTAAGGAACTTGTTCCCTTCATTGGACTGAAGGAAATCGTTGAACTCCTGGACAGATTGGAATTTGTCGACGATTTTGTTCTGGAGCTGGCTTTTGTGCCTCGTTTTTCTCCAATCGAGTATAGCCCAAACAACCCATGCCCAAAACAGGATTGTTAGCGGTAAAACGGCAATCAAAACTGTATTTTCAGAACCAGTCATCTTGACCTCCAAAAATTTTGAATCATAATAGTAACGTTTAACGCGGTTCGAAGGTTAACAATCCGATACAAGAAATATTTCCATTTTATATAACTACAAGTTATAAAAATCGCTAAAAATTAACATTGTATAACTGGGTGTAATAAAATTGGATAAAACTTGATAGGTTCTCTTCCATTTTGTGTGGGTAAGCTCTAATGGAAAAAGACATCAGGTATGTCCGCAGCGCCATTGAGGATCTAGCCTTCACGAATCGTTCTACGAGGGAATCCGACAAAGTCGGGCCCGAGGACTGTTTGAGCACTGGACTGTCCAATGGGAAGTGCTGAGAAAAGCTAGGCTTAAAGGATGAGAAAAAGGATAAATGGGCGCAGTTCCGCAGGGCCGAGAAGGGCGATGAGGGAATGGCGCTAAAGATCCGAACTAGAGCAGAGGACATGCCTGATGGCAAATAAACACCTTGAAAGTAATGCCCGCACAATATGGAAGAGAACCACTTGATACATGGATTTGAGTCAAGGTATGATGGAGGGCGAAAAAACGAAAAGGACGATCATGAAAAAATCATTTAATTTTGCTTTCTGCATTTCTGTCGTTATTATGGCGGGGATCGCTTGTCAGGGGGAAGTGAAAAGAGACTATCCGGTGAAACCTGTGGAGTTTACCAAGGTGAAAGTCACGGATGACTTCTGGCTGCCCAGGATAAAAACCAACCAAAAAGTCACCATTCCCTTTGCCATGCATCAGAACGAGAAGACGGGCCGGGTGGACAATTTTGCGATAGCCGGTGGATTTATCGAAGGAGAGTACAAGGGCGAGCGATACAATGACACCGATGTTTACAAAGTGATGGAAGGGGCGGCATATACCCTGGCCACTCAACCTGATCCGGAACTGGAAAAATCCCTGGACGAGCTTATTTCTGTGATAGCAGCCGCCCAGGAGGAGGATGGATATCTCTTTACACCACGTACGGCCGCACCTGAAAAACCAGTCGTCGGGATAGGAGAGGAACGCTGGTCCAACCTGGCAGTCAGCCATGAACTTTACAATGTCGGGCATATGTATGAGGCAGCCGTGGCGCATTTTCTGGCCACGGGCAAGCGGAATTTTTTAGACATCGCCGTAAAAAACGCTGCCCTTCTGGTCCGGACGTTCGGCCCGGATAAGCTAAAAGCCACTTCAGGTCATCAGGAAGTGGAAATCGGGCTTGTCAAGCTTTACAGAATAACCGGAAATGAGGATTACCTGAAACTGGCAAAATATTTCCTCGACCAGAGAGGAAAGGATCTTGAGCTCAAGATCTATCCTAAAGGTCACAGGTTTTCGATATACAACGAACCCACACAAATTCAGGCTCACAAACCTGTGCTCGAGCAGGAGGAGGCGGTCGGCCATGCCGTACGGTGTGCCATGTACATGTACGCCGGGATGGCCGATGTGGCCGCGCTCACAGGTTCAGAGGAGTACATCCAGGCTATCAACCGACTCTGGAAGAACGTGGTCAATAAAAAGATGGCTGTTACAGGTGGCCTCGGGGCCCGCCATGACAGGGAACGTTTTGGCGAAAACTACGAGCTCCCCAACCTTACTTCTTACAATGAGACCTGTGCTGCCATCGGCAGCGTGATGTGGAACCTTCGTCTGTTTCTTCTTCACAAAGATGCCAAGTATATAGATATTCTGGAGCGGACTCTGTACAATGCCGTCATCGTAGGGGTTTCTTTGGAAGGAGATACTTTTTTCTACCCCAATCCGCTGGCTTCAGACGGGAAATACAGGTTCAACAAAGGCGCAGCCTGCCGCCAGCCCTGGTTCGGGACAGCCTGCTGCCCCGGGAACATTGCCCGGTTCATTCCCTCTGTGCCCGGTTACATCTACGCAGCCACTGGGGATGCGATCTATACGAACCTCTTTGTGGCGAGCGAAGCAGATATCGAACTCCAGGACAATGTCATCCATGTCAAACAGATAACCGGATATCCATGGGAAGGACAGGTTCAGATAGAAGTGTTTCCAACGCACGAAGCGGAGTTTGGCATGTTTGTCCGCATACCCGGTTGGGCCCAAAACTGCCCAGTGCCCGGCGACCTTTATCATTACATGGAGACATACGAAGACAAGCCTACGCTGGCTGTAAACGGCGAATCCATGGCTTTGGATTTGGTTAAAGGATATGCTTTTATTCATCGTACATGGAAAAAGGGTGATGTCATAAAGCTCGACTTGCCCATGCCCGTGCGCCGTGTGCAAAGCCATCCCGATGTGGCAGCGAATACCGGAAAAGTTGCTCTAGAGCGGGGCCCTTTGGTGTACTGTGTGGAAGGTATCGACCATGAAGGAAAAGCGTTGGACCTGATTTGGCCTGAAGATAATGAGGTGTTTGTGGAATTCGATCCTGATCTGCTCGATGGTCTTGTGGTCATTAAGGGAAAGGCTTTCCGGAACGGAAAGACCAAAGAGATCACGGCCATCCCTTATTATGCCTGGTCCCATCGCGGAGTGGGGGAGATGACAGTTTGGCTCGATCGGAAGAAATAATACAAAGATAAAAAGTGCTCGCATGCCGTTAAAAGACATGATGATATCAAGGACAAAAACCAGCGAAAGTTCGGAGTTAAAGCCTTCTGTTTAACGAAGGGAGGCTTTGGTGAAGAGAGCCTCAGGGATATCGGCGTTGAATTCGATGGATTCGATGAAATATTCCGTCCCTTTTCCGCTTTTCAGGGCGTCTTTGAAGACCATATGAGTGGGCACCCATCTATTCTGAATGCGTCGGATCTCCTTGACTTCGAAGATTTTGAGCAGCTTGCCGCTGCGGGCGAAACGTTCTTCTTTAAGAGAGACATACCTCTCTTTGTCCACCCAGATTTTTCGGGAGTAGTAAGAAATATCTTCGACTTTGGCAGTCAGTTCCAGCACCCAGCAGGGGCGGTCTAGAAAGGTCTCTTCTTCAATAACATTGGCATCATAGAGGTTAAGAAGCTCGGGATCCTCCATCATGTCTTCGTAGGAAAGGTCTGATCCCATGACTGACTGCTTCAGCATGTGCCCTGAGATTTTGATTGTTCTGTCTGTCGAAGGAATGTATGTCCACAGCTGGTCTTCCAGTTTCAGCATCTTGGTGCCCGCCTCACGCGCCGGCGCTAGGTATTCGGTGAAAGATTTTTCCTCACCGTATATCCACGATTTGGACTTGATGGACCGGCTCCCCCGCCGCCCATGGATGATCATCTCGGCTGTGGCGATTTTGTTGTCCGAGCCGATGTTGGCATCGACGCGTTTCAGAATATCTTCCCCGGACGGAGGTGCCTGCGTCATTGCTGCGGTCGTCATCAGGATCAACATGAAAATAAGAATGATTATTTTTTTCATACTTCCAGCTCCTTCATCAATTGAGCGGTCTTACGTCTGTAAATCCCGATGCCGGCGATGGAAGAACCGAGCACATTGGCCAGAAGGCCGGGGATGAAACCGATCACGAAGGAAAAAGGTGTGATTCTAGATCGGAGGACATCGTTAATGAGTAGAGTTGATTTCTGCATCATTTGCGATATATTGATCCCTTTTTCCTGCATCCAGAGAGAGATGACTAAAGCAAATGCTGTGCCTATGACCGTTCCGATACAGCCCAGTATCAAGGATTCGGTGATCATGGAACGGTAAAGGTGGCCCTTGCTTTCTCCCATGGCCAGGCGGACTCCGATTTCCCCAAACCGTCTGAGGCTGCCGATCAGTCCCGCGTTCCAGAGGACAATGGACATGATAATGACAAAAACAGTAACCATCACCGGCAAATAGAGATTGATCATGTTCAACATATCGATCATCCCCCCCTGTTCGTTGAGGGACTTCATAACCGGCGCGAATTCATCGTCATCACCTTCATATTTGGCATTGAATTTTAGGCTCGTTTGAGCCGATTCCTCTTCCCTGTAGACGAAGTCATCGAGAAAACCAAGGATCTCGCCCGCCGCATCGTCCATATCCAAGGCTTTCTGGATATCTTTCAAATCGGCCACCATGGCCCCGCGGTCAAGGGCCGATATGCCGAAGCGGACAGTCCCGGCCACAGTGAAATTGGCGGCAGCCATGCTGCCGTACATGGTGGAACCGATGAGGGTGACCGTTTCTCCCAGCGAGATCCCCAGGCGGGTGGCGAAATCGTCACTGATGAGTATCTCTCCCGGTTTCTCAAGAGCTTTCCCTCGGACAATGGAATCCTCAATTCCCAAAAGTTCCCACTCCAGGCTGTCTTCGGTGAAGAGATCCAGAGCCAGTCCCGCCACCGGGCCCTGGGCACGTGTTTCACCCTCTTCGTCCGGAACATCCAGCAGGCCGCCGAAACGGATCCGCGTTGTCCAGACATATCCTGGGAATTCTTGTTTGAGTTCGCCGATTAAGTGCTCCACACCGATGTAGGCCAGATCATTGGGAATCTGGTCTGAATTCTCGGCGTAGGCGCGGGACATAATTTTGACATGACCGGAGTCGAATTTGGCACCGGTATCGACAAAATTGGTTACCGCCCCTCCCATGTAGCAGTAGAACAGGACGGTGAGAAAAACGCCGATCATGACGACAAGGATGGGGAACAAACTCCTGGAGCGGTCACGAAGAATGCCTTTGATGATGAATTTGATCATGTCATTTTCCCCCTCAGTGCATCCGTCGGTTTCAATTTGGCGATTTTGCGGGTCGGAAGGAAACTGACGATCGTGGTGGCTAGAAGAATCAAAATGGTGGTGCCGATGACCAACCCTGTCCCGTAGACGGGAAAGAGCGCTTCACCGAGGGCCATTCCGAAGTCGTCGACTGCCTCAGGCATCGCCCATCCCTTTTTGGCTGAATAGAGGAGCAAGGGTATCCCGTAAATAGCGGCCACAACAGCGGCCAGAACGGAATGCAGAGCCCCCTCGAGGGTGAAAAGCTGAATGATCTTGCTTCTTGTCATGCCCATGGACATCAATGTCCCCATTTCTTTTCTCCGTCTGAAAATGGAGAGGACCTGGGTGTTAAAAATGGCCAGCAGGGCCAGGCAAAGCAGGATAATATAAACGATGGATCCACCGACTTGCTTGCTCTTGACCATCAAATCGATGTCTTTGAGCAAAAAGTCCATGTCTTTGTGATTCCATCCGGAAGCCTGGGGGAATTCTTCGGCGCCCTGAGCCAGAATGACCAGGCTGGCTTCATTTTCCATCCGGGTCAGCGACTGCAGTTTGTCCAGAGGAACCCAAATCTGGGCCTGGTCGACGGTAGGGACGCTGGTTTTCATGATCTGTACGATCTTAACATCCCGGGCATCGAATGTTCCCTGCGCATCCCGCCAGCGGACGGTGACCGTGTCTCCGATTTCAAGTCCTGTGTTTTTTGCCATCCGGGTGCCGATCAATGCCGGCAGTTCCTCGGCCTCTTGATCCAAAAACTGGGTGGGCAGATTCACAATACTCTGGGCCGGATCTATGCCTTTCATCAGGATGGTGTAAAGCCGGCCTTCAGGGTAGATAGTGGCTTGTGAGATGAGAATTGGAGTGGCCTGTCCGTTGTCTATTTGAGTTTGCAAAGATTCAGGAATGACGGCGTGTGCATCTTGGATAGTGAGAGGATCGAAGGGATCGTATTTTTCCTGCCAGTACTGGCCGCCGCCGAATTCCGCGTCGGTCTGGGCCACTCGAGCCTGGTCTCCCATCCCTTTGTAGAGGCCTTGCAGCCAGATAATAACCACAAAAGAAAAGGAAAGAACGACGACATTGAGCCAGGTTTTGAGTCCAGCACCCAGCAGATTTCTTATAGCCAAACGCGGAATGATCATTGTTCCTCTCCTTGACCGGAGGGCTTATCATAGACTTCATCCATGGCTACTTTTCCGTCGATCAGCGTGATTTTCCGCCGCAGGTACTGGATCACCTTTTCGTCATGGGTGGCGAAGATGAAGGTTGTTTCCAGTTCTTGGTTGATTTTTTCCATGGTTTTGAGGATGTTGTGGGAGTTTTCCGCATCCAGATTGGCGGTCGGTTCATCGGCCAGTATGATTTTCGGCTCTTTGACGACGGCCCGGGCTATGGCTACTCTCTGGCTCTCTCCTCCCGATAGTTGGGCGGGCTTGGATTTGACCCTGTCAGCCAATTGAACCCACTCCAGAGCCTTCATGACTTTGCCCTTTCTTTCTTGGAGGGATAGACCTTGAAGTAAAAGGGGAAATTCGATGTTTTCAAAAACTGTATAGACTGGAAGGAGGTTGAACGTCTGAAAGATAAATCCGATGTGCAGGTTGCGCAGCGCAGCCCCCTCTTTGTGGCTCAGATCTTCGATTTTCTTGTCCATGACTACCGCGCTGCCCTCTGTAGGAGAGTCTAAAGAGCCTATAATATTGAGCAGAGTCGTTTTTCCTGAGCCACTGGGTCCGACAAGCCCGGCAAACTCTGCTTTCTTGAACTGGAGGTTGACGTGGTTGAGGGCCGTTATCTTGCTATCACCCATCGGAAAGGTCTTGACCAATTCGTCGGTTTTGATCAGATAAGAGTTTTCCATATTGACCTCACTTTTTTCTCTATTTATTATACTGTTATATCCTTAATCTTATTTCAGTAGTTAAATACTACCATGATTTGAAATCCCTTGCCCGCATAAAGTGTGTTCTCCGGCAGATTCTGGTAGATCTGGAACTGCTCCGGATTCCAGAACCCGATGATGTTGATCGTCCATCTGTCATATGTTCGGCGCCAGTTCAGGAAGCTGTAGAAATCTTTATTATCCCAGTCATAATAGACGATGCAGCTCAAATTATCCAGAAGCCCCAGCGGGTACCCGAGCGACAGAGCGGAAAAGGAGATGGCCTCTCCTGATCCTAAGGCCGTGTTGCTGCTCGTATAATTAAAAAACTCTGTTTGGGCGTAAAGGCCGTTGCCCAACCCGAAGGTGTAGTCAATGCCGACATTGATCGCCCGCTGCCAAGTGTAGGGAAGAAGATCTGTACGCTGATGGGTCAAGGTGCCCTCGAACCAGAGGCCGATTTCCAAATCCCATTTGCCGTCCAGAGCATAACGATCTTCCGGAAGAGACGAAACGTCGATTTGCGTTAGAGCGAACGGGCCTTGATTCGGATCCAACGTCCTGTGGTGGTAGGTAAGAGCCCATTCCCCATTGCCCAGCGGCAGCTGAAGTCGCCCCCCATATTCTGCGGATTTTAGCTTAGTGGGAAAAAAATCCCATCCTCTGAGATTGTCGTTTCCATAGAGCCCCCAGATCCAGATGTTGGCATTGTTGAGAAAGTAATATCTCAGCAGAAGCCCATAGACACCGTCTGTGAGCTGAAGGGGATCGCGGGGATCGATGCTGTCGAACCACATTAAAGGCCTGAGGAGTGAAGCCGAACCGAAATTTATTTTCTGAAGCCCTATCCTGGCCTCGAATCGGGAGGTGGAAAACCGTCCCCACATCCGGTACAGACCGATTTCTCCATCGGTTTGCGTATTCTTGAGAGAATGGATGTGGGCCGTTCCAAAGGCATTCAACGACATCTCGAAATCCAGAGAAAAGTCTTGAGACAAAGATTGCTCCAAAGTGAATGCGGGAATGTACCGGATTCCTAGGAACGGTTCGGTGATGCTTTTCGTATTTCCGGTGATCCATCCTGTGACTAATCCACTGAGGCTGATCGTAAAGGAAGAGGCCGCAGTCGGCAAGACCAATAAAAGCAAACACAGAATTATCAGTCGGGCCGCATTAGACCGTAATCTCAACGCTGTCACTCCTCTTTCCTCGATAGAATGCCGTAAAAGAAAAAATTTATAATTTCCGAAATTAAAGTCTGCGGGGATTCGTACATGCTCAGTACCCACTCATCGGCGGCCATCTCCTGCATCTGGCCCAGCATGTATATAATAAGTTTGGGATTGATGTCTGACCTGATCTCTCCCTTCTTTTGAGCCGAGACCATATCGTCAAAAAAAAGCTCGAGGTTTTCCTGAGATATCCTATGCATCAATTCGGCCACTTCGGGAATCGCGCTAGACATCAAATCTTTCAGCATTTCCTGGCTGATGTCCTCGCTTGATTCCAATTTCATTTTGATGATTTCTTTGGCCTTCTCAGAATAGGGGACATCTTGGTCCATGATCCTTTTGTAGCGATTTATCCCCTCCTCGATTTCTATATTGAGGATTAAGAGGGCCAGATCGAGTTTGTTTTTAAAGTGTTTGTAGAAGGTCATCTTGCTGACGCCGGCTGTTTCGCAAATTTCTTCTACCGTGACCCTCTTGATTCCATAACGCATGAACAGATCACGAGAGGTTTTAATAATCAGCTGATATTTTTTGCTCTTGGCAGGCCATTTATTATTATTCATTGTTGAACTGATGTTGGACATTAATTTAAAATTCTTACGATATTAGTCATAAAATACATTTTACGTAATTAATATAATAGAAATGTATACTCATGTCAAGACCTTTCTGTCTATTCTTTGATTTTCAGCCTTTTTGCCATAGTTTCAGCCAAAATCAGTCAAATTAGCCGCGGAAGGCCCACTTGATCATATTGGAAAGTTTGGGTGCGCCGCCCTGCATCAGGATGCCGACACGGAATACCCGTCCGCCGACCCACACGATG
>Ga0114930_10001032_pt1 | contig 27615 bp, 30 predicted proteins | sample AnhtaG_FD_87300 | JGI IMG/M metagenome (GOLD analysis project Ga0114930, IMG submission 87300) | Deep subsurface microbial communities from Anholt, Denmark to uncover new lineages of life (NeLLi) - Anholt_01485 metaG | ecosystem: Environmental > Aquatic > Marine > Oceanic > Sediment | place... | reverse complement strand
TTTCTCCAACCCGCACGTATGCCATGGGTGTTGCCGATGGGCTCTACGAACCCTTGGTGTTGAAACGACTCCCCGATGGCCCCGCAAGCGCCAAGCACAAGCGGATGGTGAGGCATTAGACCTGTGGATAAGAGTAGGCACTTTCTGGTAAAAGGGCTACCATAGAGTCATGACTACCTACCTGCGCAGTAACCTTGCTCGAGCGGCAGCCATAGCGGCGGCTGTCATAGTAGCGGGCGGTTCTCTACTTGCACTTAGCGGAAACAAAGACACCCTCTTGCAAACGCTCGGGATTCGCACGACCCAAGGAGCCTCGCTCGCTAACAACTCCTGCGTCGCACCCAGAGCGCAGAGTGACGAGGTGTACTTCGTAAGCTGCGCGGGCTTCTTCTAAAATCCTTCACCCGCAACAGAAAGGCACCCTCTGCAAAATGCAGAAGGTGTCTTTCTGTTTGATTTCCGGCTATACTGCTCAACATGCAGGATACAGGCACTATTGCCGCACGATTAATCCCCACACTTGAGCCCTTGCAGGACATCATCGCCAGCAAGCCCTGGCGCGTAGTGCCGAGCTCATTCATATCTACCGACCCCAACTTGCGTGCGCTACCTTTGCCCATGGACTGGCAATGGCCGTCACTCGCGGAGATACTCGCCGCGTTCGAAGTCCATACACTTATTTTGCAACAGCCCGGGTTCTGGCAAGTCGAACCGTTCGCATTTTACGCTGCGCGCCAGTCGTCGATACCGGTGTGCAATATAGAACCCCAAAACTATCCGCTCGACCGGGCGGCGATACGCTTTGCCGAGACCGATGGCATGCTTGCAGAAGCCAGCGAAGCCGCAGCGATAGCTGACTATCTTAGCGTCAACAACGTGACGCCGCTGCGCGCATGGATACTTATCCACCCGGCAGATACACCAACATGGGAGACTCCGGCACCGCTAGTGCGAGCAGGCACACAGGTTGCCCATGAGGTACACCTTGTACCAGGCGTGCCTCTCCTAACCCAGTGCAGCCACCTTATTAAAACAGGGGTACCGCGCTTTCATCGCTCAAACATATTCATCTGGAACAATAACTTGACCACACCAACCGTAACGGCAGCAGCCTCGTTGCCGTTTGCGCTCACTAACTTTGCATTGCCATTTTCACTAACCGACCAGGATACCTGCGCATGCGGCGAGAGAATAGTTCATAGAGTCTAAATGTATACAAAATTCCTCGTGGGCGCGGTCATGGTGGTCGTACTATTCGCACTATTTGCGCTTATGGCGTCGCGAGAGACTCGCCAATCAGACTTTTTTACCCAGACACTCATCAGCACGGGTGTCACGCTTAACGGACAAGAGACACTCGGCGCGCTGCGCACTATCTACGCCCGCACACTTGCAGAGCGAAATCCACTCATGGCACTCCCGGGCACTGACCTAGATCGACTCGACTCAAACGTGAGCGCACTCTCGGCGCTTGAAGAACATTTTATTGAGGTTAACGCGAGCAGTAGTGATGCAGCGCTCTTGCGCTCGCTCTACCCGACCGACTTTCTTGCGGCTCTCTCGACGGTAGAGCGCGCACGACGAGCGTTTGTCAGGAGTGGGAGTGCCGCTGATCAAGCGGTATATGAAGCTGCGGCTGCTGCCGCCTTTGCTTCGTATCGGCAAGATGCTCGAGCGTTTAAACGTGCATTTGCACAAGCGGTGCCCGAGACCAACGCGCGCTTTGCCACTGACGGCAACATTATTAGTCGTGTCGATATACTCGACTCGATGGACACACTCCTGCGCGCCGTTACAAGTACTGAAGCGCGCTTTGCGGCTCGCACACGTTGTACCCGCGGCACTATAGGCGCGTGTGTGGCGAGTGAACTTGTTGCGCCAACCATACCCATCACGCCAGAATACTCCGTAAGCGCCACCGAGCTCTCCCAAGCTCGCGCCGTTCGTACCCTACAAGCTACAGCACACCAAGATGCATCCGTGGCGCAGGGGCCGATGTACCTTCTCCAAAGCAGCGAATGCGTCGCCAACATCCCTGGGGCTCCACTCTTCGTTTTCTATACACAGCTCGCAACCAGTAGCTACAGCGGACTGTTCCCTATGTATGTAGGCAATATTCGTTTTAATGAGACTGACGCTACGCGTGGTGGCCCGGGATTTAAAGCGTTTAGCATCGCACTAAAAGAGCGTGTGACCTACATACTCGACTCGCCAATGGTGCACTACAGCTGTATCCAGATGGCGCATGACAGCGGCAAGCTTTTCGCAATGCGCGCCGCATATGAACTCGCGCAGGCACACACACTAAGCGCCTACGCCACCAGCACAAAAGAAAAGCGAACACTGCAAGCGCTAGAGCGGGCCGGTGAAGTGGTTTCGCAATCCATGGTCGAGGCATATTTAGACGCGGCGCGCAGACTCCCATTGCCCGCCGCTTTGGCAGCACGCCTACACGACCTGTCGCTCGCGTATGTGTTTACCAGCGAGCGGTTCGATGCAAATTTGGGTGAAATACTTAACGATGAAGAAAGTAACCTCGCGCTTGTGGGGCTTGGGTGGCCAATAAGCGTCGACGTGCCGTACGCATTCTTTATCCGCAGCTCTATCCAAATGCTCTTACTCGCCGACAATTCCTCTGCCGTGGGGGCGCTACCAAGGCTCTTCCCACCAAACACCCTGGCTCCCGAAGATGAGCCATTTGTGTACTATTCACAGTTGCCCCACGACCAAAATTCCATCGCAAAGCTCGTGCGCGACATCAACTTTTTCTACAGTATTCACATTGACCCGAGTCTCACAGGCCTCTAATACTTAAAAGATGTGTGTTGTTTATAACTCACGACCGTTAAATATAAACAACACGCTACTCTTGCGGTAGGTTGAAGTGCGCTCGTATTGGCTTGTCGAACTCTATTGCATCAGCTATTACATACAACACAGCGCGACCTGTCTTTAGATCGGTCTTGAGTAGCGACACAAGCTCCTCGCAGTCATACGGATACACCCACACGCTATCCTGTAGTTTTAAGAATCCAAGCCGCGACACGAGTGCACGCATCTTGTCCCTAATGCTGCGGCGCTTTTCTGGAATATCAAAGATGACCAAACGCCACTTCCCATCCCACTTTTTGGGAACCATTAAAGCGAAACTATCGTTCCATACCGACTGCATTTCCTTTTCTCCTTTTTGGGTCAAACGCAGTCTCTTCTTTCCATTCTCAACCCTGAACTCGACCAGGCCCTTATGTTTAAGTCGATAAACCGATTCTCGAATACGGCGACGAGGATCTCTTTTTAAGGCCCATGCCGGGTCAAGTTTTTTGATTAGCTGCAGTGCGTTTGGCGCCAGAAGCGCAACACTAATCCCTCCTACTGCGGCAACAGAAGCGAGGAGCGCATTTTCTAGTCTTACCCGCTTTGTCCGAGCTGCCGACTTCCGTTCCAGATCTCCCATGTTGTTTATTTTATACGACCGTTAAATATAAACAACACTAAGTGAACACTAGGAGTTAGTGGCCTGCAAACAAACGCAGCTTCCCTGCTACATAGTTTTTCATTTCTTCAACACTTGGGTTCAAGAATTTGTACGGCGTGGTTTCGTCGGACATCAGGCTGGCGCGGAGGCTATTGCGATAGAGCACGCGCAGTTCGGTGTTGATGTGCACTACGGCTATCCCCGCCTTAATACATGCCCGTATATCCTCTTCGGTGTTACCCGACGCACCGTGGAGCACCAGCGGTACACCAGCTGCGTCGGCTATAGCTTTGACGCGGTCTGGATGTAGTCGCGGCTCGGCGGCTGACTTGAGCATCCCGTGTATATTGCCCACCGCTGGCGCTAAACAATCTAACCCGCCCTTTTTCACCAATCGCGCCGCATCTTCAGGCTTGGTTAAGTTCTCTAAGCTCACACCCGCGGGCAACTCATCATGCAAACTCGATGACTGACCAATGTAGCCTAACTCGCCCTCTACTATAATGTCGTGGCCACCAAAGAGGCCCTTCTTGCTGCGGGCATACTTGACCACCTCGCGGACAAACGCGATATTCTCGTCCATTTTGAGTTTTGCTCCGTCGACAACTATTGAGTCGACACCATCGTCTATAGCCTTCTTCGCCTTCTCGATACTGTAGGTATGGTCGGCATTGAGGTACATTTCGACGCCCTTCGTTCTATATATATCGACAAGCGCTTTAGCGTGACTAATGGGGAAGTATTCTCGCTCCCCCTCGCTTAGTCCCACAATAACTGGCAACTTTGTCTCCATGCTAGCAAGAGCTAGCGCATGAAGTTGGTTAGAGTCAGAGATATTAAAGTGGCCAATAGCCTTGCCGAGCTTTCTAAAATCCCCAATAGCAGCCCGTAAACTTTGCATGTGTAAAGTATAGCAACAAAAAAGCCGCTCTTTAGCGGCTATCCGTTCGATTTATATCCCAACTGGGACATCATGCCTGCGACCTGCTCGATAGTCGCGTACCGCCGATCTTCGAGCGGCTTATGGTCAGGCCTGAACAAAGCAACTTGAATGCTGACACCACCTTCACGCCACACCGCCGCAGTTTGGCCAAGTACATGCCGCGCCGGCGCATGGTACTCGTGCGTATGTCGGACCCAGAACTCTTTCGCCTCTTCAAATTCGCACGAAAAGCGCGCATGCAGCCAGGCCACCGTGGCCTTGCTCTCTGCAGCGACCAGGAGCAACTCCTCGTAGTCATCGCCACAGAGGCATTCGAGCGGCTTAACAAACCCGATCTCAAATCGGATATGTTCACCGTTGACGATGTTGCGTCGTCGCCATGAATCAAAGGGCGACAGGTCGCCATCTCGGGCGGCCAAAAACCGCTGTTCAAACATGTGCATTGGAGAATCCCTCCCTCTTTACTCACCTTACCGTGCGGGCATTAGTACAACAAGTGCTATACTTTTTGCATGGACTTTCTCGCAGTTGGCGATGTCGTTATTGACGCGTTTATCAAGCTCAAGGACGCGCGCGTACATTGCAATATTAACGATGAAGCGTGCGAGATTTGCATGCGCTGGGGCGACAAAATCCCCTTTGAGTCGGCAACTGTGGTGCCCGCAGTGGGCAATTCGGCCAACGCGGCAGTTGCGGCGGCTCGGCTGGGACTCAAATCAGGCCTACGCGCCTATGTGGGGGCTGACCAGAACGGCCAAGAATGCATCGCGTCCTTAATGCGCGACGGCGTCGACGTCACGTTTGTCGAAAAAGTTGCCAACAAGCACACCAACTACCACTATGTGCTGTGGTACGAAGACAACCGCACTATTTTGGTTAAGCACGAGGCGTTTGACTACACTGTCCCACCCTTGCCCGAGGGTCCCAAGTGGCTCTACTTGTCGTCCTTGGGCGACAATTCGCTGCCCTATCATCATGCGCTATCCGAGGCTTTAAAACGCTGGCCCAACACTAAACTCGCCTTCCAGCCTGGCACATTTCAACTCAAGATGGGTGTCGAGCAGCTCGGCGACATATATAAGAGGAGCGATATTTTCTTTTGCAACAAACAAGAGGCCGAGTTGGCGCTCAAACTACAGCCCGGTAGTGATATTAAAGATTTGCTTAAGGGTGTACAGGCGCTTGGGCCAAAAGTTGTCGTCATTACCGACGACAAACGCGGCTGCTATGCCATCGACGAGTCTGGGGCCATGCTCCACTGCCCACGCTACCCCGACCCACGGCCGCCGTTTGAAATTACCGGCGCAGGCGACGCACTCGCCTCGGGCACGACCATCGCTTTGAGCCTCGGCAAGCCGCTTGCCGAGGCTCTGATGTGGGGCTCGGTCAACGCATCGGCAGTGCTCCAAGAGATAGGCGCACAAAAGGGTCTACTCTCGCGCGACCAACTGCTCCACAATCTTCAAAATCCGCCCGCACCCTGGGCTATCGAGCCGCTCAATTAATAGTCAGTTTGATATAGAGTCGAAAGAAACACGCGCTCAATAGGGTCCGTGCCCATGGCAACGTGCCAAATAGTTAGTCCCGCAACAAGTGCCACCGAGCTTACCAACAAGAGCCCGAGCGATGTGCTCACATTAGAGCGGATAATGACATCTTTGTACTCGTTCATACCTTGCGGCTCGCTGCTTTGCGGATAGCGTCGACAATAGCTGGGGCATCCAGTTTATAAAATTTATACAGCTCCGCCATTTCGCCGCTTTGTCCAAACTGATCGCGCACGCCAATAAACTCTATAGGCACCGGCGCGCTTTGTGCCAGCACCTCGGCAACGGCGCTCCCCAGGCCACCTGCTATTTGATGTTCCTCGACCGTCACCACTGCCCCCGCAGCTTGGGAGTACTTGGTAACCGCGCCTGTGTCGAGCGGTTTAATCGTGTGAATGTTGATGACGACTACCGGCAGCTCGTGCTCAAGCTGCTTGGCTGCTACAAGTGCTTGGTACAGTATCGGCCCCGTGGCAAATACAGCAACCTCGGGCTTGTGGTCGCTCTCCCACATGACGTTCGCTTTGCCAAAGACAAACGGAGTCTCTTCGGTAGTTAGTATCGGTGTCTTCTCTCGCGCAAAGCGCAAGTACACCGGGTCGCTGCCCGCAGCAGCAGCACGCGTTGCTTTGCGAGCCTCTTCGGCGTCGCACGGGCTAAGCACCTTCATCCGCGGGATAACACGCATGAGCGCGATATCCTCGAGCGCTTGGTGTGTTGCGCCGTCGGGGCCCACCGAGATACCGGCGTGATGCCCGGCGATTTTGACAGGTACGTTGTTGAGCGCCACCGTTGTGCGGATTTGTTCGTTGTTGCGGCCCGGGCTAAACGCCGCGTACGACGCTATAAACGGGATTTTCCCATAGTTAGCCAACCCGCTCGCCACGGTCGCCAAGTTTTGCTCGGCTACGCCCAACTCGACATAGCGGTCAGGATATTTTTCTTTAAACGCGAGCATGCGGGTCGACTCGGCTAAGTCGGCGCATAGCGCGACCACGTTTTTGTTGGTCTCGCCCAACTCAAGCAGCGCTTTGCCAAAGCCGTCGCGCGTAGGCGCCATATCCGGCTTGTCGAATATATTTTGTTGTAGGTGGTTTGCCTCTGAAAGCATAGGGTTTTATTGGTGCTCGCTTTGAATCTTGCCCTTGAGCGTCCGTAGTTCGTCTAAAAACACCTGCGATTGTCGCTCGGCCGGGACCTTATCGGTTGGCCCCTTGCCCGGCGGCACGCCGTGCCATCGGTAGTCGAACTCTATTTCTTTAATACCCTTGCCTGGGATGGTGTGCGCAATGATAACGGTCGGCTTCTCAAAAATAGCTTTGGCCTCATCAGTCGCATCAACAAACGCCTGGATATTGTGGCCGTCTATCTCGATAACATGCCAACCAAACGCCTCGTACTTGGCATGTAAATTCTCGAGTGGCATTACTTGCTCGGTAAATCCGTTGATTTGTATGTTGTTGCGATCAATAATCGCGGTTAAATTATTGAGTTTATTCGCCCCCGCGAACATCGCCGACTCCCACGTGTTGCCCGCATCATGCTCGCCATCGCTTAAGCCGCAATACACACGGAACTTTGCGCCGTCCATACGCGCCCCAAGCGCGTACCCAGCCGCCTGACCCAACCCCGACCCAAGTGGCCCCGAGGTTGTCTCAACACCCGGCAGCCTCTCGCGCTCTGGGTGGCCTTGGAGGCGGCTGCCGAACTTGCGCAGCGTCAAACACTCCTCGATTGGGAAGTAGCCCGCGTGCGCCATAGCAGCGTAGCGCACTGGCGTAATGTGACCGTTACTCAACATCAACCTGTCGCGCTCGGCGAGCGCCGGATTTTTAGGGTCGTGGTTAAGGACGTGAAAGTAGAGCGCTGCAAAGATATCCGCCATGCCAAGCGGTCCCGCTGTGTGGCCCGACCCCGCGGCTGTCAGCATCTCGATAACAGTCTCGCGAATAGCTTCTGCCTTGAGCTCTATGTTTTTTATTTGAGAGTCAGTGAGCGCCATTTGCCCTATTATACGCTTCCTTTAGGGCAGCTTGCGGATTATCCGCAGCGAGTATGGCCGAGCCCTCGACGAGTCGGTTTGCACCAGCTTGGGCAAGCTCCTGTTCGTGTCCTGCAGCATGGCCGTCGACTTGGATGTAGAGGTCGGGGTTCGCCCGGCGCAGTGCTGCGACTAGCTCAACTGCGCGCGGGTCAAATGGCTCGCCTTGATGGCCTTCGTTGTCGATACCCATCACCTGCACGTAGTCATACAGGCCCCCAAAACTCTCCAGCGCCGACATGTCGTCTGTCGGGCGCAGCGCAATGCCCACTTTAATGGCAAAGTCGCCTTGACGATACTCCTGTAGCGCTTTTGCAGCTTGTTTGGCGCTCGCGTGCCGTGCGTGGACAATGATACTGCTCGCACCTAGCTCTACTGCACGCGACACAAATGTGGCTGGCTCGACATACAAGTCAAACTCAAAATCGAGCTCCCCCCACAGAGGCAAAGCCTCTTCACTCCCAAAAATATCGGACACGACATCAATTTGTACCACTGGCGCAGCATCTTTGAGGCGCTCTAGTGTGTCTCTAAGTTCATCTAGTTGGTGCGGCAATACGGCTGGGATAATGTCGGTCATCGCTTTTTAATGGGTTACTTTGAAGTCTAAAATTAACGCTCGTCTAACTCACTAATGCGTCTTGCGTGTCGCTCGTCGCCGCTAAATGGTGTCGCGAGCCACAACTCGACTGCGGCAACAGCCTCGGCAAAGGTCAAAAATCGCGCACCGAGCGCAAGCACGTTAGCGTTGTTGTGCTGGCGAGAGAGTCTAATAACTTCGGTCGGGCCGCCGTAGTACACCGCCGCGCGTACGCCCTTAACACGGTTACACTCGATAGCCTCGCCCTGGCCCGAGCCACCTATCGCGATACCGTAGCTGCCCGGCTCGAGCGCAACGGCGTGTGCGAGCGGGCGGATAAGTTTGGGGTAGTCATCGCCCAAATCAAGGTGCATCGGGCCGTAGTCTTTGACCTCGCGGCCCTGCGCGCGCAAATGCTCCACGAGCTTTTGCTTAAGCTCAAACCCCGCATGGTCGCTGGCGATAAAAATCTTCACCTCTCTATTATACGCAAAATAAAAAGCGACCAGTTGGTCGCCTAGGGAACGCGCAGTGTTCGAGCGCCGATGGCATAAGCCGCTTCGGCGACCTGCACCGCGATCTTCGCGGCATCAACAGTGGTGGGATGCGGGTAGAGATGCTCCGAAGGATCGTCGCGCCGAGCCACAACCGCGCCAAATTTTCTATCGGAGAGCACAACAAAGTGCTCGGTCTGGTACATGACCGTCTGCCATGCCTCAAGTCTCTGCCTCTTTAGCGCTACTGTGTCCGCCATGATAACCTCCGGCGAGCTAGTGTGGATCCGTCTACGACAGTACTGCACGCAGTTACAAAAGTCTATACGGCCTTCCATGCTTCTTTGACGTGGCGCAGGGGGCGTGTCCCACCACTTGCATCAAGGTTCGGTGCAGGTGCAGATGGGCACCATCTGCAGAACACAACTAATCAATTAGTAAGGGGGGTTAATTCTTTTTTCTGCTTAATACTTTCATAGCTTGTCTCGACGAAAGTTTGGTAATTTAGAATCGTCTCGAACTGTTCCTCGACAATTTCCTTGTCGCAGAGGATCTCCTTCTTGTCCCCAAGATATTCAGCATAACTACTATACACATAGTCTGACAAAGCGCTAACTAGCCCCGCGACCTTCGGGTTTTGATGGATATATGCAGAAAGCCAAAGCAGATATGTATTGTCGTGCACATGCGCAACCTTAAACTGATCTTGGAAGACCGAGCCTACCCGAGCGTATTTTTTATTAAAGTACTTGGAATACCCTCCACAAAGCTTGACCATGAGAGCACTTATAGGAAGATCCGTATTCTGTCGGATCAGTAGATGAAAATGGTTAGGCATAAGACAGTACGCTACCAGCGTAAACGCCCCTTCGGGAAGAAGCTTGCGTTGATACCTCTCTCCTACAGATGGTGCCCATGTGCTGGGAAAAAGATTTTCTTTCAGGCGCTTTAAAAAGAAGAGGTGGTCGGCAGCGTCCAGAAATATAGGCATTTGGCCCGTACCTCGATTAAATACGTGGTAATACTCGCCTGATGCTAAATTTTTATAATCACGTCTGCTTGTACTCACAGTACGACCATACTGCAGATGGGCACCATCTGCAACTGCAACTCTGGGTGTCCAATCCCGACAAAGACAAGGAGGAAAAGAAGTAGACGAGTCCGCACCCGCCCCACACGAAGCCCTGCTTCTGGTGGGGCTTCGTATTTTTACTTAACGAATTTTCCAGCTTCCTTTACATGGCGCAGGAGTGTATAGACGTACCCCATTTCGTTGTCGTACCAAGCAAAGACCTTAACCAACGTGCCGTCTACCACGCGAGTCAGTCCTAGGTCAGCTATCGAAGCGTATGGCTCACCGATAATGTCGCTGCTTACCAGCTCGTCGTTGGTGACAGTAAATATCCCTTGCCAGCGCGGACTCGCGGCTGCGTCGGTTAAAATCTTGTTTACTTCTTCGGCCGTTGTTGCGCGTTTGGGTACAAATGTTATGTCAACAATAGACCCCGCTGGTACCGGTACGCGTAGACTCACACCATCGAACTTGCCTGTGAGGTTTGGGTACGCTTTGGTGACCGCAATAGCCGCGCCGGTCGACGATGGAACGATGTTTTGTGCCGCAGCGCGACCCTCTTTCATTCCTTTTTTAGACGGCCCATCGACCAGAGATTGTGTTGCGGTGTAGCCGTGCACGGTCGACAGTATCGCGCGCTCAATACACAGTGTCTCATCGAGTATCGCTATAATCGGCGACGCCGAGTTGGTAGTGCACGACGCGTTCGATGTTACAGGGCAGGTGCCAACCGCGGCATCGTTAACTCCCATGAGTATCGTCGCGCCAAGCGGATTGTCCTCTTTAACTGGTGCAGTAATGACAACGTGTTTGGCACCTGCAGTTACATGTGCGTTTGCTTTGGTGTAGTCGACAAAAAAGCCAGTCGCCTCGACTACGACATCTATGTTAAGACTCTTCCACGGTAAGTTGCCCGGCTCCTTCTCGCTCAATACTTGGATACGCTTGGCGCCAACTACCAAATAGCCCTGCTCGCTCGATACTTGCCCAGGGAATCGTCGGTAGACCGTGTCGTACTTGAGCAGGTACGCCAAATTTTCGACACTGCCTAAGTCGTTGATAGCGACAATGTCGATGTCGGGGTCGTGTATCACTGCACGCATGAGCGCGCGACCGATGCGACCGAATCCGTTTATTGCAACGCGCACTGCCATTACTGTTCTATAGTCTCCGGCACGATATTTACAGTCGCCGACTGGGTGCGCGAGGTCCCAATACTGTCGACACAGGTGAGCGTATACACCGACTGGTTGGTGACGGTGCGACTAAGCGTGCCCGACAGTGCGCTCGAGAGCGCCGACACGACGCCCGCAGCTGGACCACGCAATGTACAGGAATCCATGTTAGAAGTACTCCACGAGAGTGTGATAGTGCCGCCCTTGCGTACGCGAGTTGGATTGCTTGAGAGATTATTGATACTCCCTGGAGCAACACACTCTGTACCGCTTTGTGCCCGGCCACTCGGGCATGCGCAACTTGGCAGATAGCGTGGGTCGAGCCCGTTGGTGCACGAGGTTGGAATTGCGACACATATCGCACCGCTTTGCGTCTGGCCGCTTGGGCACGTACAACTTGGCGCATAGCTTGGGTTAAGTCCGTTGCTGCAACCCGGCACGCAGGCGGTACCTGCCTGGTTGAGAATTTGGCCCGCTGGACACGAAGTCGGATTTACGCGCACACCCACTGTCTTGGCTAGGAACCACCCATTGCGATAGTAGTAGAACTTGTACGAGTAGTCTCCCGGCGCAGTATAGGCAGGCGTGATGTAGCTAGCGTCGAGCGTGGACGCACACCCACCCGCGGTCGTCTTAAGCACGACCGTGTCGTTGTAGTTGTTGATGCGGCAGTTGGTTGGTGGGTCAGTGCTGTCAGCGTGGAAGGATATCGTCGCGGTCTCGCCTACTCTTATCGGTGTAGTAGCGGTAGCGTCAGCTGTTACCGGTGCGGCAAGGTTAACCGTAGTAGTGAGCGGACCCGACCAGCCGTATCGTGTATCAAAGCAGCGCAGACTATAGGTAGTCGCTGTGGTTATTGGTTGGGTGGTGACTTGGTTTGGGATGCCGCCACTTATGTCCGTACCACTACCCCACTGCCCACCCGAGAGCTGACACTTGGAGAAGTAGGTACCCCGAGTACCGCCCCACGACAGCACAGTAGTGTTGCCGCTTAGCACCGAGCTGGGGTTTGCACTAAAGGTAGATAGTGCAGTTGGGGTTATGGGGTACACTGTGAGTCCGGTTATACCGTCGCCATCGTTGCAACCAAACGAGCAGCCTTTAGGTGAGTGACAAGATATCGTATACGATGTCGGCCCGGTAATAGGGCCCGTGACAATGTTGCCAACATTAATGCTGCCAGGATTGGTACCGTACACCGTGGCATAACAGAACGTACGATTGCCAAAAAATCTAGTTTGTTCAGGTTTAAGACAAGTCATCCCTGGCCCGCCGACTGGTCCTGTTAACGAGCAGGTCTGTGCCGAACCGGCATACCAGCTTATGGTGGTGTTGCCACCTACCTCTACCGGCGTGTAGGCAACGTTAGTGATGTATATAACCCATGCCTTTGCAAGCACGGGCGCGCCAACTTTGATAAATACCGCAACCGCAATGAGCAGCGCGACACTGCCGCACATGATACCCAACTCACGCAAATGTTTTTCCTCAAGCGCTCGTTTGGGTTTAAAAAGCGACATATATTTTCATTATCGAGCTTGCGCAATAATGCCTATAATGCTCGCGACAAACCCTGCTGGTGAAGTAAGCCCGCTTACTTGTACCGTGTCGCCCAGAGCTATATCCGCGTAGGTCTTGCCTGACTCCCCACCCACGACACGCGTGAGTACCGTGACACTGCTCGGCACAGTCACCTCAACCGCGTTACCCGTAGTGTCGGTCAGGGTTAGTGTGTTTGAGGACACGTCAGCAACGACACCAACCACCTGGGCGGGTGTGGCTTCAGGATTTGGTGCCGGCATGGTTGGAGGCTCGGGGACGACGCTTACAATACGAGCAAGCTTCGAGTCTTTGCTGTCGAGTATGACCGCAACCATCGTGCCAACGGCAAGCTGCGAAAGAGTTTTGCCAGTCTCACCCACACCCACCAACGACTCTACTTGCGTTGCATCAGTAACCTTCAGTGTCACTAACACCCCGTCCGAAGTTTGTACCGACAAAGAACTGCCACTTACAGCTGTTATAGACCCTGTCACGACGTTCGAAGTAGTGGTGATTCCCTGGAACTGGCCGGACATGGCGAGGAAGCCTTGGAGTCCTCCGGATTGATACAAATACACACCTACTCCAAGCCCTATCAGCAAAATGCCCACTAACGCTATGAGCACGACTTTTAAAACCTTCATAGCTACAGTATAGACCTCTGCTGCGGCAAGGCCCTGCGACTATCCCCACTTACTCGGTCGTGGTCGTAGCTGCTGGTGCTGGGTCTGGTTGTGGCGCGGGTTGCGATTCGGGCAGTGGCTCGGGTTGAGGCTCTGGGGCGGGTGTACCACCGGCGACAAGCACTGTGCGCGTCGCGGTCACCACGACACCATCTGCATCGGTCGCGCGGTATTCAATAACGAACGTTGCGGGTTTGGAGGTGTCTATGATTGGAGACTCGACCTTGTTGCCGTTTTGGTAGGTATAGTAGCCAAGGTTGGGACTACGCGGGTCGACAACTACTGCCCCTAGGTCTGAATAGCTCGAGTGGAGTGCGATATTTGCAGGGTTGTTGCCAAGCACCTGGATAGTAATGGAGGTGCTGGTTTGTGAAGGCGCACTTGGTGTCTCTGTTGTGCTCTGACTGCTCGGCGTGCTTTGTGGCTGCGCGTCTGACGTGGCGGCGGCTGCGCTTGCGACATTGTTGTTTTGCTCGACCACTGGAGCAATGACCGGCACATAGCCCGGCAGCGTTTCTGTTTTGTCGCTCAAGAGCTTGCCAATAAGTCCGCCGTACGTGGTCGAGACAACCGCGCGCGAGACTTGTTTGCGCTCTTTCTCTTGTACATTGTGCAAATACGCGAGCTGGTTGTCGATAATATTCTTTAACTGGCCAGTAACATACAACCCCAGGTCTTTGCCATCGAGGGCAGACTTCTCTACCACCATGCGCTCTTGGCGCATGATGTCCTTCCACACATAGTTGTCGATATCGATAGTTGAAATGCGGTACTCAACCGTGTACGTGTCAGTGTCCTCAACAACATTTGTAATTTCAACCGTGGGGGTATACGTTGTGAGATCCTTGTTGACTATGTAGGAGTTGTCGACGCCGATAACCTCTTGCTGTTGCGAAAGTATGGCGTCCGGGTTGGTTGCTGCATAGGCACCTCCCGCGCTCAACAAAAGGAGCGATATGACGATTGGTACCGTGTTGTTGTATTTTAGGAAGTTAAGCATGGCTCACCCCTCTATTATACCTAACGAAGGTTATAGTCCGGCAAGCTGCTTTTGCAGGTCCGCTGCGGGCTGATAATCAGACTTGAACATAAGCGCTTTCGCCACATACGTGCGCGCCTCATTCAAGCGTCCCAAATGAGCCGAGAGCAGAGCTTGTAAATACGGGGCCTCTGGGCGATTGGGCGCCAGCTTTGCCGCACGATCGATTGATGAGGTCGCCAGGCCTTCTACATCACTAATTTTGAGCACGCTGACAAGCACCACATAGACTGACGCTCGAGTGAGCGACACGGTTAGATCGTTGCGGTCCATAGTAAATGCCTGGCTGACCGCATTGATAGGCTTGTTTATCATCTCTACAGGCGGCGTGGAGCTGGCGGCAGTCTCGCGCAATATAGCAAGAAGTACATTTGCATCGTTTGCATATAACCGCGGGGTTGGCCAATACTGTACACCCTTCGACAGCGCGACATGCGCAGCCGCATACTCACCTGCCTCAAACTGTTTAATCCCGACCATGCGATAGTGCAACGAGGTGAGTTGGAGTAAGGACACCACCACAAGTGTGACGCCCGACACTAGTAGCAAAACTCCAACAACTAAACGCAGCGGCAGACGCATACTGCGTACGGGTTCGGGTGAACTACGGAGTGTCTGAAGCAACAAACCAAGTACAACGCCGCACAACACCACCGAGACCAATCCGGTTGTGTAAAAGAATGACGCTACGTAGTAGACAAGCGCGATAGAAAAGCACGCCACTGTCACGACAGAAACATCGCGCGCTCTACGGACTACTAGAATGCCAGCCACTATGAGCGGCAGTAGCCAGGCGATTATGCCAAATACACCAAGTTCAACCAGTATTGTCGAGGCTGTGCTATTGCCCTCTTTAAAAGTCGTATTCCATAGTGGTGTTTGGTTGAACTCTTGCGGACGATATCTGTTCCATACCTGACCAAAACTCTCGGGCCCTGCGCCAACGAGCGTCTTTGTAAGATTGGTAACAAATATAGGGCCACTTACCAGGCGTGTTGCCTCAAGGCTGGGACGAAGGTCAGGCTGCACTGGCAACACCGGATTGCGCATGCCAAGCACAATTGACGCTACAAGACCCAACAACAAGAGGAAAGAGAGCACCGGCAACCGACTCGCCCGACCAGTGCTAAAGAGTGCTGCGCGCGCAATCACCGAGACTAAAAGAGCGACCGCGGCAGCACTAACGTACACGATATTAAAGAACAGGAGCACACATACAAAAAGTGCCGCGCTCCCGAGCGCAAGCACCCACTCGCCGTCACCCCACTCGCCCGACCAATCCGCCAACGCAGCGACACATACGAGCGCCAATGCAACTGCCGCAGAAATAGTTGGCCAATTACTTAGAATGCCACTATTGCCACTCACGATAGACGCAATCGCCGAAACCGCACCGACGAACAGCGCCACGGATACATATATATAGAGTGTTAGCCTCCCTAGCCTCGCCGGCACCTGTGAGGCAAGAATGATTGCGAACGCAAAGACGGCGTAAGACACTACGGTGCCCCACTCCATAGCCTCGCCAAACCAGACCACAGACGGAGCTCCATTAACAAGCGCCGAAGCGCCCGCAACGGCCACCAGTGGTATGCCAATAAATGAAAGCGTCGTCGGCGCGCGAGATGCAAGCGCGCCGCGGGATACAAACGCAACAACCGCACCAACCACCAACGCTACGCCGAGTACCAGACCAATCATCGGGCCTTTTTGATCTTCGGCCACTACCCCTATCAATGGGACCACCAAGAGCGGCAAGAGTGCCACTCCGATACTCGCAATAAGACCCGACAGCGACAATGTAAGCCGACGCATACATCCGCTATGGTACCACCCATGTCGCGCTTGTTATACTATGTACATGTCTCGTAGTATCACCTATACTTTTGTGCTTATGCTTGGGTGTACAATCGGCATAACGTTTGGGTACATATCAACTCGCGACTCCTTTAAAGCCCTTACGGATTCAACTAAGAACGAGAGAGTTTCAATCCCAACGATGTTGGTTCAGGATGGAATTGTGGAAAAAATCGATACGCAAAGCCGAACTATTCTCATTACGACCACCGCGCCATATGATTACACCACACCAATTTCAATGCGCGTAACCTATGACTCAATGACCGCATTTTGGAATCAGTTCAGTGAGCCAATTTCAGCCGCTAGTATCACGACCAAGAGCAAAGTACGGATGAGCATCAACCGCGCTCCAGGAACCTTTTACACGAAACGTGTCGTTATACTATAAAAGTATGCGCACCGGAGTCATTGGCATAGGACTATTTTTGCTTGCGTTGAGTATCGGATACCTTGGGTATCGCGCATATTCCTACCAATATGCCTACACAGAACAAACCGCATTCTTGCGACGACTGCAGTTTAACCTTCTTAATGCACCGCAGTGGCGTTATGGAACCATAACTGCTGTCGAACGAACAAACTCCACTATTGAACTTCGATTAGCTAACGACTTGTTGATACGCGTCATGGTTCCTGCTGATGCCTACATTGGTCGCCAGGACCTCATCGGCGACGGTGAAATATACACGGGCGCCCTTGCGCCCGTGCAAGGCGTTTTTGCCGATTTGCAGGTAGGACAACACTTTGCTGGCACCCTCATGAGGAATTTGCAAGGAACCTTCGTCGCACCAACGATACTGGTAGGTGATCCCCTATAGCATGCGTAATTTTCTATATGCACGCGCCATAGTTGTGGTATTTGTAATGGGTCCGGCACTGTTTTTAATAAGTACGACCATATCGCGAGGCTCTCAACAAAAGGCTGATTTCTACAGGAGCGCGCTCGCACAAGCACAGACAGAAGAGGTCGTAACCATGGGCAAAGAAATCTATCGCGTGGTAGACGGCACGGTGTACCGAGGCGACACACAGGTTACCGGCATCGCAACGCTGCCCATGCTCAAGTTGGCATACGAGACAACGCTGGCGCGTCGCGACCCGCTCTTTGCACTCCCCGGCACCGACCCAAAAGCATTACGAACGGCCACTAAAACACTCTCTGGCATAGGAGCGCGCCTGTCTGCACTACAGTCGAACAAAGCAGAGGCAAGGCTCGCACTACGACTCTACCCAATAGGTTTTCTACAGAGTCTCGCGGACCTTGAGGAAGCTAGGCAAAGGTTTATACACGCGCCAACACCGGAGAACGCGCGTGCCTACAGGTCGCTCCTACCACGCACGATACGCGAGAAGGAGTGGGCGGTTCAGGATTTTACAAACGCCTTCAACGAGGCGACCGCCACAAGTACTGAACGCTTGGTGCTCTTCGGCGGGGTGCTTAGCAGCACGACCGAACGTGCGGCGCTCGAGGCAATCGCCCAAAATCTAACAAAGGAGCAAGAGGCTGCAGCAAAGCGTATGCGCTGCACCGCAGGATTAACGAAAGATTGCAACGCCCTGCCCCTCATACAACCAAGCGTCGCTACAACCAGCCGCCAACCTGTGCTACCCGCGCTCGCCAACGAAGTGCTCGAGCTTTGGGACGCCGCATTCGGTACCCAACCATTAGCACGCACAGCCGTATTGTTGTCACAAAGCGTATGCCTCCCCACCATGGGGGCAGTATATGTGACCCTTTCGACACGACAAACGCAAAGCGGAATATCTACATGGCTTACGTACGTAGATGACATATTCTTATATCAACTTTCGGAGTTAAAAAAATCCGCCTATGCGGACTATATGCGCCGCACATACGACATGGAATACAGCCCGATCAATCCATTCGCATTCTACGTATGTCCGCAGATAGGCGTAGATTATGGCACTGCAATCGCGGTTGCACGTACATACTGGCTCGCAGAGATGCATCCAGACCCTCGACAACGCACTATGGACACGCGCCATCAATTCGAGGAACTCGCTCTCATGCTGCGAACGAAAACAGCCGGACTTGAGGATATAGTCAAGGGCATAAATGCGATAATGATTGCGGATACAGAAGAACCGCTTAAAAAAATCGGCAACACGCGAATATCATATGAATTTTTGACACATAGCGCGTTCGCAAGCTTTTTTCGGATAGGAGCCCTCAACGAGACGCAGCCATTGCCCATATACAAATCGGATTCAAACCTAGAAAAAAACTTTCAGCGACAAGTAGTGACCTACTCATCAGTACGTCTTGAGGTGCCGCGTAGCGCACTAATTCAAGATTTGCGTAACTTCCTTATAGTCGAGAACAAACTCGCCAGCACCACTCCAGCCACAACACCAAGCACAAAGTAAGTAAGCCACCCCGATGATACCGCACCCTTCTCTCCATCCGCCACAGATATCGGGAGCGACGCAGCAGCTACCTCCTTGCCACCCTCATCTCTAAAACTTACTTCAAGTGTGTAGTGTCCCGGTTTGCCAAATGCGTAGAGCAGCGTTGTAGGACCGAGCTCCTGCTTGCGTACACCGGTCGCAAAGTACGTTGCGTCAACACCCCTAAGACGCACCCACACCTCTGCAAAAGGCGTAGACGGAGCCTCTTCGCCAGAACCCTGTTTTAGGTTGAACTCAAATCGCGTTGATCGCCCCACTACGAACTCCTCGGGCTCATAGCCAACGTCGACTGTGTACTCTCCAGAAACAACCTCCCACGACGCCTCATCGCCGTGTGCATATGCAACCGCAATGCCGAATACAAGGCTGAGCAGCGTTGCTATAGTAACGATTGTGTTTTTTAGAAGTTGCATTGCTCTTTTAGAAAATCCGGAACCAATGCACAAAAGGACCGCCGTGCTGCAACATCGGCGCCGAATATAAACCGCGCACGCTGGACAAGCGTCTCCACACAACTGGTGCCTACTACTGGCTCGCCCAATTTGCACACTACCAAGGCGCCCGACGCGTCGTTGCGACTCTCTTCGAGCACTGCTTGCGCACTAAAAGCATAGCATAGTGACTGCCACTTGGGCGGAACATTGCCGCAGGCGCGCGCCACCGCGTCGGGCGTGCCGAGCGAGAGTCTGCCTACTATTGAAGATACAGATTCGTAGCAATGAGTCTCTTCAGTAGTATTGGGTTGGCCTGCACAAAAATCCGCCGCCCCCAGACCACTCTTAATCTCATCCTTAAACAGCGGCCAGCTTTCGCGCAAGCATGCCCCCCGTACCTCTGGCGCAGTGAACGAGTTGCAAAACGACCGTACGCTGGTCTTGGTGAGTTTTAGCGGCAACTTATCGACCAGGGCAAAATCCTCCGGCTCAAGTGGTTGATAGAACTGCATAAAGACACCCTCTAAGCACACCTGCCGGAAGTCGCCCGTGGGACTTTGCGCCACTGCCTGACAGAGCTCGAGTGCCTTGCCGATCTTTGCATTAGTAATGAAATCAAACAGGTGGCCCATGCCGTGGTAGCACATGGCCTGATCGAGCGCGCTCGGTTGCCACCCGTCATGAGACTCACACGCCCGAGCAAAATCGGGTGTATATGCGTCGATTGTTGCATCATCGAGCACGGCATTGTCGAAGCGCCCCACAATAACGCCGTGTATAAAACCATTGGAACACAGGCCATCGGGCGGGTTCATGGGCATAGCTCCTAGCCAAGTATTTGGGTCATCCGCGATAGCGCGCTCGCCGAGCTTATGCGCGAGCACGTGACAGAACTGATAACTCGGGTCGAGTGTGCGGATGTTGCGCACCACATCGAATAGCTGCGACATGTTCATGCTTGGATACAGCGCGGGTACTGCCGTCTCGTAACAGGGTCCATGGTCGCCCTGCACAGTCGCGCACTCTGCCACAATCCGTTTGGCCATTGTGGTTGGCATACTACTTTCTCCTATAGAGCGCGTAGTCCCGTATATGGCCACGACCGCGGCAACTGCAACAATCAGATATGTAACTTTGTACGACAAGAGGCGCATCATAAATTCTCGGGCGCCGGAGCGCTCTTCATGTTGAACATATTGGCCCTATTTTCTGCATAATCTAAGCAGTACGAACGCCCAACGTTCGCAAGATCGGCACACGTTTGTCGTCCGTCTGCGCGCGTTCGATCAATTCCTATCACGTTTGCCGCCGAGGATATGCAGTAAAGCTGGTGCAGTTTGGATACCGCACTCGCTCTGCAGAGCATCGCGGATACAGCCGGCGAATACCCGGCAACTTGCGGCGTAATGTTCCCCAACCCCTCGTAACAAAAACGGGTTGCGTCAGCACTGTCTATACGATCACATAACCCGCCCAATTTGCGGTAGAGACCTTCGTCCGGAACTTCGGCCTGGTACACACCATGCATCCACCACTGCGGCTGTCCAAATGCACAAGATTTTTGATACTTGGTGGAGAGCATGTCGCAGGGAGCATACAGCCTATTATCAACGAGTCGGCGAGGACCGCTCGTATCAGCAAGCATCGTGTGCATATTGTACTCCATAAAGGCGCCTGAATAGCACGCGAGTGTGGATGTAGGACTGTTCAACGTGTCGCACGCGCCGAGCGAGCGCACCAGTGCATCCTCATCATAGCCCAGGTACGCAACGGCGCCGTGGCCAATGCCGTGTTCACACGCTTCGGGACTCTTTAAGAGCGAGTTGCGACACAGTATGTCGAACTTGTTACTATCGGCAAGGCCGTTCGCCGCTATAGCTTTGCCCAACATTACATGAAAACATCCGTACGCGAACTGCGAATCACATACCGAAACCCCGCGCTCGCCCTCGACCGTATACAGCCCCTCGCCAAACGCATGCGCTAACTGATGCTGGACCCCCGTTGCGTTTCCTCGGGCAAAGCGAGAAAACTCTTGGTATGCTTCAGCCCCGCCCACTACCCGCACACGAGACTCCCAATATGCGCGCTGCACATCGGACGAATCACTCCGTCCAGACACAAAGGGCGGTGGCGCAGGCGGACGGTGCGTTGCCAGGTACCAACCCCCAACACCCACGACACCCATAGTCGTAAGTACATACAGCCAAACGCGTAATGAATGAGTCATGCGATGGTACATACATTAGGGCGACACGTTGCGCATTAAAACACTCGATTGGTTTGTCGCATACGCACGGCAGTATTCTGCCGAAGCACCCGTCAATCCATCGCATGCTTTTTGTGCAATGGCAACATCCACTACAGCAGCAAACGCGTTGGCCGCATACGCACGGCAGTAGAGTTGATATACCTTCGATGTAGAAGTTGCATCGCACAATACAGCAGCCTTCTCTGGGGCGCCATCGACTGAACCGGGCGTAATGGTACCAATCCCCTCATAACACGAACGCCGCAGTGCCTGGTCGCTCTCCATGGCATCACAATGCGCACCCAACTTCGCATATACGTCTGATGAGGTGCCGTTTTGATACAGAACCCGAAGCCACCACTGCGGCTGCCAAAACGCACACGCTCGTTGGTACGACTCCCCAAGCGTGTCACACGGAGCAAATATGTTGTTGTCTACGACTGGACGCGATGCGGCCGACGCGCCAAGCATGGTGTGCATATTGTACTCCATAAAGGCGCCTGAATAGCACCCTCCAACAGGGTCATTGAACGGCAAATCTTTGCATATGCGAAGTGCCTTATCCAGACCGCTTCGGTCATACCCTATATAAGCCACGACGCCATGACCGATACCATGCTGACACGAGAGAGGTTTGGAGGTATGCGCCTGTTGGCATCCCTGGTTAAGCGTAGCAACCTCTGAAAGACCCCGTCCTTGTATAGCTTTTGCCAAAAACTCATGGAAGCAGCCGTAGGAAAACCGCGCGTCGCACACCCCAAGAGCTCCCGTACCAGAGGCCTTGTACAAAGCACCGCCAAATACATGCACCCTGGTGTGTTGCCTATTTGCTGTATCGTTTTGGACAGCTTGCGCAAATTCTGCGTATGCAGCTGGCCCTCCGACCGCTTTAATACGGCCCTGCCAATACTTATCCTTTTCTTCCAAACCACCTTGGTTGTTTGTCTCGACTGGAGAGGCACGCATCCACGAGGCATACCAAGCAGCAAGCAAAACTATACTCGCCACCGCAAGCGACACTGCTACCGTCCGTACGTTTCTGTTTATAACAGTTTCCCTATTCATCAGTCAGTGTATCCGCTCCTGAAGGCGCAGCTAGACAGGGTTGCAAGTACGCTCCGGGCAGGCGCTTACAAAAAGCGGCATTGCGCCCATCAGTGATATATTGACGTATGCTCCCGGCAAGCTCGTCATAACACGAGTCTTGCAACTCGCCGCTAATAAGACCGCAGAATCTGAACCACGTGTCCGGGTTCGTTTCTCCACCCCACATCACGGAAGCTATCTCGCTGCGTACGCACGAGTCTTTACCATCGGTCGCCCCCGCATAGTTGCACCATGACAAAGCGGTGGCATATTGTGCATCACTCATACGGTCGACCGTGCGTATATCGTGGTCGTTCGTGAGCGGTATGAATTCTTTGCCAAAGCCTCCGTAACACGAGTCGCGCAGACTCTGTTTTGACTTAGAGATTGTATCGCAATAGGACATTGCCTTTGCAAAGTAGCGCGGCTCGAGGTTGCTCGAACTCCCGCCAGCCCGCGCCACCAACTCCGGCGTTACATACATCAGACACACCGACTTCATGTCGTTGTCGGGCAACACGGAGCTCATACAGGGCGAGAGCGGATCATACGTGAAGTACCTGTCTCGTGCGGCAAGCCACAGCGTCCGCGAGTGACCCCCACCACCAACCAGCTCCATAATGGCTCCTCCAACACATTCTACCGATTCGCGCATACCATACGCTTCGGTACCGAACTTTTGACAGTACGCGACCGTCTTCTTGAGATCGTATCCGAAGTACGCAAACACACCATGACCGAGCCCGTGGTAGCACATCGTGTATGCTCCCGTACCTCCAGGCGCACTGCTGCAGGCCTCCTGTATGAGCGGCGGTGCACCCACATCGCCATATTCGGCCATGGCGCCTATGACTATGGCGTGCGAGCACGCATTGCGAAAATCTTGCGTACAGTGGGCCATACCTGCCACGCCCTGCTGCTGGTAGAGTATTTCGCCGACAGAGTGGCCAAGCAAGTGCGTGTCGGTGTTGGGCGGGACTTCGGCTATTCGTAATATATCGAGCGCATACACTGCACCCTTTTCTTGAGCGAGTTTGGTAAACCGCTCGGTAAGTTCGCCAAATGAGCGGACACCCTGCCCAATCGTAGCAGCCTCGGTAAGCGAAGTTCGCGACAGGTAGTGTAATGCGGCGAAGAGGCCAAGTGAGAGTCCTAAAATCGCAACGGTCGTTTGCAGGAATCGATTGTACATACGCTTAGCGGCGGCGCCTTAGTCTCAACCGCACGCCCCAATAGCGCAGCATACCTACTACAAATAGGACGAACAGTACCCACAGCACGTAATTCGGCTTGTTGAAACCGTCGGGGTACAGGTACTGACCCTTTGGCACCAGCGTATCCTTGGTCTTTTCTACCTCAACGTTTATAGGGTTAGCCAATATGTATGGGTCCTGACGGATACCCGTTATTTGCCAGGACACACTGCCACCCGGGCTCCCGCCGCCAATTACAAATTGGTTCCCGCGCTCCTCTGTTTTTATATGCAGGTCGGGCATTGAGCGACCCATAGGCCTTACTTGGTATCGATAATCGCGGTTAAGGGCCTCGAAATATGCTGGCAAGCGCACGATTGCCTCGCCCTGCTGGTCGAGTATGGCAACGCCATCATACAGATTTTTTACATCGGGCGACTCGACGAAGGAATGGTACAGCAACTTGTTGACTGGATCGAGAGGGTGGTCGATGACGAAGGTGCCACTACCCTTGCTCAATGCCCCGGTTATTGAGGCGCTACCCCTGACCGTGACCGGTACCGTGAGAGTGAGGCCATAGGTTGCCTGATAGTAACTCTGATAGTATGCCTGGTAATAAGCCTGGTAATAAGCCTCGCTATAATAAAAAGATGTGGCGATACGATTCGGGGGCGTGAGCGCTAAAGACACCAAAGGTACCAAATACGCCACCACAATCGCTACAACTGCTACCGCTTGTCCAATCCTTTTTACCTGCATAGTGGTTCGTAGACGCACTCACCCTTGTTCATTAGCTTGCCGGGCCCTTTCTCTACCTCGACCTGTATTGGGTTCTTGAGTATGTATGGGTCGCGGCGAATACCCGATATTTGCCAAGACACCTTGCCTCCTGGAGCTCCGCCCCCTATGGTAAAGCGGTTGGCCTTTTCTTCTTGCGCGATGTAGAGATTAGGCATGGCCTGGCCTATGGGAGAGAATTGGTAGCGGACGTCCCCATTTAGAGCATCAAAATATGAAGGCAGGCGGATAGTTGCCGCGCCGTTGCCGTCGAGTATCGCGACTCCGTTATAGATGTTCTTAACATCGGGCGACTCGACGAAGGAGTGGTAGAGGAGCTTGTTGGACGGGTCTACGGGATGGTCGATAAGGAAGGTGCCCGAGCCTTTAGAGATAGCGCCGGTGATGGCGAAGCTCGACTTCGCCTGCGTACTTTGATTAATGGTAAGCGCAGTGGCAGCCGGGATGAACACAGAGAGAGCGCCGGCGGCGCCTAGCGCCACCACAAGAACAAGAGCTTTTATAACAGTAGGGTTATTCATATCTTATTTGACCGTACCGTCGGGGTTATAGACATCCTCGAGTATAAACTCGCCCTTCTCAACCAACTTGCCCGGCCCCTTCTCTACCTCGGGGATGATTGGGTTCTCTTCTATATATATGTCGCGACGGATGCCGGTCACCTGCCACGACACTTTGCCGCCAGGGCTCCCGCCGCTAATGCGAAATACCGGGGCACCCAACAAGCCAAAGAGGTACTTGTGCACCTCGGACGAAATGTACAGACCTGGCATCGGCTGCCCTATCGGCGTTACCAAATACCGGAAGTCCTGGTTGAGCGCCAAAAAGTATGTCGGCAAGGTAACTGTCGCAGAACCGCCGCGATCGAGTACGACGACTCCATCGTAGATGTTCATAACGTCAGGTGACTCGACGAAGGAGTGGTACAGCAACTTGTTGACTGGGTCGAGAGGGTGGTCGATAGCAAACGTACCGCTGCCTTTAGAGAGAGCGCCTGGTACCGACAGGCCGCCCCTAATCGTAGTGGCGTCGGTGATAGTAAGCGTGCTTGCCGCCTTGGCACGCTCTAACCTGGCGTACCAAAATAGGCCCACAGACATGAGTGCCAACGCCACAACAGCGGCAACAGGCTTGGCTCGCCCAGTCATATGCCTCCACTCGCCTGTCATGGCTTAGATTGTATCTGGAATCCGCTAAACCCGCCATTTTGGTCAGGACGGAGGTTAGGCCAGGCATCCGCATCGAATCGGCTCGATACCAGGCGCACCGACACCTCACCCGGCGCGTCGCCAATAATGCGTAGCGTGTTTGTCGCTGGGTCCTTAACATAGTAGACACTGCCGTCGAAGCCCGGGGTCAGGTTGGCTACCAAATCCTTCCACCCCTCGCCAAAGGTCGTGACTTGGTAGAACAGCCACAGGTCGCTCCCCTTCTCTACCTCGCTAAAGTTGATAGCGTACTCGTATTTGCCAGCCGCATTCCTCTCGACAAGCGTAATCGTGGCAGATGTCTCCTCTTTAATACCAACGCTCGAGAGGCCGTAGGTCGCGTACTTAACGCCGTCGATAGTGTAAACCGGGTCGATAGTCGACACGTCGAGCTTGCCGGTTATAAGCACGTCACCCTGGAAGGTCGAGGTCGCCGTACCCATGCCAGTCGGTGCGCCGTTGCCGACGAAGAGCTTGCCGCCGACCGACAATTGCTGTACCGGCGACGTGGTGCCAACGCCCACGTTGCCGGCGTTAGTGACGATGAATCGTGTACCAGTCGATGAACCGATGACGAAGGAAGGCGCGGTGCCGTTGCTTGCCGTCGGATTTATAGAGAAGAGACCCCATGGTGAGCTGGTCGCGACGCCCAACAGGCCGCCGCTCGGCTGGAGGTTAAGGTTGGCGGTTGCAGTGCCGCTCGTGGTGGTGTAGCCCTGGATAGTACCCTCGCTCGTGCCCTGGCCAAGTGCGACCGCCGCCGTGTTGTCGCCAAACACTGCCGCGTTAGCCGAGGTACTGTACACGGTGAGCGCCGAACTTGGTGTCGAGGTGCCGATGCCAGCCGCTGTCTGGACTATAAGGTTGCCTTGGCCACTTGGTGTGCCCGACGGACATGCGTTGCTGGTTATCGAGCCACCCGTACAGACCCACAGGTTACCTGCAGTCATGCGCACATCACTGCCCGACGGCACCATCCACAAATCGCCCACCGAGTCGGTGCGCATATAGGTTGCATTGCTGCTGTCATAGGCAAGTGTAAATTGTGCCACCGATGCAGTTTGTGTGAGTGCGAGACGCGAGCCAGGACTGCTGGTACCGATACCGACGTTGCCGCTGCTCAAGATACTAAACAGGGTTGTAGTTGCCGTGCCCGCGGTTGTCGAGCCGATGGCAAACAATGTAGACTCTGCCGCCGCAAGATAGTCTTCGCCCGCAAACACTGACAGCTTGGCGTATGGCGTTGTGGTGCCAATGCCAACTCTGCCGTTGGCCATGATGCGCGCCAAGGTCGTGCCCCCGAAGGCAAATCGGTGTTCGCCAAAAATCGTGTCGCTAGAGTTGTAGCTCACCAAACCCGACGGGTTGACCGAGAGCCCAAAAGTACCTGCACCGCCAGAGTTAACCGTGATAGCGCCGGTCGAGAGCGTAGAGTCAAACGTTACCGCGCCACTCGCGTGCAGTGTACCCGAGACATCGAGCAAGTAGCTTGGGGTAAGGGTACCAATGCCAACATTGCCCGACGTCACCAAGAGGCCAGCGAGCGTCGAGGTGGCTGTCGTTGTCGCACCACCACTAATGGTCAAGCCACCGGTCTGTGTGCCGTTGCCGATGGTTGAGCTTGCGAGTGCGTAAATACCTTGTGTAAAGCCGATGAGTGTCGAGGTGGCGTTGGCTGCCGTCGAGCCAAAGGTGGTCGGAGTAAACGGCCATCCGCCAGCCGCTGTCTGGTCAGTAGCACAACCAAAGGTGCCTGCACCGTCG
>Ga0114930_10001030_pt1 | contig 27663 bp, 11 predicted proteins | sample AnhtaG_FD_87300 | JGI IMG/M metagenome (GOLD analysis project Ga0114930, IMG submission 87300) | Deep subsurface microbial communities from Anholt, Denmark to uncover new lineages of life (NeLLi) - Anholt_01485 metaG | ecosystem: Environmental > Aquatic > Marine > Oceanic > Sediment | place... | reverse complement strand
GTTCGACACCATCACAATTACAAGCATAGAAACCTCTTCAGATCCAAGTTTTGCAAATGTACTCTGGACGATGGACAGTATTGAGGTGCACCCAGACGATTATGGCGCGATAGATATGATTGAGGGTATTATTTACGAGGATATCAGTAACATACCAGCCGGTAATTATTATGTGAGAATAAATCACAGCACCGGTACGATCATTTCCGATGCGTTTACCTTCGGCGGCTATGTGCCTCCTGTAGAAGTCGAGGTGTACAATTTTTCCCTCAATCTTGGATTAGGAGAGATCGAGTTTTGGATTGATGGGAGAAATCTAAGGTCTGAAAATGTTGCGCAAATCGATATTTCGACAGATCAAAGCTTTAGCGCCGGCAGCATGATATATCCTGTCATAAATATTGAGTTTCGTCCCGGTGAAGGCTTTGAAGGAAGAGATGAAGTTGAAGGCGTCATTGATGTAAGTTATGCCGATTTTCTGACCGGAGACTATTATGTGCGGGTAAAAACTACCACCGGCGATGATGTCGTTCTCGGTCCTTTCCATTATGAACAGGAAGTCTTTCCTCTTCTTTCAGACGTTGTGATTACCGATATGCGGTTTTACCACGTTAATATCGGTCAAATGCTTGTCATGCTCGTGGGGGAGAACTTCAATGCATTTCGTGGTGCAACCGGCGCAACAATACAGTTATCGGATGTACAGTTTTCCAATGGGAATACGATCTATACGGTAGAAATTTTTGAGATCGATGATTGGTATGAAAATCCCGATTATATATACGGCATGACAGCAGCAAGCGCCGATGAATTCGCCGCCGGAGATTATTATATCAGGATTAGCGCACCGGGAGAACCGGATTATACCTTAGGTCCTGTCCCTGCACCGGCGGGATTCATACCCACAGAGCCGGTACTCTATCCGCTAGGCTGTCTGTTTGAAATTGATAGTGAAGTTCCCGGCGTAACCGATTTTGGTGTTTGGGGCGATTTACTGAACACGGTGACTATTTCGAGTATAGATATCTCTATGGACCCGGCATTCATTGCGGGTGTCATTACTGTAGATAATTTTACTGTTATACCGGATGAATTTGGTGCTCTTGATATAATAGCGGGTACAATTAACATAGATATTTCAGAGATTCCGGCAGGATTGTATTATGTCAGGCTTAACACGGATGCCGGTCCGGTATTTTCAGAAGCATTATTTTTCGGCGGCGGCGAAGCTCCTCCGGAATTTGTTGAAGTCTACTGGTTCTGGATGGGGTCACTGGGTAACACCCTTGACCGGATGCAGATAGGTGTCGGCGGAAAATTCGGACCGAATGACATTACAGCTATCGCGATTTCGATGGACCAGACCTTCAGCGGAGGCAGTCCCATTTATGATGTCACGGAGATAGGAATCAAGCCTGAAGCAGGCTGGGAAAATGAAGACGTTGCCAACGGATTTATCGAGGTGGGTTTTAACGAACTGGAACCGGGCAGTTACTTTGCCAGAGTGACAACGCTGTCAGGCGAAGAACTGACCGCAGGTCCGTTTGAATTTACCAGAGTTGAGGTCGACGGTTTCGGGCTGAATCCCCAAACTGGCGGTATAGTGCAGATTAATATAAGGACCAGAAATGTGCTTTCTGAAGAAGTTACTGCGGCTGAGCTTTCAACGGACAGGGAATTTACCGGTGCAAGCCCCGTTTATCCCGTGACAGACCTCAGATTTATTCCAGCCACAGAACCCAGATACAGAGATACTTTCCGTGGAATTATCCATGAAAGTCTTATGAATATTCCGCCGGGAGAATACTTTTTAAAGGTCTACACTTCCTCAGTGATCGGCGATCAGGTCAACGGTCCGCAGACCATACCGTTCGGTACCTGGCCCCCGCTTGAGGATGTAGTGATCAATGATTTCGGTCTCCTGTATCACAGCGTTGATACAACAGCAATAGTGCTCAAAGGAGATGCTTTCAGGGCATTCCGTGTGTACAATTCCGCGGTTCAGATATCTGCGGACCCCACGTTTTCAGGTACGGTCTACGACGTCAATTTAGGGGGTCAGCAAAGACAGTACTACGGTCCGTGGCTGCAGTTCGGCATAATCCCGGTTGGTGTTACCGAGTTTGCCGGCGGCGAGTACTATGCCAGGGTGGTAACTCCGGACAAGCCGACCCTGTATTCCGGCGCGATTACCATACCGGCGGGTTTCATTCCGGACCAGCCTGTTCTGTACAGCGCCATTGACGATATTTTATACACAAGTAGTACCCAAGGAGTGACCAACTTTAAAATGAAAGGAGACCTGCTGGACCAGGTAACGGTGGAACAGGTTGAGGTTTCCTCTGATCCGGGTTTTAATCCGGAAAGCGTTATATACACGGTGGAAAATGTTGAAAAAGTAATAGATATCTGGGGATTAACAGATATAATAAGAGGTACTATCCCTGTGGAGATTAGTGATATCCCGCCAGGTATCTACTACGTTCGAGTATCGATTGTGGAAGGCGACCCGCTGATTTCCGGCGGTTTTCAGCATTTCGGAGAACCTGTAGAGGTCGAGGTATACTATTTCGGTTTTTGGCCTTCTTCAGGCAAAGTGGGCGTAGAGGTTGAAGGGGCGAACCTGGTACCGGAGAATGTTACTGAAATTTTCGTTTCAATGGATGACCAGTTTGGCGCCGGGAGCACGATTTATCCGATAACAGAACTCTACTTTGAATCAGATGATGGCTTGCAGGAAGTTGACGGAATTATTGATGTGAATTACATTGATTTTCCGCATGGGGATTACTATGTCAAGGTAACATCGCCGTCCGGAGATGTTGTCTTTGGTCCGGTTACCTTCCCAACCGAACCGATGCCGCCGCCAATTTCAAGCGTAACGGTATCCGGCTTGTGTTTACTCCATTTAGGAGCTGATATGACTCTTGCCCTGATAGAGGGCACGAATTTCGAAGCATTTAGCCTCGTAAGTGATTTTACAGTAGAAATATCGGATAATGCAGCGTTTACGGGTGTTGTTTATACTGTTTCAGTTCTTGACATAGATAGTGATGTCGGTCCGATTTTTATAGTTGGCGTCATTGATGCAAGTGTAATAAGTTTTCCTGCCGGAAATTATTACGTTAGAATTACTGTACCGGGTGAGCCGGAGATTATGTCGGGTGCTCTTGCACTGCCGGCGGGTTTTATTCCCACTCAGCCGGTGATATATACTTTCGGTTCGTTGTTAGGTGAATATGATGAACCCGGTGAAACTAGGTTTTGCTTATTTGGAGACTTATTAGACCTGGTTACCATTACACAAGTGGAAGTTTCACAGGATCCAACCTTTGAGGCGGGCAGCGTTATATATGTTGTCGAAAGTATTGAGGTTGAGGTGGATGGTTTTGGAGCAATTGATTTCTTGGATGGCGTCATAAATGTTGATATATCTGATATACCTGCAGGGAATTATTATGTGAGGTTAATCCTTGCTGAAGGCGGTCCGATAATTTCCGGTGCATTTACCTTTGGCGGCGTCGAAGATGCGGCAACTGAAGTTGAAGTATTTATGATTGCTTTGGTCCCTGGTTTGAAACCAGGTGAAACCGAATTAAGGATATACGGAGAGAATTTTGAATATATCCAACTTGCCGGTTTAACCTTCGACGTTTCACAGGATTCAACATTCTCCGGCGTAACAGAGCCAATCTATCCGGTAACTGGATTGAGGAAGGTTTTTAAACCCGGAAGAGATGATTTATTAACCGGAAGAATTGAGGTTGATTTTAAAACGCTGCCTCTTGGAATGTATTATCTTCGTGTTACATCCGATGTGGAAGGCGTGGTAGATTTAAGACCGTTCATGCATAAAGGACAACCCCAAATTGTGTTTTCTCCTCCTTTTCTCGATTTTGGTCTGGTAGGTATTGGTGAACGGGATTCATTGGAAGTAACTATCAGAAATGACGGAAACGACACATTGAGAGTGTTTACCCCGAGTACTCGGGGTTCTTCGCCGAGTTTCTATTCAACCGTATCTCAACTGCCGGATATTTTGCCGGGAGACAGCGTAAAGAACACCATAGTGTTTGAACCTCATTATGGCGCAACATACCGCGACACGATCTGGTTTGAAAGCAATGATCTCCTCAGACCGTTTGCCCCGCTCTTCGTGAGAGGCAAGTCGACAATCACGGACATCACCCCGCCCGTTTTTCTTGAATATCCAAGAGCGGTCGGCATCGATACATCCTCTGCAACAATTGTCTTCAAAACGGATGAACCTACCCGGGCGGAAGTAATATATTGGGAAGCGTCATATATCGGTACAGAAATAATTGCCACCGGTCAGCAAGCAATTCCTGATACGCATAAAGTAGTCATTGATTCAGTCTTTTCTATGTGGCATAACATTACCCTTACCGGTTTATCGTCCGGTACAGTCTATAGCTTTATTGTTTCGATAACGGATATTCTTGAAAACAGTCCTGCATTCAGTCAGGCATCATTCTTCCAGACGCGTGCACTTGCGGATATTATACCGCCTGTTATAACCAAGGCACCGATCTTCTATCTGATCGATACGTCTACTGTGATGATAAATTGGTATACCGATGAAATTGCGACCAGCATGATACGGTACAATCCCGGAGACACGCTCACGGCTGAAGAATGGAATGTGATTCAACCAGAGTTTGAGAATATGCATGAAATTCTTCTCGAGGGATTGACCCCGGATACCATATACTCTTATCAGGTTGGTTCAGAAGACGTGCATGGTAACGGTCCGACTGTGAGCAGTATTAGACACTTTTACACACTCGCCAGACCGGATATTGCCCCCCCGAACTTTATTGAACAGCCTCAGGTTATCGGGGTAGATACCAGTAATGCATATATTAGGTTTCTAACCGATGAACCGTCTAACACTATAATTTATTATAACGTTGATTCGCTCTTTAATCAGGGAATCTGGCTGGAATATATAGATTCGGCATACGTAAAAATCCACCACGCCGTTCTTTCCGGATTATTTCCGGGAACGTCTTATACATTCTTAGCACAGACTACGGACAGAAACGGAAACGGACCCTCAGAAAGTTTCCATTATAACTTCAAGACCAAGGATATGGCAGATACTCGTCCGCCCGTATTCCTCGGATTCCCGACAGTAATTGCTAAGGATACAAGTTCTGTTACTATCGGTTGGGTAACGGATGAGATATCAACCAGCGTGATAGAATATGAAACAGCAGCAAACTTCGACAGCACCCGGATACGTATTGAAGATCCTACATTAACAAAAGAGCATATCCTGACTATAACCAATTTGATGCCGGCTACAAAGTACGTATTTATTATAAGATCGGTTGACGCTCATGGAAACGAGGCGGTCATCAATCGGACTTTCGGGTTTATGACTGCCTTAAAAATTGACCGTGAAGCTCCTGTAATCTTTGGTAAACCTTATGTAGCTGAAAAAGACACCGACCGCGTTGTCATAAAGTGGGAAACAAATGAAAGAGCAACAAGCATCGTTGAAATTTTGATTGATACCCTCTTTGAAGATGCGGCTGCAAGAACTATCTTAACGGACCTCGAGCTCACGAGATTCCATTCGGTATCTGTTTTTGGTTTGACACCCAATACCCTTTATGCTTTCAGGGTAGGGTCCGAGGATGGATTTGGGAACGGACCGGTATACTCTGAACCGCAAATAGTCAAAACTCTTGATGTGCCTGATATATTCCCGCCGGTTATTTTCGGATTTCCTGAGGTGCGAATCGTTGATACTTCAACCGTGGCAATTAGATGGAAAACCAATGAAATCTCGAGCAGACGCGTGGTATATTATGCCGAAGGTTCTGAGGAAAATGTAAATATTCAGGAAGAACAGGCTCTGAGTAGAGACGGAGTGATAATTCTGGGCGATCTTATTCCGGCGACGAAGTACTTCTTCACAGTTTTCTCGACCGACAGCAAGGGTAATACCAGTCAGAAGGGACCATTTGAATTTACCACACCAGCCCGTGCGGATTTGACTCCGCCGGCATTTATGAAATTCCCGGCAATTGCAAATATCGACACTTCGTCCTTCGTTATTGAATGGGTAACCGATGAAAATGCAAATGCTATTTTAGAGTATTTTCCGGTTGACGATCCGTCTGATACCTTAACTGTGGATGATCAGGCATTGCAGTTAAGACACAGCATATATGTTAGCGGCTTAGCGCCCGGAACTCAATACCAGGTGCGTGTACTCTCCTTTGACCAGGCAGGCAATGGACCGCTAACAAGCGGATGGTTTACCATAAGAACGAGAAATTTACCCGACCTAACGCCGCCGCGAATTCTGGGATTCCCGGTAGTAATGAAAACCGATACGAGCAGCGCTACACTCGCCTGGTTAACCGATGAGCCTGCAAGCAGCGAAATTGAATACGCTCTCGTATCACAATGGTCTGCAAATAATCTTATGGAAATGATTTCCGAATTCAGTAGAACAAATGAAATAACGCTCACTAATCTTCTTCCCGATTCGCTTTATTTCTACCGGATACGGCTGACTGACAGGTTTGGTAATGTTTCAGAATTTTCACCGCAGTACAGATTCCGTACGCTTGCCCTTGCCGATATAATTCCGCCGGCATTTGTCGGATTAGTACATATTACTGAAATCGATACCAATAAAGCCACGATTCGGTGGAGAACGAATGAGGCTTCAAATTCCATTGTTGAAATCGGCACTGCTGAAGAATGGCCTGATAACACATGGATGGTTGTTGAGCAGGAGTTAACGGAAAATCATGCTATTCTAATTAAAGACCTGACTTCGGATACCGGCTATATAATCCGCGTCCGTTCGATTGATGCAAACGAAAATGCTTCTGAATTTAGCGCTGAACTTAGATTCAAGACATTGGCAACTCCGGACACAAAACCACCGGTAATTCTTGGTCAACCATCCGAGCGGGACATCGATACAACCTCTGTTACCATTATCTTTGGAACGGACGAGCCTGCAACGAGCCGCATCGAAGTACGGGAAGCGGATGATACTACAAAAACGTTCTTATTCCTTGACGGCGAGCTCGTAAGGCTCCATAGAACTTTCGTTTCAGGGCTCCGTTCGAATACAGAATATGGATACAGAGTAAGCGCAATTGACGCAAGTAATAACGGTCCGACGGTGAGCGGGTATCAGCGATTCAGGACACTTGAAAGCGCTGACATTACGCCGCCGCGTGTTATATCAGGTCCGATTGTAATTGGTCTTACTCACCATTCGGCAACAATTAAATTTATAACAAATGAAGTTTCCTATGTCTCTGTCTCCTTCGGAACGGATATAACACTTGGAACAACTGTATCCGAACTTCAAGGGAAAACAACACATACTATTCGCCTGAATAATTTAGCTGACTCTACGCTGTATTATTTTCAATTGGAAGGAAAGGACATAAAAGGGAACGAATTTATCTATCCGCCGGTTGAGCAGGAAAGACTTTCGTTCAGAACAAAACCGATGCCTGCTGTCCAGGATGTCTCAAAACCGAAGATTATTGCCGGTCCTGTCGAATTAGACATCGAGCCATACCAAATGACGATTCTCTGGCAGACCGATAAACTGGCTAATTCGGTTGTGGATTTCGGAACCGATACAACCCTGGGAGAGACGGTAACGCAGGATAATGAAACAATGGTACACCGTCATAAGGTTCGTTTGACAAATCTTATTGCAGATACGACATATTTCTACCGGATCAGGTCGCGGGGCGCCAATAATATTGAATTTGCTAGTAATATCTTCACAATCCGTACTCCGGCATTACAGGATACACTCCCGGCAATTATCGTCCAGGGACCGATTGTCACATTTCTTGGAAGCGACAATGCTACTATCGAGTGGTTAACGGATAAGAACTCCTCCAGCCGGGTTGATTTCGGTGTCGATCAGGCAACATTAGCTAAATTCATTAAAGAGAATGAAATTGAAGGAGTCAAGAGACATCAAATTAAATTAACGGGACTATTCCCGGATACTATATACTATTATACGGTATCTTCTATCGCCTCAAACGGGCGTGAAATTGTGAGTAACCTGTTCAGTTTCAAGACCTTGGCAGAAGTCGATTCCCTGCCGCCGAAATTCCTTGCCGGACCGGACGCAACAGCAATTGAGAACACCTCTGCAACTATCGAATGGATCACGGACGAGCTCTCTACAAGTAAAGTAGAGTATGGTTTGAAAACACCGGGCTCACTGAACCTTACCGAAGTAGTCTATGTCGACGCAGATGCAGCCGGTGTGATTAAACACAAGGCGGTCTTAACCGAACTTACACCGGGCGCTTTGTATATATTCAGTGTATCCTCTACGGATTTAAGTCCCGCACGGAACGAGGCAGTCAGCAGGATCAAAAGATTTAAGACAATTGCCGTTCAGGATATCATTCCGCCGCGCCTGCTTACCGGTCCGATTGTTGATTTCACCGACAGGACCGCAGTATTTGAATGGGAAACTGATGAATTGTCAGACAGTTTCGTCCTGATCCGGAAGGCGAACACAACTGATAACTTCCGTAAAATTGGTGACGAACGTAAAGTTATTAAACACATTATAACGGTAACGAACCTGAATCCGGGTGAAGAATATGAATATGAGATTGCCTCGCGAGATCTTGCAGGCAACCTCATGACCTGGCCTACCTCTAACGACGGCGGTACGCTTCAGAAATTCATGGAACTCAGAAAAGTCGCTCAGCCGCCGGGAGGTGGGGGCTCGTTCTCGACCGACCAGGATCCGGATACGCTGCAGCCGATAATAATCGAAGGTCCTTCTGTCGTTGCTAAAACATCGAGCAGTATTACGGTGCAGTGGAAGACCGACGAACGAAGCGACTCCTTTGTTGATTACGGTTTTACCACGGTTTATGGTTCAATAAAGGGTGATGCAACCGATGTAACTAATCACAGCATAACATTAACCAACCTGACGGCTTCAGCGGTTTACAATTTCAGAGTTAGTTCAACTGACGTTGACAACAATGGACCGGCGCTTAGTGGAAATGCAGCAGTCTCAACTGAGGCGGAAGCAGACCAGACACCGCCGAAGATCACCGCAGGTCCCGCAGTTGAATCTATTACCGATGATCAGGCTACTATTATCTGGGAAACAGATGAGCTTTCCGACACCTACGTCGAGTTTGGCACCACGATAGAATATGGGTCAGTCAGGATTTCCACTGAAGATGTGAAAGTACATTCGATAACACTCACGAATCTTTCAAGCGCAACTACCTACCACTTCAGGGTCTCTTCTACAGATATTAGCGATAACGGACCGACTACGAGTGCGGATGTGGCATTTACCACTGAAGCTTCACCAGATGTGATACTCCCGGTGATCACAAATGTTGCATACAGCGCTGTTACAGATAAAACTGCAACCATCACCTTTACAACTGATGAGCTTGCCGATACATTTGTCGATTATGGAATATTAAGTACCACTGAGTTTAAGGTTGGAAATGCCCAGGACGTTTTTGAACATGAAATAACGTTGACGAATCTCATGCCGGATACGACTTATCAGTTCACGGTTGGTTCTCTGGACAAGAGCGATAACCACAGCGCGCCGTCTCCCGATTTTTCTTTCAAGACCGCCGCTGCGCCCGATACCGAAGCGCCTGCTGCACCGGCAGGATTTACGGGTGTTGCAGGTAACGCTCAGGTTCTGATAATGTGGAATCCCAATACGGAAGAAGACCTCGCCGGATATAATATTTACCGGAAAGCAGGAGATGACACAACATTGATTGCAACACTTGTGGCTGATACCTTCTATAATGATGACGGGCTTACTAACGGTGCTACGTATGATTATTTCATATCCGCAGCCGACAATCAGGTACCATATAACGCAAGTTCCACAACAAGCATTGTGAGTCTGACTCCTGATGAAAGTAACAGTCCGTCAACACCGGCACAGTTCTTTCCAGCGGAAGGTCAAAGAATACGGTACGATGCTATTAACATGTCGGTGGAAAATTCGACTCCGCCTGAAGGACGCAGCTTAACCTACGAATTTGTAATAGCCGAAGAGGAGGATTTCTTTAACCAGATCGCCTTTGGGGAAAATATTGCCGAAGGAAGCACATATACTATCTGGTTTTCCGGTCAAGAATTGACACATAACCAGACCTACTACTGGAAAGCCCGTGCTTATGACGGATACTTCTACTGCAGTTGGTCTGGAGCGCGGTCGTTTATCGCCGACACGACGGTAACGACAAACGTTTCGTTAGTCGATTTCTGGGGTGAGGATAATGAAGGTGTGGTAGTGCTCGGCTGGCAAACTTCCCGTGAAACCAATAATGCAGGATTTAATATCTACCGGAGCCTTACCGAGAACGAGGGATTTGAAAAGATAAACACAAATCTGGTAAATGTTCAAGACAGAATGTACAATTACACGGATACAAACGTTGAAGCCGGCAGATACTATTATTACCGGCTGGAATCGGTGAGTACACTCGGTTTTGCGGAAAAACTTGGAACCGTCGCCGTAGAAGTTACAACACCGCGTACCTTTAAGCTGTACCAGAACTATCCGAACCCGTTTAACCCGAATACGACGATAAAATTCGAGCTGCCCAGAGTGGAAAGAGTCCGTATCAAGATATATAACATTCTCGGACAGGAAGTAAAAGAACTCCTTAACGAGCGGAAAGAGGCAGGCTATCACCTCATAATGTGGGACGGTAGAGATAAATTCGAAAGACCTGTCGCAAGCGGTATGTATATCTACCGCATAATTGCCGGTGAATTTGTACAAGCTAAGAAAATGTTACTGATACGGTAAACATGTTAATTATAGAGGTATATTTACTATTTTATAGAACTTTGGCAAATTTTAGAAATTGTTTATTTTAAACAGACCTGAATGTTTGAATAATTTTTGCCAAACATCGGCAATCGAATATGTATTTGTTTCGAATTAGATCTCGAATCAAGTTAGTAATGACAGGTTTACTCCCTGCCATGCTGTCCCGAAGCTTCGGGATTCAACTCGCTGACTTCTAAAGCTGAGATGTTGCGAGGGAAAGTCAAGACTTCTTTTGGGAAAAACGAGATGGAATATTTTTATTTTTGGTTTTTGAGTGTTATGACGTATTGGTTGTTATCACTAGTTGTTTTTTACTTATTATTTCAATTTTTCATATCAAATAACTTAATCAGGAAACCAGAATCTTATTCCATTATTTCTTAAAAATTTAATCTTTTCTTCTTTCGTTTTAAGAAATTTTGTATTTTTAGTAAATTCATTATCAAACTTTTTATGCTCATAATCAGGAGAATAGAAAGGGAACTCTTGTCTTATACATATATTTTGACGTCTAATATTCTTTCTAAATTGTTTGATTAATTCATCGGTCCAACCTGATTTTTCATGAATATAATAATCTTCATTAGTCTGACCAATCTTATATGGTTTATAGTTATCAAAAATTTGATCTAATGGACGATATCTACAATCAGAAATTTGTACTTTCCACTCCCAACACTTTTTTCTTTTTTTCTCCATTTCTTCAAAAATAATATTCCAGTTGTAGAGAACAAAAATGGTAATAATTTTTGAATTATAACCCACATTAATCAAAACATCAATTTGTTTTTTTATTTCTGGATATTTGTTATATCCCCAATCCCATGCAATACGAGGATATCTAAAACCTGCTTTTTTAATCATTCTTGCCAAATGTGGCTTTTCTAGTAAAATTCTACCATCAAATCCTGATTGGCTTTCACACCATAATAATTTTCCTTCTTTTTTTAGATAAATAAGTTCCTGTAATATATTTTCAATATGTGGATTCATAAAAAAATTATTATCATAAAAAACTAATTTTTTATATTTAATTTTATCTTTAATGCTTTTTTCTGGAATAAATTCTGGTTCTATCTTCCATGTTCCGCAAAAAGGACACTTTATTTCACAACCTCTGGAAGCATGAATTATTTGATAATCAATAGGATGAGGATTTGCATGTTCTATAAGATCATAGGAAGGGAAATATTTTTCCGCTTCAGGGATTATTCCTTGATATACTTCATCACATCCTGTATATTTCTTAACTTCATCCTTAGGCATTAATGAAGCATAGATACCGCCTAAAACAACTTTTATCTGTGGAAAAACCTCCTTATAGTATTGAACAGTATCTTTTACATAATTTGCCCAGTATGTAAATAATGAGGTTACCCAAATCTCATCGGGATCAAAAGATACTACTTTTACTAACTCGTCTATATTATTTGGATTACCTCTTACAAGTTTCACAGAATTGCTATTTTTTCTTAAAAAAGAGGCTATTTTTAAGAGACCAATGGGAAGAAAATTTTTATGATTTTTACTCTTAGCAGGAATAGGAAAATCTGGCTCAACTAATAAAATTCTATTCATTGACATCATTAAGACTTAATTTATTGAAATTATTAATAACATCCAATTCTAAGCGTTTATTAAAAGATCCAAATTGGACAGAATTCATTAGATCAAAAAGTAATCTTATACCAGCATGTGCATACTCTTCAGCAATTTTAAAAACTTCTGATTTCCTATTCAGAACTTCCACTGATTTTGTATTATATAAAGCAATAGAATTTAATATTGCTTTATCTTCCTCATTAAGGTCTTTAGTTAGAAACCAACCTTCCTTGGCATTCAAAGGTTTACTAACATTATTCTTTAATCCAAATGATAAGGCTAACAGAAATTGCTCTTTTCTTGTTCTTTTACCACCTTTAAATCTCAATATTTCTTCTTGATCAAGTTTATTATATAAATCTCTATCTTTTTTATCAATATTTAATCTATCTGGTACATCAGACATATTTTTCCTCCTTCAGAACAACTTCATTTTCTGCTGCTGATAAGTTGAAAACATATTTGTTACTTCTAATTCTTTCTATTTCTTTGCTAATATCATCTGAGTATTCGGACGGTGTAAATAGCAAAATAGTCTGTTTGTCTTTACTAACATTTGAAAAAACTTTACCTAAATTTTCTCTATTCTCATCTGATACTCTTGCAACCGGTGTGTCAATGATAATTGGGGATTCAAAGCCGGATACATCATGCAAAGCAAGTGTAAAGGATAATGCTAATAACTCCCTTTCTGCAGCGCTAATTGAACCCAAACATGAGTATCCCATAAAATGAATAAGGTTAATATCAAAATCATCTGAAATCTCAATATCCGCAAAAGTTTCTTTTTTCCATATTAATTCAAAAAAGAGATCTTTTGTCTTAGATTCAATTTTCTTCTTTGTTTCATGCATAATGACTTCTTTTGTTTTTGTTACTATCTCAAGTGATTTCTTACAGAAATTGATTTGTTTGCTTAATTCCTTATTTTTTACCTCTTTCTTCATTTCTTCATTAAACTCATTTTCAAGCTCAGCTATTTTCTCTTGGAGTTTCTTTTGCCTTTCTTCCAATACACCTAATTGTCTTTGCTTTTTTCCATGTTCTTCTTCATAACCTTTACGCTGTTCAAACCATTTTCTAACATTCTCAACATTACATTGTTTCAAAATTTTCTCTATCTGATCCATTCGTTCTTCTATTTTGTCAAGTTCTTTTTCTTTGCTATCAATTGAACGAGTAAGTTCATGTAATTCTTTTAGATTATGTTTAAGTCTATCCAAACAATTTTTTAAAGGATATTCTATATTAATAAGTTGATTGGCGATCTCTGAAGATAGTTTAATTTCTTGTAACATTTCTTCAACATGATTTTTTGCGTTTGAATCTAATTCTCTTGCACAAATAGTGCATTGATTATTCTTCAAAGAACTTTCTAAAAGCACCGGACTTGCAGGAGGTGGTATTTCTTTATTGATTCTTTTCTCTTTTACAACCTGCAAAGAATATTGAAAAGATGGAGCAAGTTGTACACAAATACTTGAATCAAAGAGAATATTTGCCTTCTTACCAATATATTCTTTAATAAATTCTTTAGTATGTTTCTTATCGGCTCTTAACTGGTGTAATTCTTGCTCAATTCTTTCAATATCGGGAACTCCTTTTAAATTTCTGTCGCAGTTTTCCATACCTTTTTTTGAAATAGCAATTTCCTTATGACATCCTTGTATCTCTTTCTTCAAATTCTTATACCTATCTTTAGCCTCTTCTAATAATTGCGTAGTATTGTCTAATTTTGGATTCATTCTACCAGCAGCCCTTCTCAATTCTTTAAGAATATCATCCAGCCTAGGCTCAATTTTGCTCTCCAATAATTCAATTTGAGAAATTGTAATTATGGCGTCTCTAATATTTTGTCCTTTTGCTTCTTTAAAATAATTGTCGAGTCTTTCACCGTCAAAGAAAAAATAGTCTCTTATGCCTGATGGAATAAACCGTTCTAACTGTATTTTTGCTTCTTCCTCATTCAATATTTTTGAATTCATATCTTCTGCTGAAATAGTTGCCTCAAATTCAGTTGATTGATGAACAGGAAAATCTTCACTTTTAAAGATCTTAAAAATAGCTTTTCTTACAAAACAAATATACACCTGTTCTTTAACAAAACGAACTTCAACTTCTACATTAATATCCGCTCCTTCTTCTGCTGATGAGATTGCATTTAGATTAAGTAAAGGTAATAGTTTAGATTGTATAGACAAATGAGGTTCATCTCCATAAAGGCACCAATTTAAAGCATTTAAAAAATTAGTCTTTCCGCTTCCATTTTTCCCAATAATTAAATGTAAATCATGTTTTTTTTGAGATGTAAATGAAATTTCAACATCTCTAAATTGACGATAATTTAAAAGTCGAATATTGTCAATTCTCATTCTTATTCCCCCATTCATTAGAATGATTTTTTATCATTCTCTTGTAATTATCTTTCCACTGCCACTGACCAGTTCGTTCAGCTTCAAAGTATATCAAATTTAATAGAAATTCTTCAATATCTTTGTCACTATCACAATTTTTTCTTATCCATTTTATTATTTGTTCGTTAATAGTAAATTTACTCATATTTACTCCTATATATTATTTTCCATACCGTAAATTGTATCTAATACTTCTGCGCTATTAATTGCCAATTTGGCAATGTCTTTATACCTTTTAACTTCTTTTTCAAATATTAATTTTTCAATGTTCGCCAATTCAGGCGGTAATTCTACAACTGACGGTAAAACGATAAAATCATATATTACTGATTCACTTTTTCCTTTTGATCTTCTAATAACTCTTCCAATACGCTGAATATACTGGATAGGATTACCACTACTTGCCATTAATATAGCTACTTTTGCTTGAGGTATATCTATTCCCTCATCTAAGCATTTCATTGCTACTAATATTTGATATTTCTTTTCAGCAAATTTTTTTAAAATATACTCTCGCTCTGAAACACCATTAAATCTTCTATCTGGTTTTGTTTCTTCTTCTTCAGTGAATTGATGAATAATAAGTTTTCGTTCTTTTAAAATGCGTAAAATCTCATTCTTTTGTTGAGGTGTGCAATAAATCAGTGTGTGATTTATAGGTGATTGTAAATTGTCCAGTACTTGAATTAAAGATGCATATTTTTCCAAAGCATTTTTTACTATGTCTGCTCTTTTGAAGATGATTTTTTTTAGAATTTCATTCTTTTCCTTATCATCTTTAGAAAGAATAAAACTCCTCGAAATTTTTTTAGTCTCATTAATATAATTTTCTAATTCACTACTAGTTAACGAAACAAACTTAGGTATATATCTATATGGCGTAAGATATGTTTCTCCAGTCAGTGGATTTTCAGTATTTATAGCTTGTTCTAAATCAAAGTTAAAAACAATCTTTCTGAAATAGTTATATAATTCATAAGTTCCCATTTCATCAAACCATCTACTAGGCGTAGCACTTAGTCCTAACCTTTGTTTGTACTTTTCTATAAGGCCAATTCTCCTTTTTTCAGCACCTATATTATGAACTTCATCTGCAATTAAACATAAGTTGAAAATCCACTTCTCATTATTAACTATTTTAATAAAATCATCAGACGAGAATGTATTATGTGTAGTGAGTATTATTAGTATTTTCTTATAGTCTAAAGAAATATTTATTAATTCATCCATTAATTTATCTTTCCATAATGGACTGGAGGAATCAGCAATCTGAATTACATCGTAATTAATTCCAAATTTATCGATCTCTTTTTTCCATTGTTCAATTAAGTGATGGTATGGACAAGTAATCACAATAGCAATATGTTTTATAGTTTTTAATACTTCATTAATACATCCTAAAGCGGCAAACGTCTTTCCGGTTCCGGTAGCCATTTCAAAAAGGCCTATCATTTCATTTGATATCCATTTTCTAATTGCATCTTTTTGATGGTCAAATAACTCAATACTTTTCTTCTTTGATTTATACCATTTTTCCAAATATATTTCATCAAAATTGTCTGGAGCAATTTGAACAATTTTTCTTTTCACTGCATGAGGAATATCAACGATTTTAATTCTATCAGATTTATTGTTCCAAAATTTATCAAATTTTGAAACATCTGACGCCAGATAGTCAATCTCATCAGATATCCAACTACGAAATACCTTAAATTCTTCAATATTACCTGACCACCCAGCAGCAGTTTCATTAACAGAACCACTAAAAGTAATTGTATTTCCTTCAGCATCTTTTAGAATGCCAACTTTTTGATGGAACAAACCACTATTTAGAATATCTTCATAACTCAAAAGTTTTTTTTCATTATCAAATGCTATGGCTACTTTAATCTCTAACTTTTTATTAGCAATCATCCATCCTAAAGCAAAAACATGGTCTTTAATAAATCTATTTTCTAATTCTTCTAATTCTTCCAACATCCTCTTTTCTATATATTTTTCAGGTTCTTCACAAGAATTCAGTATAATCTCCACATCATTTTTATTCAATTTTGGAGAAACAATTAATTTAATACTGCCTCCATTTTTTATAAGACCCGAAATACCTCTGGCTGATGTTGCTAAACTTGTAGACGAGAAAAATCCGGCAAGCCTATTATACTCAATTGATTCTTTTAGTGCTGGAATGTAAAAATCGTATAAGATATCATCAAAATCTGATGAATATGCTTTTTTAATGTTAAGGGTTTTTAAACTCATTTATAATTTATTCTTAATAAATACATTTGCTTATTTTTATTATATCTTACTTACATTAATAGTACATTCAAAAAATCAAAAAATCAAGTATTTTTAAATATTTCTGTAAAATTCAAAGATTTAAATTTGCCCATATAATCATATTTCAAACAGAATACCGGATTAATTAAAAAAGGCTACTCCTGAACGAACCAGCCTTTTTATTTACTGCGGAAAGTAGTACACTTATTACGGAGAGCATTAATCCTGCTAAGCGGGAACAGCTAAGTGATAAACATATAAAATACAAACAATTTAATTACCTGAGTAGTGCTTAATAGACAGCATCTTTTTCACATCAGAAAATGCCCCCGCTTTCATACTACAGATTAAACATTTGAATATATATGGAACACTTAGAATTCTTTTAACATTGCGTTTCATTGATCAGCGGGAGAAAAAAAATCCGCCTTTGAGAAAGAGAGCATACTTATTCAACGGCGGATTTTATCGGTTATACGTAAACGTTATTTCTTAATTACTTCCATACCCCCTCTTTGAGCATACGCATAACCTCATCGACAGCGGCTTTTAATTCACGGTCATACCCGTTCAGTTCATCGTCAGGAGTATTTTCAGCAAAGACGTCAGGCGCAACACCGTAGTTTTCAAGGTTAATGCCGTATTTGTTCGGCTTGGTCGGATCGTATGTAACAGCGAGCGACCCTGGTGTTCTGATGCTGCCACCGTTAAGAAGTCTGTAACTGCCCGTCCAAATAACTCCACCCCCGGTTGGGGTTCCCACGATGCGTCCCAAACCGAGGACACGAAAACCCGCTGGTGTCATTTCGGCATCAGAAAAAGACCGGTGGTTTACAAGCATAACTTTTGGACCAGCTATTGCCTGTCTGTGTCTTCGTCCCCATGTGGGTGCACCGCCTCGCCTGTTCACGAATGCATACGGATGGCGTTCTAAAATATCGAGGAGGGGCTCGTCGATATTACCGCCGCCGTTGTACCGGATATCGATGATAATTCCGTCCTTATTCCAGAATTGGTCGATTTCGTTTTCAAATCGTCGCAGCGACGATTGGTTCATAGAACGTATATGTACATAAGCGATCTGTCCGTTAGATTCCTTTTCAACGTATTCGCGGCACTTGGCTACCCACTCTTCATATTGAATATTTCTCAATGAAGTAACCGTCTCGACCCGGATGTCCCGTGTGTCACCGCCCTTATATGGCGAGGGGGAAACAGTAACTGTAGCGAATTCATTGATTTTATCGTTCAGGATTTTCCAGTAGTTATCGCCGGCTTTGATCTCTATCCCGTCGATTGCATGGACATATTCGCCGACTTTCAAATCAATCCACTCCTTATCAGCAGGTCCGTCGCGGTATATATGCGTTACTTTATAACTGCCCTGGTCAGGTTCCATTTCGAATCCAATGTAGCGAGTAGTATACGTTGAGGGAATGTCTATCCCACGTGGACCGCTTACGCCCGTGTGTGAGGCATTCAATTCACCTATCATTTCGTTAGTAAGGTCGTTGAGGTCCTGGTTTTCACCTACATATTTAAGGAACGGTTTATACTGCTGTTTGATGGCAGCCCAGTCAAAGTCGTGCATATTCTCATCGTAAAAACGGTATTTCATGACGCGCCATGCTTCTTCAAATACCTGTTCCCATTCTGCGCGTTTATCTACTTTTACTTTAAAGTTGAATAATACCTGCTCTTTACCTTTACTGGGAAGCGTCATTTTGTATATGCCGTTTTGCTGACGGTAAAATACCATTTTTTTGTCTGCTGTGGGTGTAATGCCAGAAAACGAACCTTCGGTAACCTTTTTCTGATTTTTGCCGTCGATGTCCATGGAAAACAAACCGGGTCCCTGGTCATCGCTGCTGGTATAATAAATAGTTTCACCATCGGCGGAAAGGAAGTAACTCCCTACACCATTGCTGCCCCGTGTAATCTGGATTGCCCGTTTGTCAATTCCATTCAAATCAATTTTTATCCCGAAAGTTTCTTCTTCAGTCTTCTTTTTCTCTGCTTTTTCTTTTTTCAACCGCTCTCTAACCAACGGGTCATTAGGGTTTTCTTTTACTGTTTCCAATGGCACGATAAAGAGATGGGTTGTTCCATTGTCGCGGTTGGAAGTATAAATCACCTTCTTTCCGTCAGGAGTAAGAATTCCGCCTGAATCACGAAACGGATTTTGGGATATATTGTACTCATTTCGTGCAGCAATATCATACAGGTATACATCGGAGTTCTGGTCGATGTCGCTACGAGAAAGAACCAGCCACTTTCCGTCTTTTGAAAATTCTCTCACGGAAAAACCACCGGCTTGATTGAACGCCAATTTGGTGTTAATGTTTGTTTCCATGTTATAGATAAACAGAGTGTTTACAGCGACATAGGCGAACTGTTTCGAATCCGGCGCCCAAACTACCGACCTTTTTGTCGATTCATGCTCGGTAACCTTACGTCGGTTGCCGGTTGCAACTTCATATAGCCATATTTCTTCTTCCAATGACTCGTCGGATACATATGTAATATATTTCCCGTCAGGAGAATAGGTTTGATAACGGTCACGCCAGGCGGAGGATGTCACCTGTTTCATTTCTCCAACACCCGTTTCAGAAGGTACTATGAAGATTTCACCATGATAATCAACCGCAACATAATCTCCGTTGGGTGACGGAGAGAACCCATCTGCCCTGTTATCTGCAGATAAATACTCGACCATGTTCTGTTTGACATCAAAATCAAGGTCAATAGTAATCCTTTCGGGTCTTCCGTCAGGTACGGAGAGTTTCCAAAGATCAAATTCATTTTCATAGGTTATCAGCGTACCGTCGGGGCTTATAGATGGATATTGAACGCCGTCTCTTCTGTGAGCAGTTACCTGTACCGGATCACCCCCATCTGGAGATATTTTCCAGATATTAAAAATTCCATCTCTTTCCGACAGAAAATAAATCATGCCGTCTGCGCCCCACATAGGATAGGCATCTTGAACATGACTGCGAAATTCTTTTATATCGGTATCGGTTAACTGCGTAATCTTTTTTGTTGTGAGGCCCTGCACCCATACATCGGTCTGATTGTTACCTTTATAATGTTTCCGCCAGTAGCGAACGCTGCTTCTGTTGAAGGCAACCATAGAACCGTCCTGAGATATCATTCCGGCACGACCCACATCCATCTCCATAGGAAGCGGCATACTCCCGTCCAAAGGTACTATATGGAGCGGACTTTCCCAGGGGTTTGCTCCCCGCGTGGTGGAAATAATAATTCCTTTTCCATCGGGAGTCCAATATTGGATGTTATCGCTTGTCGTGTGAAATGTGAGCTGGCGGGGTTCTCCACCGGTCACCGGAATAAGCCATACATCGGTATTGCCCATACGATTGCTGTCAAAAGCAATCCACTTTCCATCGGGAGAAAAGCGCGGATATAAATCCATCGCTATATGGTCAGTCAGCCGCTCCGGATTTGAACCGTCAATATTTGCAATCCATATATCGCCATGATAGGTAAACGCTATCTTACCATGACTGCTATTCGGATAGCGGGCAAACTTAATTGGATCAGCATTGACTGCTGCCGTGAGGGTAAGAATAAAAATTACCATAAAGATACCGGTCAACCATTTTTTACACATCGCTATACCTCCTTATAGTTAGGTTTGAACTTTTATTATAAAAAAGGTGTGAAAAATGTAGGTTTGATTATGCAAACAATGCAAAGAAATTTATCCAAACAAGAAAATTACTACTCAGGTCATTTAATTGTTTGCATTTTACAATTTTTACTTCGCTGTCTCCCGAGTACTCGGGATTCACCTTCGACTTCTTTTGACGTTTTGTATATTCAAAAACGGCGAGGTGAAGAACACCTCGCCGAGCAACTACTTTCAGTTACATAATAAGATGCAAACAATTTAATGCACTGAGTAATATATAGGTCAGATTAAATGCAGTCTTTGTATGTATTTATCATAATTTTTCGTCCTCTGTGAATCGTAGAGCGTACAGTTCCAATAGGGCAATCTAAAACTTCTGCAATCTCAGAATAAGAGCATCCTTCAACGTCACGTAAAGCTAAAAAATATTTATATTTAGAAGGCAAACTTTTGAATGCCAAATTATAGCTGTCTGGAAGTTGGTGACAAAATGAGACACATGAGGGATGATATATGGGGTACAGGATTGGATCCCGGACGGATTCTTTTGCAACAGCGGTTGAATCAATGTCAACATCGTTACAAATACGTTTTTTCCGATGGTAATTATCAATAAATGTATTTTTGAGAATTGTACTCAACCAGCTTTTGAAATTTACACCATTTCTAAAATTTTTCTTATTAGTTAATGCCTTGTATAATGTATCCTGTATTAAGTCTTTTGCATCGTCATCGTTTTTTTGAAATCTTTTAGCTACGTTCCGTAAAAAAGGTATTTGATCAACAAGCTGCCGGTTAAATAAGTCATTTTGTGCATAAGCGACAAGATTATTCATTATAACGAATCCTTTTTTTAGTAAGTCAATGCTTTGGAGACTGTTTAGCTGTCCGAAAGCGGTTTGGTAAAAGAAATTTTTCAGTTTTTGTTATCATACCGCACATCAATTTATCGTATTATTGCTCCGTATCTACGGACACAGCATTAAAACCGGGGGACATTCTTTTTTTTCGTAACAGTCCTTTTAGCGGCTGAACTCTTTGAACTTATTGCTTTGGATGATGAACTGCTCGAGACCGATCTCCGCGAACTGACCGATGACGAGCTTCTGCTTGCAGATTGGGATGAAGTCCTGGAGATTGTATTTTTACCGGAAGAAGAAACGCTTATTCTCGGCGCCGAACTACTGCCGGAGTTTTTACTGTTACTAATACCCGACCGGCTATTTGTTTTGACTTCGCTAGTTTCCCTTGAGGGAGTAATTACTCTTGTAATTGTCGATCGTATATTCTCGCGATTTGTTACTACCGATTTCAATTTATTAAATATGCTGCTGAGAGAATTAGAGCTTCCGCCGCCGTCATTTTTCTTTGCTACCGAACGAATGGTTTTACCAATTGAGCTCGAAGAATTACTGTTAGTTACAGTACTCTTGGCAGTACTTGAACTCACTGACTTGACCGTTGAACTCCGCGTTACCGTCCGCTTTCCGGATGAGCTTCTCGCTGAGGTAGTTGAGGAGCTTTTTGTCGTGGAACCGGAGGATACGCTACTTCCACTCGAACCACTCGATTTAGTAACTGTCCTCCCCGAAGTACTGCTTTTACTCGAGGAAGAAGAGCCGGAAGATGTTCCTTTACTTGTGGTGGAGCTCGAGCCTATAGACTTGCCAGTTGAACTCCGCGTTACAGTTCGCCTTCCGGATGAGCTTCTCGCTGAGGTAGTTGAGGAGCTTTTCGTCGTGGAACCGGAGGATATGCCGGTGCCGCCCGAACTACCTGATCTTATAATTGTCCTGCCCGAAGTGCTGCTTTTGCTTGAAGAAGCAGAACTGGACAATGTTCCATTTGTGGTTGATGAACTTCCTTTTTTTGTAACACGTGAACCAGTTTCCATTGCCGTATCGCGCGTTGTTTCACCCCGTTTTGTGAATTCACGCTTTTTGTAAGGACTCAGGGATACACTATAGATGCCGTAATTATCGTAATAAGGGTAGTAATTACCATAATAGCCGTAATTATCGTAATAAGGGTAGTAGTTACCATAATATAAACCAGGGTAGTGATAAGCACGGGGATAGTAAAAACCACCATAAACGCTCCCGAAATAAGCATAGGAATAGTAATAAGATGGGGGATAGTAATAACACCAGGGGTCAAAATACCACCGTGAGTAATACGGGTAATACCCCATCCGCAGCGAGGAATAAGGATAATATCCAAAACCCCGGTAGAAATCCCAGTACGGATCATACGTGAAAAATGGCTCATAATAGTGGAAATGATATATCATATTAAATCCGGCGTCATATTCTTCTTCATACACGTATTCTTCCTCGGGTATGTATTCTTCTTCGAGCACATATTCTTCTTCGGGCACGTATTCTTCTTCTACAACGGTTACCGAACGATACCTGCCGGGTTCAACTACTACCGTATAACAGTTTACTGCTAATGCAAATGCAAAAAGCAGTATCAGTATGAATACCTTATTTATCCGTTCCATGATGAAATCTCCATTATTTATTTAAATGTGTGTGTTCCTATGTTTTATTGGGAATGTAATTTTTATAATCTTTTCAATTATTATATTTGCAAAAAACATACCACAAAATAAAAAAACCGCCCGAAAAGGCGGTTTAAATGACTGATATTATTAGTGTTACTATATATTGATTAAAACGTAAAAAATGGTTCGTTTTTAAGTTTTTAGGTTTTCCGTTTCAAATATGTTCGTTTTCCACCATTTGTGATCATTATTACTACCCGGTTTATGACTTCAGTATTCTGCGTACATGTGCTTCAGACAACCCGGTTTTTTTAGCGGTTTGCGCTATATTATTGTTTGTCAACGCATAATAGCGCTCGATGATGTTTTTCCTTTTTGATTCATATTCTTTTTTCAAGTCTGTCAACAGATTGACACTGTCTTGATAATCGTCCATGGATGTATATTCATAAAACGATTCTTCGTCGCCGGTAAATAATCCCTCGTACTCAGCCGTTTCCAGGACCTTTCTTGGGAGGTGATAAAAATAGACGGTGTTTTCCGCCGATTTTAGCCGCGATATCGAGTATGAGATAATACTTTCTAATTCACGGATGTTGCCGGGATATGAATAATTGCGCATTATCTCCAGAGTCGTTTTATCAAACGAGATGTCCCCGGGGTGCTTCTTTATATAGTAGTGAATCAGCGGATTGATATCGTCGACCCTCTGATTGAGCGGTGGAATGTAGACAATGTCTCTAAAGCGGTAGATGAGGTCGTCGCGAAGGGGTTTTTCTCCGTCCTCTCGTAATATCCCGCTTTTATTCGTGGCGGCAATGATGAGCACGTTATCCAGTGGAATCTGAACATTGCTGCCGACGAGGTTGATTTCCTGCTCTTCGATACATTTCAGCAATTTTGCCTGGTTCATGGGGCTTAAATCGCCAATTTCATCCAAAAGGATAGTGAGGGGATTGCCGTTTTCTTCAACTAATACTCCCAGTCTCCCCTTAATATCGGTGGCGGCACCTTTAACTGATCCGAATAACTCCGCCTCAAAAAGTGTATCGGGGATAGCTGCGATGTTGATATTGCGAAACTGTTTTTGAATTCTCGTGCTGCCGCCAAATTTAGATTTAAGCACCTTTATGTCAACCCTGCCCTTCTCCCAATTGATGCTATATTTGTATTCCGGTTTGCACTGCCAGTGCTTGTAAACCAGCTTTGCGAAATATGTCTTCCCGACACCGGTTGCTCCCAGCAGAAGAACGGGGTCGCTCGAAAAACAGACCTTTGCGATCCGCTTCAATATGTTCTGAAAAGCAACGCTCTCGCCGACAACTTCCGTGTCCTTCCTGATATTTTTATAAAGATTTTCTTCATCCCTGTTAAGTCCGATCGAGGGGATAAGAGTTTTTCGAAAACCTAACTTGTAGGTCAGGTTGCACGACAGGTCGGCAGCAAACTCCGTAACGATTTCTATATCTTCATTGGTAATGTCATCGAATATCAGCCCATCCTGCCCCTGTTTATACTTATTCATGACCGCGAAAATACCGTGCGCTTTTCTTTCGACGAGAGGAATGATAATATTATTTTTCAGGCGTGGTTTGCCGCCGTCTGATATCAAATATTTTTTATATTCATCTTCATACGCTTCCTTATGCGAATAGCTGTATTCCGAGACGTCGACTTCATTAAAATCGTCGACGATAATCATTTCCATGGAAAAGAGCGCTTCTTTAGTCAGGGAGAAATCTGTCCCAGGATAGTTATTAATTATCCGGTTGCGCCCCATGATCCTGGTCTCCAGTTCCAGAACTTTGTAGGCGCTGTTCCAGTTGATATGCCCTTCGAAATCCTTGACCGGTTTAATGATAAAGAATTCCCGTTCAATGATATTATTAAAGGGATTAGGAAAAAACACTTCAAAAGTCTGAAAGCGCAATTTTTTCGAAAGTTCAAGCAGACGGTACCCGATATATTCCTTCCGTGTAATCATAATTCTTCAAAAATCTTATTGTTAAGTTAATATATTTACGACACTTTTATTTTCACTGTCCACATCCTGTTCAACTAATAAACTCTGAATGTTACCTGTTACAATAAATAGCAATTCAGGATTGGCTGCAGATTATTTATAATATTATATGATTTTTTTCAAATGTCAACTAAAAATTATACTATAATAAAACTTTTATATAAAAACATCCTAAACTCTAAAAAACATGACCATCAAAAAATGAGTCCCTGAGAAAAAATTAATATTGAAACAGCACCTGGTAATTTTAACGGAAAGCAAAGAATCCCGAGTACTCGGGATGAATTTCTAAAAACCTTAAGCAACCAAAAAAACCAAAGAACATGTCTGAACCGCTGATACACATGATTAAATGATTATTATGATAAAATCCCGCTGAGAGGGATCATGGGTATCATTTCATCCCCGAGTACTCGGGGTGGTTCTGACAATTTATGTATATTTTCTATGGTAAAAACTATAACTTCGGGATTGATACCAAGAACGCATTATTATGATGAACCAAAAAATAATGTTACTTTTGCAATTCTTTTCTAACAATATTTTTTGTAATTTTTATATCTACAATAGTGTTTTGCAAATCGAACATAGTTGTTTTTATCTAAAAATATTGTAAATAAACAGCGGTAATCCGGCAATTCGTAATATTCTTCCATGAATTATTAATTTATGGCATAATTTATATGTCACCATACCTATTTCTCTTAATTTTTATATGGTATCCCCCGATTATATTTACATTCGCTATTCCCTTCCCGGCGGTTCATACGTAGAGACTATGCTGATATTTCCTTCATTATCATACGCTGCAATTCCAAAAATATAATCATCGATTGAACGGTGCATCAGGTTTACCTGATACATTTCTACTTCACGGCGGTTTTCTCCCCGACCGGTCGTAGTGGTTTGCTTCTCGGGCATGCCTACATCGATAATCTCCTGCCAGTAACCCGAATCGGTTTTGCGGATAAAAATTTGATATCCGGCTACATCGGTTTCGGCGGTTTGATGCGTCCATCGCAGCCGGGTAGAATAATCGCTCCTGTCCCTGCTTGGATTCATCATAGTTACCGGACGCGGCGCCAAACCAGCAGATGCCATAATTGCAGCCTGGATACGGGCTACTTTAGTCACATATTCTCTGGACATAAATTCCGTCAGGTCAACATTAACGCCGTGTTGATGAGCGAAATTTTCGTTCAGTTCGGTAAAACGGATGCCGGGAAACCCGCGCCGGACAAAGACACTGTGGTCACCGCCGCGCCCATAACGGTCAAGACGAAACACTAAATTTAGTTTCAGTTCAGGTGCGTATGGCTCTCCGATAAATTTGCAATACCTTGCCCAGTGCCTGCTTTTTGAATCGACGGGGTCCTGAGAAAAAACGCGTGCAGCGGAATCATTTATGATGCCGTTACCTCCAACAATATTTCCTATAATATCGTCAGCGATAACACCACCGATTTCCCAGCCCTCGTCAACAGCCATTTGAGCCATATGATTTGCGCCTGTCAGTCCATGTTCCTCATCAATATTTGCAACAAACAATAATGTGTGGTCAAACTCATACTGGCTTAAGACCCGCGCCAGTTCCATCGTGATAATTGTTCCGCTGGCGTCGTCATTTGCCCCGGGCTGGGGCGACGTAATGTCATAACCATCCCTTGCCCGAGTATCATAGTGTCCGTTGATAATATACCGCAAATCATCGGTTTTGCCGGGTAATAAGGCAACTACATTAGCAACGCGCAGTTTCTCACTATCTCCCCATAATGCTCGAAGGCTTTCACGATCAGGAATATTCATTTCAAACCAATCATAATAAACTTTCAGGCGTCCCCCGCTTGCTTCGCTGATTTTATTAAACTCACTGTAAATCCATCTTCGTGCTGCGCCCACGCCATTGGTATTCGATACGGTATCCGAAAAGGTATTTCGCACTTCGTAAGATACCAATTTGTCATGCATTCGCACTACTTCATCAATCGAAATCTTGCCGACCATTTCCTCGATTGTTGGATTCTTTTTCTGAAGATTAAGATACTGCCCCTGCGCATAATCACCGCTGAATAGCAGCAGCCATGCAAACACACAAATTAGTGTAAAAAACAGATTACGAATTTTAAATGAATTTTTCATGATGCACCTCTCACATTTGTAATTCATCGCTGTATAAAAAAAATATTAATAGTCGAGTAGTTCATCCATTACTGGATTTCACCCTCACAGAACCGGACGTGCGAATTTCCCGCATCCGGCTCTTCCAAGCAGGTAACCCGGATTGACCAGAAGCCACATCAGGTTTGCTTC
>Ga0114930_10001027_pt1 | contig 27719 bp, 22 predicted proteins | sample AnhtaG_FD_87300 | JGI IMG/M metagenome (GOLD analysis project Ga0114930, IMG submission 87300) | Deep subsurface microbial communities from Anholt, Denmark to uncover new lineages of life (NeLLi) - Anholt_01485 metaG | ecosystem: Environmental > Aquatic > Marine > Oceanic > Sediment | place... | reverse complement strand
AAGAAATTGTTAAGTTCGAGCTAGAACTGATTTCCTTAAAAAGCAAATATACTGATGAACATCCACAGGTTAAAAGTCTCAAACAGAAATTGGATAGAGCAAAAAGCGACTTATCAGCTGCTTCAAGCCAATTAGAAGCTCAACAAAGGGAACTTTCAACAAAAGAGAGTACGCTTGTTCAGTTAAAACGTAATGTAAGCATTGCCCAGGATATTTATCTCATGTTTAAGACAAAACATGAAGAAGCACGTATTCTGGAGGCAGAAAAAGCCCACGATGTTACGATTATTGAACGTGCTCTCGTGCCCAGAAGCCCTATTAGGCCAGATGTTAATTTTAATATTATGGTAGGCATTTTTAGCGGGATCCTGCTTGGATTGATTATGGCCTTTGTTACAGAAAGTTTTGACACATCTATTGGCCGGATAGATGATATAGAAGAAATACTTAAAGTGCCTGTTCTGGGTATTATTCCCAATACTTCATTGGAAAAAGGAAGAGGAAGGTTTTTTGATAAATTCAAATTTCGAAAAGCCGAAGAACCTTCAGAGGTAGGAATAAGTGAGGAACGTTTGGTTACTTTATTTAATCCATCATCAGTTGCTGCTGAGGCTTATAAGAGTCTGCGTACTAATATAGATCTAACCGGCCTGAAAAAGGCTGGAAGCACTATTGTTATAAGCAGTTCTGCACCCCAGGAAGGAAAAACACAAACCTTATGTAATTTAGCTATAGCTTTTGCTCAGGGGGGGCAAAAAGTCTTAATTCTTGGTTCTGATTTTAGAAAACCAACAATTTATAGAATATTCGGACTTCCGAGAAGCCCCGGCTTGACAGAGATTCTAATAGGGAATATATCATGGAAGGAAGCCACTAATACTGCAACGGATATGCTGCTTGGAGGATTGGGATACGAACGGATATTGCAGACGAAAGGCATAGAAAATCTGAATATTATCACTTGTGGTGCACGCACACCTAATCCTGCGGAGTTGCTTAGTTTTTCCGAAATGGATGAATTGATTAAAGAATTTAAACAGAATTTTGATTTAATATTGTTTGACAGCGCTCCAACACTTCCTGTAACAGATTCAGCAATTCTTGGAGCTAAAGCGGATGGAGTTATATTAGTCTATCAGGCTGGCAAAACCTCACGAAATGCGCTTTTCCGTTCCAAAGCCCAATTAGAAAATGTAAATGTAAAAATTCTGGGAATTGTAATAAATAATCTAAAGGCTCAATTTATCGAAGACGTCACTCCCGCACAAAGATACCGCTATTACGGATATTATGGAGAAAAAAAGAAAAAAACACAGTAAAAAATGCCCTCACTTTGTTTAGATAAACTTCATAGCCAAAACACTTGGACCTAATAAATTATGAAACAAGAGTAAGGCGCTAATATGCCAATAAACTGGGGAGAACTAAAATTTGGCCCTTTTTTAATTGTTATTGTTATCCTTATTGTTGGCATCTTCCTGGGCCAGATCATAACAGGCACCTCTTTCAGAATTCCAATTGTTTTAATCTTAGGCAGCCTTATCCTAATAGTTACGCTGGTTAATATAGATGCGGGACTGGCTGTATTAATCTTTTCAATGCTCCTTTCCCCGGAAATGGGAGCCGGCCAGACATCAGGCAGAGATATTGTTATCCGGATAGACGACATCTTGCTTGCTATTATTACTTTTGCCTGGTTTGCAAAAACAGCCATGAATAAAGGTTTAGCTTTATTTATAAAAACTCCTCTCAACAGAGTTATAGGTGTTTATATCCTTATATGTCTCATCGCTACGCTGAGAGGTGCTTCTTTAGGGTACGTATCTGTCGCAAAAGGATTTTTTTATATATTAAGATATATTGAATATTTCTTACTTTACTTATTAGTGGCCAACCACATTCACAGCAAAAAACAGGTGAAATTTTTTCTTAATGTTTTTTTTATAACTTGTGCTCTTGTCTCTGTTTATGGAATACTCCAAATTCCCTCGGGAAAAAGAGTAAGTGCTCCCTTTGAAGGAGAAGTAGGAGAACCAAATACTTTTGGTGGTTACCTGCTCATCATATTTTGCCTGGCAATAGGACTCTTATTGCAAAATATTCCTAAAAAGCTAAAAGTAAGGCTGTTTGGCTTGACTATTTTGATTTTTATTCCATTTCTTTTTACTTTATCACGTGCTTCTTACGTGGCAATTATCTTCTCCTATCTCACATTTATAATTTTAAGTAAAAAAAGAGCAATTTTAATTTTTGCGCTGGCGACAATACTCCTATCCGTATTTCTACTGAGGCCAGAAGCAGTTATCTCCAGAGTGAAATATACATTTCAGGAACAACGAACTTCTGTAAAAATTGGCGGTGTTACTCTAGGCCCTTCTGCTTCCGGAAGAATTACTGACTGGATGTATAGCATCAAAACATGGAAAAAACACCCTTTTCTGGGTCGTGGAGTATCAGGCTTTATGTTTGTTGATGGACAATACATAGTAAACCTTGTTGAACTGGGTATTGTTGGATTTTTCGCTCTATTATGGCTTTTGTGGACAGTTATTAAACATTCATTTAACATCCACAAACAGATGGAAGATGAATTGTACAAAGGTCTGACTCTTGGCTTTATGGCTGGGTTTGTTGGACTAACTATTCATGCTCTTACATCCAATACATTTATCATCATCCGTATCATGGAACCTTTCTGGTTTCTCGCAGCTATAGTAATGATGCTGCCAACGTTGAAGGAAGAAGAAAAAAAAGAAGAAGAAGAAAGAATAGAAATTGAAAAAGGAGAAAAAGAAATCAGCAATAACAGAGGTAAATCATTACTATTATCGGATTAAAACGAGTTAAAATTTAATCAAATATTTATTATAAAGACTTGAATCCATCTTATTTTCATTCTCTGATCATGCCTAAAAGCTGGAGGATCCTCATCCCGTAAAGCTGCCAGACCTTTCGGTTTGGAGTATCCTCGAATACCTGCCTTAATATTTCCGGCCTTGGAAATAGAGTTTCAAAAACGAGGGAAAAAGACTTTCTCAATCCCTTTCCAGAGGAAAAAAGAACAAGAGGAGACCAGACTGGAAGGGAATCCTTTTTTATCCTCCTCCATAAAACCTTTCTTTCCAGGAAATTGAGTCTTTTTTTCTCCATGAGTCTCCATGCTTCCGGAGGCAACTTAAAATCAAACATGTGAAGGAGAAGAAAAAAAATAAAAGAAATCGTCTTTTCCTGACCTAGCTCTCTCGTACGATTAATAAGCCCTGCCCAGTCAGGCCTCTTCCAGGAGGTGAGTATATTTTTAATATCCACTAGCCATATCAACCTATCCACATTATGCTTTAGTGCATGAAGGCTCAGATATAAAATCTGGTCATATGGGCTCAAGCATAGAGCCTTCTGGCCTTCAAAGTGAATGATCCGGGTTTCCTTATAGATACATTCCTGACTTTTGGCGAGGAGGAACTTGTGAGCCCTGATGCGATCAGCCCACAGAATATGCATATGAAAATCAAATGTGGTTGAGCCCTTTCTGAATGTATTGGGATAAATGGGATCTCTCTCGTAGCCCTGGCTACTCAGGACACTTATAAGGCCGGGGTAGTCCTTTTTTAATACCCAGAAATCAATATCTGTCATGGGCCTCAGGCCAATATCACCATAGACCTGCGGAAAAAGAGCGGCCCCTTGCAAAAGCACTACCTTGATTTTTTTTCGATTGAGCATTTGTAGGATTTCCTTTAAATCATGGAAAAGTTTAAGATTAAAAATTACAGTCCGGTAATAGAGAGATTGTAGCCTTTCTCTCTGTTTTTGACTAAGAGTTCCCAGTAAGCCTGATGTCTTAAGGTTTTTATAGAGCAGACCGGCCAAACCTTCTCTAATAGCAACATTTATTAAAAAATCAAAATCCACATCAAAAGATACAAGGCGGCGTATTCTTTGTTGCCGACAGGGATCAGGATTCACGTCTGTTGCACAGGTTAATATCTTCAAATACATGAGATCATATCTTTGTTACTGGCATTTTTTCATCATCTATCTCAATGTTTAACTCACACATTAGCTCATATCCAAATTATTCTTTCCAAGCTTCTCTTCATATAAATTAAAAAGGGGGAAACTGGCTTGTTCCCATTTATTGTACCACATGTAATTTTATAGTCCTAAACTCGCGGACTTGATCCCGTTTTTATCCTCCAAATCTTGAAGTCAACCCCTCCACTGTGATAATGTTTGGTAAAATAAATGCAGCACAATGACTTTACTATAAATAACCGACATACATGAAAATCCCGGATAACGTTGATAATTTCAGGAAGAAAATGAACGCCACATACGGATAAGATAAAACTGATTTAAGAGACAGAATAGATACGTTCGAGTGAATAATAATCCGGACTGATTTAGGGCTCTAACGGCGGTAGCCTGCTTATATTTATAATCACTGAAGCAAGATATGGATATATCAGTTATCATCTGCACCAAAGATAGGACAAACGACTTGGCCAAATTTTTAGATTCTTTAAGCAATCAAACCAGAATGCCTGATGAGCTTATCATTGTTAACGCCAGCCAGAAGGAAAAGACAAGACATATGCTTGAGCAAAAAAGTGACCAACTGCCCTTTGATATTATTTATAAACGAACTCCCTCTAGACTAACAAGACACCGCAATATCGGCATCAGCCTCAGTCAAGGAATTATTGAAAGACTTCTGGAGCCTTTGGTTTGTTAAAAAAGATTCTAGAATCCACTATCATCATGGGAACAAGTTCTGTGCTCGTGCTAACACTCGACCTGGTGCGTGTTAAGATCCTTGCTATTCTTTTAGGACCTTCAGGCGTGGGTGTCCTCTCTATTCTCAATCACTTTCATGTGGTTGGTGCAACTTTAATCGGTCTGGGGCTAGGCACCGGAATTGCAAAGTATGTTGCGACTTTTAAAAACGAGAATAATGAGGCAGGCATCCAAAAAGTTCTTTCTAACTCTTTCCAGATAGTACTTTTTCTATCATTAACCGTTCTTGTAATCTCGATTTTTATCAGCTCCCATCTGTCAAACTGGATTCTCTCAAATCCCAAATATTCTCTTTTTATAATAATCTACGCAATATCTTTTCCTCTGGCAGTTTATCCTACAGCCACAAACAGTTTTCTTCTTGGATTAAAAAGAATCAAGGCTTTAGCCAAAATTAATGTCCTGAGAACTTCAATCTCGCTCCTGTTCATAATTCCACTGGTTTATTTTTTCCGCCTTAGAGGAGCTGTTATTTCTGTTCTTGTCATCACAACAGTTCATCTACTTTTAAACAAATACTATCTGAGAAAGGAAACAACTCGCTACCGTGTTCTCCAGTGGCAGCCATTTGAAGCAGACCTGTTGAAAAAATTATTCCAGTATGGCTTGACCAGCCTTTTAGTAGGGTCAGCTTATTATCTTTCCCACCTCCTTTTGAAAATCATCATTGTGAATTCTCTTGGCCTCGAAGTGAATGGCATCTACCAACCAATCTGGGCATTAACCATGACCTATCTGACGCTTGTCCTCTCATCAATGTCCGCTTATTCCTATCCCAGGTTGTGCGAACTGACTTCCACCCGTGATATTACCGAAGAGTTAAATGGCATAGTTAGGGTAGCAGTCCTGCTTATAACACCAATCATGTTCTTTTTATTGGTAGTTCGGGGGCCCATTATCCAAATCCTTTACAGCAGCAGTTTTTTAGACGCTACAAAATACATGCCTATTCAAATTATCGGTGATTTTTTCAAGGTCCTGTTCTGGGCTCTAGGCATGTATCTTCTCCCTACAAAGCGGCTATTCGCATTTATCTGGCTGAATCTCCTGCAGGATGTTGTACTGGTTGGTTTGGCTGTCATTCTAGTCAGCCGGTATCAATTGTATGGGATTGTCGCAGCCTTTGCCCTGAGTTATCTGATTGCATTTATAGCCCTTTACTTGTACTCTAAAAATAAGATTACCCTTAGTTTATGGCCCAGAAATCGAAAACTTTTATGGAGTTCATTTGGCGCACTCGTTGTAATTTATCTCGGTGAGAAACAACAATCTTCTGTTACTTATATTGTGATTGTGGTTCTTGCTTTGGGCAGTTGGGCTTTGTTGTCTGTGAAAAAAGACGAATTACTGCAATTAAAAAATTATATAAAAGAAAAACTGCTTAATAATTTACCCTTTATTGGTCCGAGTTCTCCATGAAGGTTTGCTTTATCTCTGAAGCAAAATCGATCCATACTCAACGGTGTACGAGCAGTCTGGCCCAAATTGGCTGTGATATTTACTTGATTTCTTCTTCAGAAATTGACATTCCTAACGTTACATTACATCACCTGCCTATTTACTCGCCTTCTCCTATACAACAATGTATTAATAATATCCGGGTCAAGAGCTTGATAAGAAAGCTAGATCCTGAAGTGATACATCTTTTTGGTCTTTTTTCTCTCTTCAGTCTCAAAACCATGCACTTGATCAAAAATATGAAAAACCTGGTGATTTCAGTCTGGGGATCTGACGTAATACCTGCCGGGAACCAAGAGACTTTTAAAGAAAGACAAATAAAAAAATATTTACTAAACAAAGGAGATTGCTTATTAACAACTTCAGAATATTTAGCCAATGAGGTCCAGAGATACCTGAAGAACCCAAGAAATGTAAAAGTTGTGCCCTGGGGAGTAGACTTAGATATGTTTCGACCCGTTTACAGGAGAGAAAATTCAGAAATCGTTAGAGTTGGATTTGCCAAAAGATTGCACCCACTATCTGGACCTGATACCCTTCTGAAGGCTTTCAAATATGCCCATGATAAATGTAAAAAGAAATTGCAGCTTAAGATCGCCGGTGATGGCCCTATGGAATCCCAGCTCAGACAAGAAGCTGTTCAAATGGGACTGACTGATTCTATCGAATGGCTAGGATGGCTGGAGACACCCGAAGTTTTGCGTGATTTTTACCACTCAATAGAAATATTTATGATGCCTTCACGGAGAGAATCTTTTGGTGTCTCGGCTGTTGAAGCATCTGCCTCGGGTCTGCCAGTAATAGCTTCAATGTACGGCGGTATTCCTGAAATTGTTACCCACGGGGAAACCGGTTTACTAGTTAATCCTGAAGATGTAGAGGGGTTTGGCAAGGCTATAGTTTTTCTGGCTGAAAATGAAAATTTGAGAGCGGAGATGGGGCTCAGAGGACGCAAGAAAGCAGAAGCTCAATTCGACTGGAAATTAACTCTCTGCAATATGAAAAAGATATATAAAAAAATCGTAAGATAAAGAGACTCCTATTGAACATCTTTCATACATTGACTGTTTTTTCATGCTTCACAAGTACTAAATTCTTCTATTATATTAAAAAAAATAATAAGGGATTAGAAAATACCTGTAGATTGAGTAAAAACAACAATATGATAATTCAAATTATCGCAAGTCTGCTAGTGTAGATATACTGCTTGCATCCGGGCATATGATTACATTCGATCCAAAAGAATATTGGGAGAATAGGTTAAGAAGCACATTTGGGCTTAACGGAGTAGGATATACTGGGCTCGGAAAACATTATAACAACTTGTTATATAAAGTAAGGCGGTTTGTTTTCCTTCATAGAATAAAATCGACTTGCCAAGATTTTAGCGGCGCGAATGTTCTGGACGTCGGTTGCGGGACTGGCTTCTATATCGAAATGTGGGAGGAACTAGGTGTAAAAAATATAGTTGGTATTGATCTTGCCAATGTTGCTATTAAGAATTTAAAACAAAAATATACCGGCCACAAATTCTATCAAATAGACATAGGATCTATTGGCATTGGAAGTCTTATGAACCATAAATTTGATGCTATATCCGCATTTGATGTATTATTTCATATCGTTGACGACACTCGATATGAGCAGGCTATAAACAATATTTACTCATTATTAAAGCCAGGAGGGTTTTTTATTTGGTCTGACAATTTTTTACATGAAGACGTCTTGAGAACTGCGCATCAAGTGTCCAGGACACTTAAGAATATTGAAAGAATTGTGGTTTCCACTGGGTTTCAAATAGTTGAAAGACGTCCAATGTTCTATTTAATGAATGCACCAGTCGATACGAGAAGCCGCCTTCGTCAGCTATTATGGAGGTTTATTGGCTTTATAGTATCAAGAGGTGAAATTGCTGGCTTAGCAATCGGCAGTGCTTTATTACCTTTGGAGTTAATACTAACCTCCATGACAAATGAGGGTCCTTCAACAGAAATGATGGTCTGTAAAAAGCCTGCCTGAGAAACCTTGAGCCGTATTAAAAATCTTAAAAAAGTGTTAAGCCTGATATGACATACGCAAGAAAGCAGAAGCTCAATTCGACTGGAAATTAACTCCCAACAGGATGATAAAAACTTATCGTCAAATCAGTCAGAATTAGTCTCATGAGAAGCTTTAAAATTTTTTACATTTACTTCCACGATACTCATTTTGTTCCCATCCATGCTTCTGAAATCATCCATGAGATGTTAAGACGGGGACATGACGTCCATGTATTCACGAGTATAAAGGAAGAGGTAGAAAAAAAGAAATTCTTAACCAAAGGGATAAAATTACATAACTTGCCGGCCATCGAGACTCGATTTATTTCCGAATTTCTGTTCATGGCTTTTTTGTTCCCCTCTCTTTTTTTCCACACACTTATTAGCAAACCTGATATTTTCTACTCAAGGCACTCTGGCTGCTCTTTGATAGCGACCTTAATTGCTAGAATTCTTAAAATACCCTGTTTGCTTGAGATCAATGATATTGTCCAGGACAGGCTAAAGTATCCAAATATCTCCATTCTTAAGCTCAAATGGATCCAACTTTACCATTCCATAAACTACCGTCTGGCTGACCTTCTTCTACCCGTAACAGAAAAAATAGGTCTGTTTATAAAGCAGAATTACAGAATAAATCGATCAAAGGTGGTTGTTGTCACAAACGCGGTTAATATCCACCGATTCAGCCCTAAACCCTGTCCTGAAGCCAGGAAACGCTATCATATTCCTTTTGAATCTAATGTAGTCCTTTCTTTAGGGAGTTTATTCCCCTGGGCCGGGATTGAAACCCTTATAGCCGCAGCCCCAAAAATACTAAAAAGGGTTCCCAATACTCTATTTGTTGTGGGAAGTGGAGAGGAGCCACACGTTAGTAAACTAAAAAAAACAGTGGATCAATGTGGCCTTGGAAATAGTTTTAAATTTTACGGCTTTATCCCCTGGGATGAGGCTTCCTGGTTTATCAGCACCGCAGATATCTGTGTTTCTCCAATTATTCTAAAAAAAACGAAGACCGGCCTTTCTTCGCTGAGGACATTTTCTTATTTAGCTTGCGGTAAACCAGTTGTCGGAAGCGATATCCCTGGACTTGGAGACATGCTAAAAAAGGAAGGAATTGGTCTTTCATTTACAATGGGAAATCACGAAGCCCTGGCAGGGGCAATCCTTTCCCTTCTCGATGACAAAGAAAGGGCAAGAAACATGGGAAAGAAGGGAAGAGACTTTGTTGTTAAGAATTACTCCTGGGAAATCATTGTCCATAAACTGGAAACTCTTTTTTATGGTTTAATAAGAAAAAATAAGGTAACAACATAACATGTGCGGCATATGTGGAATAATATACAGAGATTCTGAAAGACCAGTCGATATTCAAACACTGCAAGATATGTCACGGAAAATTTCCCACAGAGGACCTGACGATGAGGGCTTCTACACACACCAGAATGTGGGTTTGGCTTCCAAACGCCTTTCGATCATCGACATAAAAGGAGGGCACCAGCCCATATTAAACGAAGATGAGTCTGTCGTGGTGGTCTATAATGGCGAAATTTACAACTACCTAAACTTAAAGAAAGAACTGGAAGGAAAAGGGCATAAGTTCCGTACCCGGTGCGACACGGAAGTATTGATCCATCTTTATGAAGAATACGGAAGAGAAATGGTTAATCACCTGAATGGAATGTTTGCTTTTGCCATTTATGACCGGAAACGTCGCTGCCTGTTACTGGCAAGAGACCGGCTCGGCATCAAACCTTTCTATTATACGGTTACCAAGGACTGGATTCTTTTTGGCTCAGAAATCAAATCGTTTCTTGCCTTTCACGATTTTAATCCAGGTTTAGACTTCGAGGCTCTTCATCATTACTTGACTTTCCGTTTTGTCCCAGCTCCAAAAACACTCTTTAAGGGAGTCAAAAAATTACCCCCTGGATACTCCATCGAATATACACTAGGCCATGAAGATCCAAGCCCTGTGCCGTACTGGGACCTCACTTTTAACTCAGGCAAGAAAGAGTTCTCAAAGGCACAGTCCACAGAGGCTGTTCGAGAATTGACACATGAAGCCGTGAAGAACCGGTTGATGTCTGAAGTCCCCTTAGGAGTTATGCTCAGCGGAGGCATTGATTCAAGTGCTGTTGTGTCAAGCATGAAAAAGGGAGGTCAGCATCCTGTCTCCACTTTTACAATAGCCTACGAGGAAGAAGGGCCTCACAATGAGAGTGTGTTTGCAAGAATAACAGCAGAGGCATTCCAGACCGATCACCATGATATTCTCGTGCGATTAGATGATTTTATCGGGAACCTGGAGCGAATGATTTATTTTATGGATGAGCCTATCGCCGATCCTGCAGCTATGCCCATCTATGACCTATGCCGGTTCAGCAAAGAATATGTGACCGTTCTCTTATCCGGTGTTGGCGGGGATGAGCTGTTCGGAGGATATGATGTTTACAAAGAAGCTATCTATTCGGGCTATCTCAGACATGTTCCTCGCTTTGCCTGGAACAATTTTATCCTTCCAATCTACAACCTGATGCCAGAAGGTATGATAGGAAAGAATTATGCACGTCGGATTCACAAGCCCATAGAGGAAGTTTTCCTCGGCAGTTCAACCATCTACGGCGGATTCTCAGAAACGGAAAAAGCCAGTCTCTACACAAAAAACTTCGCTGAGCAGCAATCTGCTTTTAACTCCCATAATGTGGTGCAGGAAACACTAAAGCGGCTGCCTGGGGCAAGCACACTTCAAAAAATGATGTACATAGACACCAAACACTGGTTAGCTGACAGTCACTTGATCATGATGGACAAAATGTCTATGGCCAATTCCATAGAACTCAGGACTCCCCTTCTCGACCATCGTCTTGTAGAACTGGCCGCATCAATCCCTGAAAAGTATAAACTCGGTCTTCTTAAATCCAAGATTATTTTTAAAAATGCCTTCAAACCGGAAATTCCAAAGCCGATCCTCAACCGGCCTAAAAGGGGTTTTTCTACCCCGATTAACATATGGCTCAACAGGTCCGGAGGTGTGCTGCGGGAGATACTCTTGAAACAAAGCAGCCTGACCAAAGATATCTTCCAACCAAAATTTATAGACAGATTGCTGGATAAACATAAAAAACGTCAGGGAGACTTTTCTGCCAGTATTTTTACATTACTGATCCTCGATTTATGGCTGGCAACTTTTCTAGATAACAACTGAGTTCCCATGAATAAAGCTCCTTTCTACCGACAATTTTACGAGCAGGCTGGCAGCTGGAGCGAAAATGTTGATTCTGAAGAAAGGATACCAGCCACCCTGGCTATGATTCCAAAAAATATAAATTCAATACTTGATGCAGGCTGCGGAGACGGAACCTTTCTTGGCTCTGTGGATTCTATCCCGTTTAAAGTGGGGCTGGATATCAGCTTTACTGCCTTGAGTTATGTAAAAATGTTACAGAAGATTCAAGCCTCCTCTGATGCTATTCCTTTTAAAAAAAATACATTTGACTGTATCATGTCCACTGAAGTTCTGGAGCATCTGCTTCCTGATGTCTATGATGCTACGCTCCATGAAATACAGAGAGTGGCAAAGAGATATATTTTAATATCAGTTCCCTTTCTCGAAGAGCTGGCCCAAAAACAGACCCGCTGTTCTCAGTGCGGTTTTATTTTCCATATGTTTCTTCACCTTCGATTTTTTGACATCTCTAAACTGGAGAAGATATTCCCTTCTTATTTTTTAAAAGAATATCAATTTTCAGGACCAAAAGAGAGAACTTTTCCTAAATGGCTTCTCAAAATACGAAGAAAATACGGCGGCAGGTGGGAATGGGATAAGGACGCTATGTGCCCAAAGTGCGGGTATAAAAGTGAGCAACCTCCCAAACGTTCGGTTATTTCAGTGTTTACTACACTGCTGGCAGGTTTAGCTAAAAAAAGACACCCCAAGTGGGTGTCTGTGCTTTATGAGAAAAAATGAAAATTCTATACATATGTAGTGCTGACCTATCAGGCGAGTCAGGATCCCTTGGCTCTGTCAGGCATATTTTGGAGGTTTCCGAAAACCTTTTCCGCCTGGGGAACAAGATCAAGCTGATTGTGCCTAAATATGCTCGCTATCCCCACTCAACTCCAGTTGATATCATTTATGTGCCTCTTATTAAAATTCGTTTTTTAAGAACCTTTATCTACGAACTCCTGGCGCCCTTTTTCTTTATGACTTGTATTTTCTTTTGGAGACCCCATGTGGTCTATTGGCGGCAGGCTTATTTAACAATTTTTCCTGTTTTTTTTAGCTGGTTATTTGGCAAGAAAATTTTAACCGAGGTTAACGGACTTACTATTGATGAAGTAGAGTCCGAGCCATTAGGTAAAATCAGAAAAAGACTCATATTAGCTATAGAAAATTTTAACTACAAATTCTCAAGTCATTTAATCTGCGTCGCTCCCCAGATAAGAGCAAGAATCTTGGAGCACTACCACCTCCCCCAGGATAAAGTTTCAGTCATTTTAAACGGTGTTAACTCTGACCGCATGTTGGTTCTTGATACTAGAAAAGCCAAGAAAAAAATCGGATTACCCCCCGACATAAAAGTGGTAGGGTTTGTCGGCCATTTTTTCCCCTGGGATGGTATTGAGTATTTGATTGAAGCTGCACCACAAATTATCAAAGAGATAAAGGGTGTCCGATTTTTAATCGTAGGGCATGGAAAGTGGGGCCAACATTTACCGGATTTAGCTACAAAAAAAGGTCTGGCAAAATATTTCATCTTCACCGGCAAAGTGCCCTGGGAACGACTTTACATCTATGTTAATGCATTTGATGTGGCAACAGCTCCATATTCAAAAGCTATTAATTTCCAGAGCGGCCGCTCATCATTAAAGATTCTTGAATATTTTTCCTGCAAAAAACCTGTAGTTGCCAGCCGGACAGAGGTTATCCCGGAGGTTGTTGATTTGACAAAAAAGAGTCTTGGGATCACAGTGCAGCCCGAAGATGCCAGTGCGCTGGCAAATGCCATTTTACGTGTTTTAAAAAATAAAAAGCTGCAAGAACAACTGGGCAAAGATGGCAGGGACTACGTTAAGAGAGAAAGAAGCTGGAAAATTGTGGCTCAAAAGATCCAGGTCATTTTACATAATTTGATAAGATAGAAGGTAACCATGTGTGGTATTTGCGGATTTATAATTAATAACACAGCAGGAACTAAAGATTGTAGAGGCACTCTTGCTAAAATGACCAATATCCTTGCACACAGAGGTCCGGACAGCGATGGGCACTATTTTGTAGATACTGACAAGGTATCTATTGGTTTGGGCCACCGGAGACTCTCCATAATCGACCTATCTGAGAAAGCAAACCAGCCCATGGGAAACGAGGAAAATTCAGTCCTTGTTGTATTTAACGGTGAGATTTACAACTATGGAGAACTAACTAAAGAATTAAAGGAAAAGGGACATACATTCCGGTCGAATAGTGATACTGAAGTGATCGTTCATCTTTATGAGGACATGGAGGAACATTGCGTAAATAAACTGGATGGCATGTTCGCCTTCGCTCTCTGGGATAAAAAAAGACAAAGGCTTTTTATGGCTCGAGATCGAATGGGAATTAAGCCTCTTTTTTATGTCTTTAAAGGTGATAACTTTTACTTCTCTTCAGAGATTAAGGCATTACTGCTTCTTGAGGAAGTCTCAAGGCAGCTCGATTTTAAAGCTCTGGATTTTTATTTCACTTACGGCTACATCCCTGGCTCAAGAACAATCTTTCAAGATATCAAGAAACTTCCACCTGCATCTTTTCTGACTTATAAAACTAAGGAATTAAGCGTAAAACCTTACTGGTCCATTCAATATCTCCCCAAAAACGATCTCCCTGAAAATGAGCTGATCGAAAAGTTCATTGAGACATTCAGTAGAGCCGTTAAAAGACACCTGGTCAGTGATGTACCTTTAGGTGCTTTTTTAAGCGGTGGTTTAGACTCCAGCATCATCGTAGCATTGATGAATAAAATTGGAGAGAAATCAATCGACACATTCTCTATTGGCTTTAACTCAAGCGAAAAAGATGAACTGGATTATGCTGCTGCAGTCGCTAATCGATACGGGACTAATCACCACGAATTTAAAGTAAAGCCTGAAATGACACAAATACTTCCAGAACTGATATGGCATCTGGACGAACCTTTCTTTGATAATTCTATTATTCCCACCTTTTATATTTCAAAGTTAACCAGAGAAAAAGTTAAAGTTGCTCTTTCAGGTGATGGAGGGGATGAAATATTCGGGGGATACGAATGGACGAGAAGACACCAATATAATCACTTTTACAAAAAAGCCCCCTCTTATATCAGAAAGGGAATATCAAAACTGGCACCACGTAAAAAACTAACTCACGAATACGGAACAGGCTTTTGCAGCAAAGCCAGCAGGCTTATCAGAGATCTAAATACTGGAATGGAAGAGGCATTTTTGCGCAGAACCACGGTCTCTTATCCATTCCGGCAACAACTTTACACCCAGGGAATAAAAGAAGAACTGGGGAATTTTGACGCAGCTAATTATCAAGGTCAGCTTTTTTCCGCCGCCAACGTCTCCGATATTAGAGAGAAGATGCTCTATGTTGATACAGTTTCTTTTCTGCCTGACGACTGCCTCTTTAAAGTCGACCGCATGAGTATGGCACATGGCCTGGAGGTGAGAGTACCATTTCTGGATAGGGAACTGGTTGAGTTTTCCGCAAGAATCCCATTTGAGTATAAAATAAGAGGGCTAACGTCAAAATATATATTAAAGAAGGCATTTGCTTCTTATCTGCCTAAAATAACTTTAAAACAGAGAAAACAGGGATTTACAATACCTATATCATCATGGCTGCGGACAGAACTAGGAGATTTAGCAAGTAAAATATTATTTAGCAGTTCTCTTGAAAAGAGGGGCTTGTTTGATAAAAAACACCTGAAGTGGATGCTGGAAGAACACAAGAATGGAAAACAAGAGTTTGGACACCGAATATGGAGTCTTATTGTTTTTGAGGTATGGGCTAGGCTGTATCTGGATGAAAAGATAAGCTCCACACCCAAAATTTCGCTTGAAGAAATGACCGAGTAAAAAGCATTTCTGTAAAAATGGAAAAAAATATGCGCGTAGTACGATGAACAAAAACAGAGAATTTGTCCTACATCGAAACGATGTAGGGATTCCTCCGGGCAGGAAAATCGAAGTGATGGAGACTAAATCGAACCAACTTGAAGGTTATCCAAAAGTTTCAATAATAATTCCGACCTCTGATGGCTATCGAAATGGCTTATTTCCTGCTTTATTAAAGCAGCTCTTTGAGCAATCATTTCAAAACATTGAGATAATTATAATTAAAGGCGACTCAAGACAAGGCAGGGCTATCAATACAGGTGCAAATATTGCAAGAGGCCAGTATCTTTTAACCCTCGACGATGACAGCATGCTGGCTTCCAAAGATGCCATAAAAAAATTGCTCGAAGTTATGGAAAACGATAAGACCATTGGAATGGGTGGAGGGTTAAATGTTATTCCCACTAATGCTTCCAGTTTCATTAAACGCACAATGAGAGAAATTCCCCGTCGAGCCTCTCCACCAGTAAACGAGGTTATAGAGTCTGACCTTGCCGAGCATGGTCTACTTATAATAAGAAAAGATGTTTTTTTAAAAGTAGGGGGAGAGAATGAACTTATACCCAGGGGGCTGGATCCTTATCTCCGGCTAAAATTCAGACAGGAAGAGTATAAAGTAGCAGTTGTTCCTGGAGCTTATTATTCCCATCTAACACCTCCTACATTTATCAAATTGGTCAAACAGTTTTTCCGTAACGGCAAGCAGGCTGCCTTCTGCAACAAATTTTATCCACAATGGGTTATTGAAACACCGGGCAGCCATGTGAAAGATTTTGCTGAAAAGCGGACTCTTTTATATCGAACCGGGCGCTACGCACTAAACATTATAAAAAATATGCTGAGAGGCCGCTGGATATATATCTCTGCATATATGGCTTACGCTATTGGATTTGTTTGGGGTTATTTTATAAAGAAATGAGGATCTTGTTTGTCGCTGACGCCAGCCTTGAAAACCTGGCAAGTGGTTCTGAGCAAGTCATATTCCATCAAGCCTCGGATTTAGCCAGAGAGGGGATACAGGTCTATGTCCTTGCACGCAAAGAGGGCCGCTCCCCGCCGGAACATAAAAAAATCGCCGGCTTTGATGAGGCCTGTTACAGCGCTCCCACAAGCAATATTCCTCGCTTTTTCTGTTCTCTTTTAAGGGAATCATCAAAGCTGTATAACAATTTAATCAAAGATGGTCCTTTTTTAGCTGCTGTCTGTCACCATCCCTTCACAGCTTTTGCACTTTTAGTAAAGAAAAAACTCAGTAAAATCCCCATAGTTCATGTCTTTCATTCTCCCGCACATGAGGAATATTTTTTACAACATGAAAACAGGAGCCGGTTGAGAAATTATCTTCCTGTTAAATCCCGGCAGTGGATAGAAAAGTACTGTCTGAAAAGAGCCACAAAAATTATGGTTCTCAGCCAATTTATGAAACAGAAAATAGTGGACACCTTTCACATACCAGCTGACAGGATAATTATCAATCCCGGGGGTGTCGACCTGAACAGTTTCCAACCCCCAGAGGATCGAGTCTTTTTAAAAAAGAAACTCAATTTCCCTGAAGACAAAATTCATCTGCTGACTGTCAGAAACCTGGAGCCAAGAATGGGGCTGGATAACCTCTTGAAATGTATTCACATATTAAAAACAAATAAAACAGCTATTCACTTGTTTATGGGAGGTGAGGGACCTGAGAGAGATAACCTTCAGAATCTTATTCAGCAATATAACCTGTCTAATGAGGTGACCATGGCAGGTTTTATTCCCTCAGAACTGCTGGCTCAATATTATGGAGCTGCTGACTTTTTTATCTTACCCACCCGTAAATTAGAAGGTTTTGGACTCATTACACCTGAATCCATGGCCTGCGGCACTCCAGTTCTGGGTACTCCAGTTGGGGGGACAAAAGAAATATTATCTCTTTTTGACCCAGAGTTTCTTTTCAGGGAAACATCTCCTGAGGCAATGGCATCAGGAGTCCAGTGGGCTATAAACAATTATTTCATTCAGAAGAAAAGCTATAACGATTTAAGGCTTCGCTGCCGGGAATACGTAGAAAAAAATTACTCCTGGCAGCGGCATACAAATTTATTAAAAGTTATCCTTGATGAGTTAATAACATCCAGGAAAGACATTGTTGCCTGATATGAAAGACCCTAAAGTCTTACACATCATTACTCGTTTTGATAAGGGGGGGTCAGCTCAGAATACTTATTTAACTCTATTGGGATTACAAGAGAGAAATTTCCAAGCCTATTTTGTGACTGGCCTATCTTTGGAATCAGAAATGAAATATGCTGAAATTAAGGCACAGGAAAAAGATATACAAAGACTCGAACAGGTAGGGATTGAGTTTATTTTATGTCCTCCTTTAGTAAGAAGAACAAATATTATAAAAGATTTAAATGCATTTCTTGATATATGGAGAATAATTAAAAATAAATCTCCTGAAATCGTGCATACTCATTCTTCAAAAGCAGGACTTTTAGGCAGATTAGCAGCAAAGCTTGCTCGAATTCCAATAGTAGTACATACTCCGCATGGTCATGTTTTTTTTGGTTATTTTGGTCCCTTTAAAACAAAGATATTTATAATCCTGGAAAGGCTTGTTTCCCGGATAACCCACAGAATAATCGCCCTCACAAATAAAGAAAAAGAAGATTATATAAAATTCAGAATTGCTAACGAAGATAAATTTGATGTTATCTACAGCGGGATAGAGTTAGATAAATTCAAAGAATTATCTGAAGATAAAAAACAAAATTTTGTAAAAGAACTTGGGATTCCTGAGAAATCATTAATTATAGGAACCGTGGGGAGACTTGTGCCTGTTAAGGGACATGAATTCCTGATCAAAGCTGCAAAATATATAATCTCGAAATATCCTGAAGCCTTTTTTGTATTTACAGGAGATGGTCCACTTGAGCAGAACTTAAAGAGGCAGGCTCTTGAGCTAGGCATAAATAACAATATTATTTTCCTGGGCTGGAGGAGCGATGCAGCAAAAATCATCTCGGTTTATGACATTTTTGCTCTTCCTTCTCTTAATGAAGGGATGGGAAGAGTTTTAGCTGAAGCAATGGCTCTGGGAAAACCGATAGTGGCCAGTAATGTTGGAGGGATTCCTGATTTAGTCACTCATGGGAAGAACGGTTTTTTGGTTCCAGCGAGAAATCCAGAAAAGCTGGCAAAATATATCCAGATCCTTATTGATGATAAAGAAAAAAAGGAGAAAATGGGACAGGCAGGAAAAGAGATGGTAAAAAATTTCAGTAAGGAAAAAATGGTCGAAAAAATTGCAAACTTATATGAGGAATTGTTAACTCAGAAGAATATTTATTTATTAAAGACATAATTTCACATCTTATCATTGTGATGTGTTAAGTAGAATCAAGTCAATCTTTGAAAAATTTTTAAACAATTAAGTTGAGAAATATTAAATGCTAAACAAATTCCATAATTCCATTCTAGCAGTACAAAAAAAATCCCTGGTAATGTTATTCGCCCTATTCCTTTTTGTGTTCGCTGCAACTGTTGTTGTCCATAACCTTATAACTGCTAACAATCCTGAACTAAAAGCAAGGATGGAAGAAGAATTAATAGTAAACCCTGTGAATAAAAGAACCCTAGTGATTCTTATTGACGCTTTACGTAAAGACATCATGTTTAGTGACAAAATGCCTTTCCTCTCCAATCTTCGAAATCGCGGTGCCTGGGGTATATCTAAAATGACTTCTGTCCCGGTAACAATCGCAGGAGATCATGCAATATTCTCGGGAACTATTGGAAATTTCTTTTCTATCTTTGAATATTTTTCAGTATCAAGCTCTACTTACGACAACATTTTTAACCGTATAACTAGCCACGGCAAACGAGCTGTGATTCTAAGTTCTGCTTCTCTGCGCAGCTCTTACGGCAAATTTAGCGATCTCACTGCATTCACTCCACGCCATTTCTCTTTTGGCCAGTATAGAGAAGACGCAAGTTATCTTTTTAGGGAAGCTTATCGTTTTCTCAAAGAAGAGAAATGGGACTTTGCAGTTGTTCAATTCCTCACTCTGGATTATTTAGGTCATCTTGAAACTCCACTTTCACCTAACTATTCTTCGATTCTTAAAGTAATCGACGGATACATTCGTAAACTTGTTAATTTAACTACAGATCAAGATATTATTCTAATTGCTTCCGAACATGGGATGGACGACCAAGGTTTCCATGCAGATTACACACCTGAAATAATAGATACTCCATTTATTCTATTGGGTCCTCTAGTGAAAAAAGGTGGACCTAATAAAATTATGCAAATAGACCTGGCACCAACTCTTTCAATTTTAGCTGGTGTTTCTCCGATCTATGACTCTCCTGCACTTCCAGCTTTAGATTTGTTTGAATTTTCAGACAAAACCAATTCAATTATATTACATGGATTTTCTCCTGCCACAACCGGAGTTACATCTTCTTTATCTCTTAAACAACTTCGCAAAATGCGTCAAACTAATATTACAATAAAAAAATCTCCCTTCAATTCTATGCTCATCATATTTGCAACTTTAATAACCATGATATTACTAAGCCATATCGTGTTTTCCAGTAGCTCTAATAGAAAAAACACACGTTTTATATCTATACAGATTTTGGGAGTAATAACATGTATTCTGGTACTAGGTATTATTAGATCTTTTTCAGGTATTTTGGATTATGTTGCCAAATTTTTTCCCTTTAGTGCAAATTTTATTCTCACACACCCTTTTAGGGTGATTCTGTCTATTTCACTATTAACGACTTTTGCAGTACTATGTCTAAAATATTGTTGCAGAAATAATCACAAATATAGAGAATTTTATATGCTATTTCTTTTTATTTTAATATTCGCGGGAGCCTTCCTATCTATTAACCCATATCATCCACTTAACTAGATAATTTTATGCTTCCCATTAATTGTATGGGGAATTTCACAGCGCACAACATGGCTAGTAGTTTTTGGTTCAGTCACTATCGGGCTATTAATAAGAAGGCTAACATTCTATAAAGCTTATATAAACTACAATTTCACAGAGAGATGGTTTCTGACACTAGTCATTCTGGTTGCAGGCTCTGCTTTTTTATTTTGGAAATTATATCCAGACTCTAAAAAAATTCGATATCTTGGTCTTGAAGTTTTATGCTTTATACCTGGAATCATAATTATGGCATTGTCTTCAAATGTTCAGGTAAATGGAATTCTACTTTTGCTGTGTCTTATCCCTGTTGTATTCTTTAATATAAAAGAACCAAAACTGGCAAATGCTTCTTTAGCTCTTTGGATTACATTTTATTATTTAGGAACATCTGGTTCTATTAATCATGCGACTCACATTATTGCTCTCCCTCTTTTCTTGGCTATTTTATCATATGCGAAAGGAACTACAGCCGTAAATAGAGGGATAATGTTAAGTTTTGTATTTTGGGTTCTTTACTTACTACCAGGAAATAGTTTTGATTTGAAGATTCTAGAATTAAGTGACTCTTTTATTCAAAACTCGGCTATTCATGAACAAATCTCAATAACAGTTTTACTTATTGCTAGCAGATACATTCTTCCAGTCACAATTTTGTTCTGGGCTTTAATCAAGACATCTCCGCACATTTCAAAGCTGTCACTGGCATCAGCTGCATTTTTACCAATTGTATGTGGATTAGGCCTTAAACTCACATTACTGAATTTAAACCTGACAAACGATATATATTCAGATCAATTGAGTAAAGTTATCGTTCTTTTTGGTTATTTTCTTATTTTATTATCCGCTTTTCTGATCGTTGGGTTAATTTCTTTTTTTAAAAAATTATTACACCATCGATCAGCACTAGTAACTTTCTCATAGTGCTGAACTCGTTGTTTAGTTTATTCAAGCTCAAATATCTCTAAAAAACATACAATATAATCTAATAATCGAAAAACCAGCATTCTACTATCAAATAAGAACTAAATTAGGAATAAAACCTAGACAGAATAGAAAAAAGCTCTTCGCTTTCTAAAAGGGAGTTGGCTTGATGAATCAAGCCCCCTACAAAAGAATTAAACTCATAAGAAAGAATTAATCCCAGCAGAAAAAAAGGGACAGGCTATTTTTAAAGTAGCCTGTCCCTTTTTTTTTATTTATTTAAAACCTTGCGTCCAGAAAGCATAAGAATAACAATGATTATAAATATAAAAAAAGCCTGAATCAGTTGAAAATAAATCCTTAAATCGCTTGAAGCTCTAAGATTAATGCCACCTATTCCCAGACACGCTGCTATCAAATAAATCAATAAAACTGTTTGAATTTCATCAAATCCATGATCAACTAAACGATGATGCAAATGGTCTTTCCCTGTATACTCTATCCATTCTCGAATACTTCTTACCGTCCCGCTCAATACCCTGGCAATAGTTATATAGACCATATCAAATATAAAGATACTTAGTACTAAAATTGGCAAACCCAGGGCAACCCTGGGATTATTTTCAGCCCAACCTCCCATTACAGCTATTCCCGCCAAAGTAAATCCTAAAAAAGTACTCCCTGCATCTCCTAAAAATATGGAGGCTGGTTTAAAATTAAATTTCAAGAATGCCAGGCAGCTCCCAGCCAGGGCAATAGTCAAGTATCCCAGATAGGATTGGCCTGTTATCTGAGCCACAATAAAAAATGATAAAGAACAAATTGTTATTAAGCCTGCAGCCAGGCCGTCCATGCCATCGAAAAAATTAACGGCGTTTGTTATCCCGACTATCCAGATTATAGTCAGAATCACCTCTCCTCCGTTGCCCCACCATGTACTCGGCAAAAAGCTTAATTTGATTCCATGAATAATCAATATACTCGAAGCAATAACTTGCCCTAACAGCTTCCACTTTGCCGATAAGCCCCATTTATCATCAATTAATCCTATGAGGAGTATTATTGTACCGCCAAGGACAATTCCCTTTAACTCAATCGAGAAACTGAAATTTAAAAAGACAGTCACAACATAGGAAATATAAATAGCCAGCCCTCCCAGAAGAGGTATTGGTCTCTCATGAATTTTTCTCTCCTCAGGATGGTCCAATATTTTAAGTTTTCTGGCAATACGCCTCATCACCAGAGTCAAGATAAAAGTCAGGAAAAAAGAAAAAAACAGGAGGAATGCCCACCTGAATGGTATACTTGAGAGGAATATATGAATACTCTCTAAAATACTTCTCATATTCTAAGCCCTATACTAAAAAATTTCTTTGACTACAGCAATAATTTTTTCTATCTCCTTCTCTTTCAAAGAAGGGTAAAGAGGGATAGATATTGTTTTTTGCCAGGCTTCCCTTGTATGGGGAAAACCAGGCAGATTCAAATAGACATGCTGCGGCATATAGACGGGACGCTGGCATACAACTTTCTTTTGCTTTAATTTTTCGAGATATTCGGATGCATCATCCTCTGTTTTTATTACAAACCGGTAATATATATGATCTCTCCCTTTTTTCCAGACAGGTAACGAGAAGTTACAATTTTTAAACTCCTGGAAATACCGTGTTGCAATCTCTTTTCGCTTATCGATGGATGTTTCTAAAAAAGACAGCTGACTTATTCCAAGAGATGCCTGAATATCAGTCATCTTGTAGTTATAACGTAAAATATAATTGTCTCTATTGTCATACTCTCTAAGGTTTTTGATTCTGGATACGAGGTCTTCTGAATCGCTTAAAACCATACCTCCTTCTGCAGCAGCTAGCACTTTTGTGGCATAAAAAGAAAACACAGAGAGAAGACCGAAGCTCCCTGCCTTTTGTCCTTTAAAATCCGCGCCAACAGCCTGCGCACAATCTTCAATTACTGGAATTTCCAGCTCAGGCAATCTTTGCATATCCGCAGGGCAGCCAAACATATGCGGTACAATAACTGCTTTGGTTTTTCCTGTTATTGCTCTCTGAATAGCATCAATAGAAATATTAAAAGTCTCAGGCTCTATATCCACAATAACAGGGGTTGCTCTGCTATAATTCACGGCATTAAGAACAGCCGAACAAACAAAGGAAGGGATTATAACCTCATCTTCTTCTTTTACGCCTAAAGCTAACAACGAGAGATGGAGAGCCGCAGAGCCTGAGCTTACTGCTGCGGCCTTTTTTTTGCCGATAAAATCAGCTAATTTCTCTTCAAACTCGGCAACTCTGGGTCCTTGGGCTATTTGACCGGATTTCATCACAGAAACTACACCTTCGATATCTGAATCAGAAATCAAAGGACGGGAGTGGGGAATTATTTCATCACACATCGCGTAAAAATCTGAATGCCTTAAAACCCTCAGCGTATTTAATTTTTCCTTGAAAACCCCTGAAATTCGCAGTAGCCCTGACACTTTCAACCATATCCAATTTAGTTGGATACACCTTGGATACTTGAGAAGAATAGACTTGAATCAATTTTTGTTTTTCTTCTAATACATCTCCAATATCCACAAATATATCAGGCTCAAAATTATTAGAAGTGTAATCTTCATAGAAAAATACTCTCTTAACATATCGAGTGGCAGCTAAAGTACACTCGGCCAGAGTGCGGTGATCCTGGTGGATATCATCAATGAAGTTGACATACACTTCATCCGGATTGACTTCTTCAATGACTTTATCAATACGGGTGATTATTATTCTCTCATTAGGCAGCTCTGTGTCCACGTATTCGCCCCAGAAGATCTTTTTCACACCCAATAATTTCGAAGCTTCTTCTTGTTCTTTCACTCTTATCCCTGGATCTCCGCCGAACTCACCTTTTGTTAAGACCATAAAATATATATTTTCTCCTCTTCTGGCAAACTTAAGAAAAGTTCCTCCACAACCATATTCAATATCGTCTGGATGGGCTCCTAAAGCTAAAATATTCAATTCATTCTCCTTTTCTTAAAACTGAAAGGCTCTTTGGACCACAATTAAATAATAAATCAATAATTGATAAATAAAGTTCAAAACTCCCATAAAGCTGAGTGTACTGGGGGTGCTTATAGTCCTGAAAGATAATTTTAATGCCTTCCTCTTTAAATTTCTCTGTATTCATATATTTTGCTCCATCTTTGCCTGAAAAGTAAACATCTCCTCTTTCCTGCCTGCATATATCAATTAACCTCTCAGTAGGCTCTTCTCTTGTATCTAATTCTGACGCTAAAACTAACTTTTTACCTAAAATGCCCAAAACCTTAGTTAAGTACTTTATTATATGAATATTGATGTCTACTAAATTATTCCAATCCTGAGCATAAGCCTGCTCAAAAAAACCAATATATTCTTTAAAAAAAGGTGCCTTTGAATAATTCGTGACCAAGGCGTTTAGATGTTTTCTTCCCCACTGTACAGTGTTGTTGATTTCAACTTCATATATTTTCTGAGTGAATCTATGAATTACCGGAACAGAAAGCCACTGCCAGCCTTCAGATGTCTTTATCTTATTTCGATTCTGCCATTCGTTTTTTTTAAATTGTACATTATCCAGAAATATAAATACATCACTTCGGTCAATTTTATCGAAATATCCTAACCAGGGTAAATACTGAGGTTGATGAATGGCAACAATCATGTATTAAACCTTATTTTTCTCGGTAAAGTCCCGAATATCAAACAACCTTAATTTTATGCTTCGACCCCTTGTTTGACTAATAATGTAGTCATACACCTGGAACTGCCTCTTAAGAAGTAGAAACTCCGCCTCAATAAAACTGGCTCTTCTCAGATTTACAGGTGTATTTATAATCGACTATCATCCACAGCTTTTTCAATATGCAATACAGGCGAACTGGCTAAATTTACCCTTTTTGACTTCTTAGGAGGTTTCCCCTCAGCGTCAAAAAAGATATCCACAACCGGACGCAGGGGAAGATTTTTATTGATGCCTATAATCCTGCCGATCTCGTTGTTGTTTAATAATACATAACTTCCCAGAGGATATGGAGTGATAAAATTTAAGAAAACTTTTACTAATTTGGGCTCAAAAGAACGCCCTGCCTCCTGGACAATAGCCTTTACGCCTTCATAGGGAATTTGCTTTTCCTTACCATAAAATCTGGGATGTGTTATAGCTTCATATACTTCGGTTACGGCAACTATTTTGGCAGAATCTGCAATTTCATCACCTCTTTTCCCTTCTGGATATCCTGTTCCATCTATTCTCTCATGGTGTTGATAGACAATTTCAGGAGCTGATAGCGGCAAATCCCTTATATTATTTAAAAGGTCCAAGCCTAAAGCAGGATGCTTATTGATCACTTCAACCTCTTCTTTTTCCAGCTTTGAAGGCTTATTTCTTATTTCTATGGGAATTTTCAACATGCCAATATCATGCAATAAAGAAGAGACACAGATATCAACTAGCTTACTTTTATCATATCCAAGAGCCAAGCCAAGATTCGTGGCTAAAATCGAGACATTTATTGAGTGCGAATAAATGTAATCCTCTTCCCCTCCAAGAAAACCAAAAATGTTAGTTAAAGACAACAATGTATCATTTCCAATACTTATCTGTTCTAATATTACTTCTGCAAGGCTTGCAATTTCCCCACCTTGAATTATTTTCCCCATCGCAACTTCATTTAATATTGGCCTTAGATGAATAATTGCATCTTCGTAGATCTTTTTTGTTTCAGCCAAGATGTCTACATCATCTTTTTTCTTTGCAGCTTCTGAGATGAGACCTGGCTCATCCTGAGGTTTTTCTTCACCAGTTTTCCTGATGATTTCAGATAATTTAACCATAGTTAATTAATGTTCCAAGCCATAAATGGCTTTTTTTACTATATCTTCGTTTATTTCCTTAAGTGCTTTTGTAAATCCCAGCAACAAGCACATATCACAGAGAGTATTTATCACCCGTGGAACTCCTTCGGTGTTTTCCCATATTAAATTATGGACATTGTCCGAAAAAATATTTTTGTTGACCCCAGCTACTTTTAATCTATGGTGGATGTACTTTTTAGTATCTTCCTTATTAAGGGGATTCAGATGATATCTTATAGCTAATCTCTGTTTTAATTGTTTAAGTTCATTTATCATTTCTCTCAATTCAGGCTGCCCTATGAGTATTAACGTTAACAGAAATCTATTATTTAACTGAAAATTTAAAAGTAGTCTTAACTCTTCAAATGTCATCATATCTTGAATCGTTTGCGCTTCATCGATAATGATTACTGTATCTTTCTGATTTTTCATATTCTCGTATAGGTGCTCATTAAGGTCTGCCAGTAATTGGGTCTTAGGCGGGCTTGGAGGACTCTTTAAGCCCATTTGGATACATATTTCCCTTAAAAGATCAGTCGGACTGAGTAAAGGATTGGTAACCAGTGCTATTTCATATTTATCCTGAGGTAATACTTCAAAAAGCAGCCTGCTTATGACTGTTTTTCCACAGCCATAATCACCGGTCAGTAAAGCCGCTCCTTTACGTTCCTCAACTGCATAAGTCAATCTGGTGGCAGCTTCTAAGTGATCATGCGAGGAATACATAAAGCGAGGGTCCGGTGTGTTCTCAAAGGGCTTTTCTTTTAATCCCCAGTATGCTTCATACATTTTTTTTCTATGGAAATGGCGTCATTTCAATGCACACTTTTTCTCGCTCTAAATATAGAATAAATAAATTACCCATGTCAAACTATTATCCTGGATTATTTAAATGGGGACGGTTCTATTGACTTAGAACATGAATAATATTAATTTTAACCAAAAGATGGGAATAGCAATACTCGACTCCAGGATAACAAGTCACCGAGTTACTAAATTAAAAAAGAAAAAAAACAGAAAATTTCTTCTGATTTTAATTCTTATCAGTATAACAGTATTTATTAATAGCTACGGACAGGCTGAGGAATATGTACAGGTGCCAGGATTACTTGACCTCCGTACAAATTTCAGCGACGGTTCTCACACGCTGGACTACATCATTAATCTGGCAAAAAAAAGGGGATTTACAGTCTTATTTATTAATGACCATGACCGTAAAGTCCTGGAATACGGTATCCGCCCATTTCAACATATTTTAAAAAAAAGAGTTGAAACGCCATCCATTAATAAGGGAGGACCAGAAAATTACCTGAACATGATCCAATCAGCCTCAAAAAAGTATCCCGAGATGATCTTAATTCCTGGAGCAGAGTCAACTCCATTTTATTACTGGAGAGGAAGCTATTTCAAAAAAGACCTGACCGTTTGTGACTGGGAAAGACATCTTTTAATTTTTGGCTTCGAGAAGCCAGAAGACTACAAAGAACTGCCTATACTTAACAATGGTTATTCTATAAGATATTTTTCTTCATTCATTT
>Ga0114930_10001025_pt1 | contig 27737 bp, 21 predicted proteins | sample AnhtaG_FD_87300 | JGI IMG/M metagenome (GOLD analysis project Ga0114930, IMG submission 87300) | Deep subsurface microbial communities from Anholt, Denmark to uncover new lineages of life (NeLLi) - Anholt_01485 metaG | ecosystem: Environmental > Aquatic > Marine > Oceanic > Sediment | place... | reverse complement strand
CGAGAAGGATCGGGGACGGGGGAAGAAGGTTGCCTCAGCCTCCCGCACGTCTTCGCTGTGGTGGACCGCGCGACGCGCATCCGGGTGCGCGCGTTGGACGAGCGCGGCAAGCGCCTGGACTTCGAGGCGATGGGGCTGTTGGCGCGGATCATTCAGCACGAAGTCGACCATCTCGAGGGGGTCATGTTCATCGACCGGCTTGACATCTTGACGCACGAAGCGAAGCTGCAAGAGTGGAATGGAGTGCGCGGGCAGTTGGCGCCGGCCGCACGGGCCGGCGCGGCAGCCGGCGAACTCCAGCCTTCGCCATGATCATCAAGTCGCCCTCCGTCGAACGCCTGGTCGAGGCCTTCCGCCGCCTGCCGGGCATCGGCAAACGCTCGGCCGAACGGCTGGCCCTGCACCTGCTGAGCGCGCCGGAGGACGAAGCGACTTTTCTCAGCGAGGCCGTCCGCGAGGCCCGCGAGCGCGTGACCTCCTGCTCCGTGTGCTGCAACCTGACCGAAGGCGACCCGTGCGCCGTGTGCTCGGACCCGAAGCGTGACCGGGGCATGATCTGCGTGGTCGAGCAGCCGGCCGGGGCCATCGCGATTGAGAAGGCCGGCGCCTACCGGGGCCTGTACCACGTGCTGCACGGCGCGCTGAACCCCCTCGAGGGCGTCGGGCCTTCGGAGCTGCGGATCGACCGGCTCGTGCAACGGGTGCAGGCTGGGGAAGTGAACGAGGTGATCGTGGCGACCAACGCCACCAGCGAAGGCGAGGCGACCGCCCTGTATCTGTCGCGCCAGTTGCGGCCGCTGGGCGTCGCCGTCTCACGCATTGCCCACGGTGTGCCCATGGGCGGCGGACTCGAGTTCGCAGACGACGTCACCCTCAGCCGCGCCATCGAGGGCCGCACCAAGCTCCCGTAGCCCACACGCGGCCTCGGCGGCTAGAGCATGGCCAATAGCGGGCCGAGATTGGACACAGTGTAATCGCCCTCGATGACGGTCCCTTTGACCTGGCTGCTCCCCGAGACCTTGACCCCCACAAGCTGCGCTTGGTTTATGGCGAAGCCGTAGGCGAATTCGACCGCAGAGCCCATGATCTGCACCATCATCGGGTCGGCTTCCGGACGACACGCCAGTTCGAGGTGCAGCTTCGCGGTGTCGTTGGGCAACAGATCGGCCTGGAGTCTCAGGCTCGCCAGGTCTCTGACCATACCAAGCCGGCCCAGCGTCATCTCGTCGAGGGACAGGCCCTGCGCGGTCGCGATGGACCCGAGAATGGCGATGGCCGCCCCGTCGCGATTGTCGAGCACGACCTCGAGCATGTGGCCGCCCTGGACGCGCAGCCTGTCGGACACGGCCGCGTCCGCCCACTGGTCTTTGACGCGGGCGAGAAGCATGTGATTGAGGCTGGCACTTCCCTTGCGGATGATCTTGCCGCGCGCCTCGAGCGTGGCGGGACGCGTGAACCACTGGTCGAGCGGGGCTGGCAACTGGACGCCGTTCATTTTGTCGCGGATGACGGGTCCGAGGCGCTTGTCGTTCACGAACAGCGTGACATCCATCCCGCTCATCGCGTAGTCCACGTCGACAATCAAGGCCGCCTCGTGCGGCAACGCCAGCGGCAGCACCCAGCCGGGGACAGGCAGGTCCTTCAGGAACTGCTGTTTGATGAAGTCCCTCGTCTTGGGCGCATCGATAACGACGAGGGCGCGCGTCTCCGGTTTCGCGAGCGTTTCGTGCGAGATCCGCGGCGACGACCTGACGGCGCCGTAGTTCGCGTCCGCCACGAGTCCGGCCCCCGCCACGACAATCAGGAGGGCCACGAAGATGATGAAGGCTATCAGTTTCTTAGACACGGACCGAGACCTTTCTCCAGGTTTACTGCCCCTCTTTCCGGGCTACCTATGGCAACGCGCTATCGTAAGCGACCCGAATCGCGTTGTCAAACCGGGGCAAGTGCGGAGTGCGGAGTGCGAAAGAGGAAAGACATCGCGCTTCGCTCTTCGCACTTCCTTCACGGTCGCCACCACACGTAGGTGTCAACGGGACGCAACAGGACGAATCCAAGGCGCTCGTATAGCCGCAGCGCTGGGCTGGCCACGGTCACACCCAGGGCAACGTGCGACAGACCGGCCGCTCGGAACTCACGGGCCAGGTCGTTGATGAGCCGCGTGCCCAGGCCGCGCCGCTGGTGGTCGCGGCACACGGCGACTTGCAGCACGAAGCCGTGCTCGGGGGCGATCTGGCAGCCGACGACGACCCCGAGGGCCCGCCCCTCCATTTCCACGACCCGCACGTACCCCGGGTCGAACGCGCCTAAATAGCCCTGCGCAACGCGTTCGAGGAAGTCGGCCGCATCCGTTTCCGAGAGGACCTCCGTGTGCAGGCGCCGGCCGGGATGCCCGCGATAAGCGTCCACAATGACGGCGGCGGCCTCGGCGTACCGGGTCTCGGTCACGGGCCGGCTGTTGGGATCTCCCGGCTGGTTGAGGCCGGGCGCATCCAGGGGCGCGGCCATGAGGGCCCGTTCAACGTGGTCGAAACCCAGTTCGCGGTACGTGGCGTCCACCTCGAGCGCGCAGAATGGAATGCACTCCGACACCACGGCGTCCACGCCGGCCGCGCGCAGCGTCCGGACCGATTCCTGGACCAACCCCTGCTCGACCCCTTGCCCGGCGTAGCGCCGCAACACATGGATGAAAGAGATCTGCCCGGTCGTCCCCTGGCAAGGGGCAAACAACATCCCCGCGGCCTCCCCCCCACTCCGCGCGACGATCGCGTCCACCCTCGGCTGCTCGATCGTCGCGAGCACGGCCCGGTCCGCCAGCTCACGGTACTGCGTTGCGGCGGCCTCGCCGTACAGCCCCCCGAGACCCTCGGCGATCTCGCCCACGAACTCGCCGAAGTTGTCGGGCAGCCTGTCTATGCGGTCTACACGAAGCATCGAGTGGTTGTCGCGCCCTGGGGGGATCGATTCCGAACCCATGAGACCAGATCCGGGTCTGCTCGCGCAACGGGCGACCACCAGGCGACTCGCGGCCGGCCGGCGTGTGACGCAACAGGCCCCGCAAGGCAACCTCGATACGCTCGCGTGGGGCCTGAGGCTTCGGCTCGTGGCGACGGGCACGCCAGGGCTGCGGACAGAGCCGGACAACTGCGCCGATGCCTTTGACGGGCCGCAACGCCTTTGTCAAAGCGCTATGCAACAAACGGTGACTGTCGCCATCTATTTCATATCCATCGGGCGGCATGGGCGCGGGCTCGAGCGCGATGCTTTCGCCATCATGCGCCGGTGTCGTCTGGGGACTGCGAATCGATCAGCTCGAGGACGCGGTGGATGAGTTGGGTGTCCTGATCGTCGAGGTCGGCGGTGAGGGCGGCGGCGTCGCGTTCGCCGGACCAGATGCGCTGGGCGGCCCCGCGCAGACGCCAGCCTTGCTGCTCGTGTTGCTCGAGGTCGGCCTCGACCTGCCGGCGCAGCTCCGGCAGCGACTCGCGGAAGGCGTCGGGCACCTCCGCGCCGCTCTCGGCCAGGGCGATCACGGCGATGTCCCGGAGCAGCGGCTCGAACTCGCGCAGGACCTCCTCCATGTCCGGGCCGTCGCCGATTAAGTCCCCTTCGCCCAGGCGGCGGAGGACATCCTGCCGTTCGGCTTGCGGCAAGGCTTCGAGCGCGGCCTGGAACTTCTTGTTGTCACCGGATTCCATCCCCTCGAGGACGGCCGGCGGGAGCGAGGCCACGCGACCTTTCACCTTGACCACTCGCTCCCAGAGCGCGGCGAGTGCGGCGTCGCCGTCGGCGTAGGTCTGGGGCAGGCCGGCGAAGACGTCGCGGAAATGGACGCCGTCGAGGCGCTCGACCGCGTCGGCCACGGCGTCGAACGCCGGCGGCGACGCCGGCAAGTCGGAAAGGGCCAGGTTATGGACAGTCGAGGCTAGACGCCCCGACTGCGCCTGGATTCGCATGAGGCCCGCCGCCAGACGATGCGGCAACCATGCGTCGCGCGGCTCGCCGACGCGCTCGAGGTAGTTGGACAGGTTGTTGTGGCTGATGGCGCAGTCTTCGGGTCGCCCGGTTGCGTACCTGTATTTCAGCGCAGCCTGCTCGAAGCGGGCGGCCTCGGGCGCACGGCCTTCCTTGTCCTCCAGGTCCGCCAGGGCGGAATAGACGGCGCCGAGACCCAAGCCGTCCTGCTCGCGTTCGAAGACGCCGCGGCAGCCCTCGAGCAGCCGTCGGGCGTCGGCAAAGCGGCGCAGGCGCAGCAGCGGGCCGTGGTCGTTGAATTGGGTGCTGGCAATTTCGTGTTCGGTCGCCCCGCGCTCACGCGTCCATTGGGCGATCTGCGCGTTCAGCCGCAGCGCAGTTTCCCATTCCTCCAGTCTCATCGCGGCCGCACGCCCGGTGTCGAGGAGTGTTTCGCGGACGTTCCAGGGTAGCACGGCTTCCTCGGCGCCGCTTTCCTCGGGCAGGTGTTCCATCTCCTTGCGTTTGGCCTCGACGGTCTCGAGGACCTCGCGCCAGCCGCCCATGGCATTGAGGACTTGGAGGCGCTGGCCATCATCGAGCAGTTGCGTCCACGGTCCCAGGCCGGCCTTGCGCGTGTAGCCGGCCATCTTCTCGGTCCAATCCAGGGCCTCGGGCAGGCGCTGGAGTTCCCGAAGCAGGTTCACCAGGCTGCCCGCGATGGCCGATGCGCGGCGCCAGTCGCCGGCGGCTTCGCAGCGTGCGATAGCGTCCCGGAGCAGACGTTCGGCCTCGTCGTAGCGCCCCGCCTCAAGTAGCGCTGTGGCCAGGACGCCGACATTCTCGGTCCCCCCCGCAGTATCCCGCGTGACATCGGCGATGCGGCGCAGGAGGGGCAGCGCCCAAAGCACGGCGGCCGGCGAGCGGTCACGGTGAATCATCTGCTCGAGCAGCCCGGCCGCCTCCTCCCAGCGCTCGCCGCGCATCAGGTAGGGCACCGCGCGGCGGGCGGCGGCGACGATCAGTTCCCCGCCGCCCTCCATCTCGGTCTTGTGTCCCCGCGCGAAGTGCGCGATGTGGAAATCGCCCAGTTCGCGGTCGACGGCGGCGCGGACGGCCTTGGGCGCGCCGGCCAGGCCGGCCTCGGCGACGCCGGGGTGGATGGCGAACAGGACAACTTCACGGAATACGATGCGGGGCTGCTGGGTCTGCTCATCTACCTCGACGCCGGGGACGCGGCGGTGCTCGCGCCCGGCCAGGCCGCAGTCCACGACGGCCGCCAGTGCCGGCGCCAGGGCGCCCTCGGCTTCGGCCAGGGCTGCCTTGGCCTCGGCGTGGGCGTCGCCCAGGCGCTCGAGGAATCTCGGCCAGATCACCCGGATGTAGCCCTCGATGCGGTCGTCATCCTCGATCCGGCAGAGAAACTGGAACAACAGGCGCGCGGTGGGCGGCAACGTGGCGACGAGGCCGGCGGTCCATGCCTCGAGCGCCCGCGTGAAATCGGCCACGTCCTGCTCGGACTTGCCATCGCGGAAGAAGGCCTGGAGCGGCGCGCCGCCGCACTCGGCGGCCTCGCGCGCATCCTTGATCATTGCGCTCAGGCGGCCGCGGTCGGTGGCGAGCCGGTCGGCCAGGTCGAGGAGTTTGGGATGGCCTTGGATCACGTCCAGCGCCTCGCGCACGAGGGCCAGGCGCTCGCCGCCTTGAGCGTAGAGCTTCCCGAGATTGGGCAACTCGCGCGCCAGGAGCAGGGCCTCGCCGAGGCTGAGCGCGGTGACGTTCTCGATCAGGACGGCCTCGCTGCCGGCGAACTGGCTGGGGACCGTGCGCGAGGTGAGTACGGCGCGCGACAGGCCGCCGTGGCCGGTCAGGGCGCCGACGAAATCGCCCCACTTCTGGTCGAGCCAGGCCCCCTTGGGTGACAGCAGGTTCTCCATGTTGTCGATGACGACCAGCACGGCGTTCTTGGCGAAGAACTGCCGCAAGCTCGGCACGGTCTCGCGCCGGAAGCGCTCCGGGTCGTCCAGGTTGCCGATCAGCGCGGCGGGCTCCATGCCGAGCTGGCGGGCGATGGCTTCGAGGGCGTTGAACAGTACCTGTTGGATGTCGTGCCCTTGCTTCGGGCACTCGAACCAGACGAAGCCCTGGAAGCGGCGCTTGTGGTCGTGCAGGTGGGCCAGTTCGAGTGCGCAGGCGGTCTTGCCGCCGCCGGCCATGCCGTGGAAGAGCACGCCGGCCCGGCCGCCGGCGGTGGCCAGGGCCTTCGAGGCGCGCAGCATGATGCCGACGCGGCCCACGAAATGCTCGGGCGGCGGCGGGAACTCCTGGAGGCCGACCCGCTCGAGCGCGAAGACCTGCGCCTTGGCCGGCGGCTCGAGGCGGAGCGTGGCCGCGCGGGGACCGACGAGCATCGGCGTGATCGGCGAGAGCGCGGGCGCGTCGCCGTCGGCCTCGAGGGCGTGCTTCAACGCGATCTGGGTCGCCTTGGCCGCGCGCTGGCCATGCTCGAGCATCTGACGGTACAACTCGGCGGCCAGGGCAATGGCGAAGTCGTCGCCGACGGTATAGCGCATGGCCAGGGCTGCGCAATCAAGCCCCTCGGCGAGGTCCTGGGCCAGGCTGGGCAGCGGCAGCGCCTCAGCCGCGACTTCCTCCGGCTCCGGCGCCGGCTCCGGCTGTGCGTCGCGCCCATCGGCTTTCGCGGGCAGGCCGAGCGACTGGCGGGTGCGCTCGAGCGACATTGGCGCGCCGCTGAGACAGGCCGAGAGACTCAACAGCTTGAGCCGCGGGCGCGTGGGCCGGAGAAGGTCCGCGAGCGCTTCTTCCGACGGCTCGTCCGGCGTGGCGTCGCGGCGTCTGTAGGGAATCAGGTCAGTGCTGCCGTCTTCTTTCTCGAGCAGGAGCGCGCCCTCGGTGCCGTGGCACGAGAAGTGGATCACGTCCCAGCCCGGGGCCTCGAGCAGGGTCTCCTTCAGCGCCTCGCGGGTGACGCCGTACTGGAGGACGTGTGTCTCGACGTCGAGGCCGTGCGTCTCGGCGATCTCGTGGAGCAGGCGCTTGAAGGCGGCGCGCTCCTTGCGCAGGTTGAGCGGCGAGGCGTCGGTCGGCAGGCTGAACACGCCGAGCACGCGGAGCGCGCCGTCGCCCTCCTTGGCGGCCGTGCCGTCGGGCGCGCCGATACGATGCCAGATCAGACGCGCGCCGGCCTCGGCCAGCGTCCTGCCCTCGTCGAGCCAGGCCAACTCGAGCGGATGCGCGATCAGCCCCTGGGCCTCGGGCGGGACCATGACGCGGACCGCAAGCATGCCGCCGGCAGCGGCGACGTGTTCGCGCAGTTTCGGGCGCAGGCCCCCGAGCACCTGTTCGCCCATCCATCGACCGACACGGGCCAGCACGGCCTTCTCACCCTGGCGGCGATCGCCGTTGCCGGCGACCTGTGCGTGCGTCGCCAGAAAGCCGGTCAGGTCATGATAGCCGCGATAGCCGCAGGCCTCAGACTTGTCATCGGCCAACGCGACGGGATGGCTGGCGATGAAGTTGCCGGCTGCGTCGGTCAGGCGCCAGAGCCAGGCGTCGGGGCCGGCGTATTCCGAGATATCGAGGATTAGTTCCTGGTCCATGGTGCGTCACGATCCTTGCTTGGCAGCTTGCCGGCGATACCAAGCGGCATCGTTCCCCGAGAGCGTCTGCCATACCTATCGAGCCACGCATCCATGCCGCATATGGGTCATGGCGCATACAGAGTAGTTACATTACAGTGTGAATGCAACCAGGAAATGGAACGCGAGCTTCTGCGGAACTGGGTCTACTGCCGCCCCTATTTCCTTGATCGCCGTGCGTGGCCTGCCCGCGAACAACCAGGGCCGCGAAGCGCAGACCACACCCGCCGACTGGGCGACGGAACTGCTGGAGAGGACTGTTTGTAGTCAGGGAGTTGATCGGCGTGCGTCTTGCCTCGTGGGCTGGTGTGGCGCAACATCGAGGCCGGCTTCTGGTGCGTTGAATATCGGGCTCGGAATGCGTAAAGTGGAACGTGTTCGGGGAGAAACAGAGTTCTTTTGGGAGGGAAATCATGAAAACGTCGCTCGGTGCTGAGACAATTGTGTATCCGACGCCCGTGTTTATCGTCGGGAGCTATGACGCGGAGGGCCGGCCGAACTTGATGAACGCGGCGTGGGGCGGCATTTGCTCGAGTGCGCCTCCGAGCGTTGCCGTGTCCATTCGTCCGTCCAGGAAAACGTACGACAACATCGTGGGCAGCCAGGCGTTCACGGTGAACGTCCCGTCGGTGGAACATGTGAAACAGGCGGATTACGTGGGCATCCACTCGGGGCGTGACGGGGACAAGTTCGAGGCCACGGGGCTGACCCCGGTCAAGAGCGATCTTGTAAACGCGCCGTACGTGGCGGAGTTCCCGCTGGTCCTCGAGTGCAAGGTTTTGCAGGCGTTCGACCTGGGGGCGCATGTGGAGTTCGTGGGGGAGATCCTGGACGTCAAAGCGGAGGAGGGCGTGCTGAACGCTGAGGGTAAGATCGACGTGGGGAAGCTCGAGCCCTTCATTTTCTCGCCCAGCGACACCGGCTACTACCGCGTCGGCGAGTTCATCGGGCAAGCGTTCTCGATTGGCAAGAAGCTCTAAAGGCAGCCGGGACCCACTGAGGAAGCCGTTATGGAACACGAAGGGCGTTTTCGCACGCGGGACGGACAGGAGTTCTACGAGCGCCGTTGGGGCGCGGAGGGTGAGGGGCCAACGCATCTGGTGCTGATTCACGGCTACGGCGAACATTGCTCGCGCTACGCGGAGGTGGCCCAACGCCTGAACGCCAGGGGTATCACGGTGCACACCTATGACCAACGCGGCTTCGGCCGTTCACCCGGCAAGCGCGCGGCCGTCGGCGACCTCGAGAACCTGCTGCAAGACCTGGACGATTACCTCGAGTTCGTGCGCCCGCGTTTTGACGGGAAGCCGTGGTTCCTTATGGGCCACAGCCTGGGCGGCCTCGTGCTCACGCGCTACTTGGAGACGCGCACCGTGGACGCACGGGGGGTGGTGTTCAGCAGCCCGTTTCTGGCGTTCAGCGACGACGTTCCCGAGTGGTTGCTCTCGTTGGCCAACGTGCTGGGGGCCCTCGTGCCGTGGCTGCCCGTGGGCCGCGTGGACAACAGCGGGCTTTCGCGGGACCCCGCGGCGGTCGAGGCGGCCGACAACGACCCCCTGTCGTATCACGGCTGGGTGCGGGCGGGTACGGGGCGCCAGTTCCACCGGGCCATCACCCCGGCGTGCGCGGAACTCCACGCGATCACGCTGCCCGCCTACATCATCCACGGGGGCGCAGACCGAGTCGTGTCGAAAGAGGGAAGCGTCCTGCTTCACGACGGTATCCAGTCGGCGGACAAGGCGCTGAAGATAGTCGAGGGCGGCTACCACGAACTGTGGAATGACCTGGACAAAGTGGCGGTGATTGACGGGATAGCCGAGTGGGTCTTGGCGCGCGTGTAAGGCAAACGCGGCGGAGAACGGCCACGCGGAAGTGCGTCAACGCAGGAAGGAGGGGGTCGATGCTGTTCGGGGAGTACCTGGTTCAGAAAGGCTATTGCTCGGTAGAAGACGAGCAGAAGGCGCTGGAACAACAGCGAGCCGGAGACGATCGCCTCATCGGGACCATCCTGATGGCCAACGGCGCGATCAGCGAGGAACAGCTACTGGACGCGGTGGAAGCCATGGACCTCTGACGTCTCAGCGTGGGGGTATGTCGATCTGCCGTCCCTCGCGATGGGAGACGTAGGCGTATTCCATCAGTTCGGTCAGTTGTGTGCCTTCTTCGAGGCCGAAGGGGATGGGCGCGCCCGTGAGGACGCCGTCGACCCAGAGGCGGATGGGGGCGGGCAGGGCTTCGGGCAATTGGGCCGGGCTGATCCAGCCTTCCAGGTCGTTCCCGATCTGGTTTGACCGGATCCGGACGCCGCCGTCGGGGCCACCGACGAACAGGCTGCCTTCTGTCCCGGATACCTCGATGGACGAGGGGCTGTGGGTCGAGACGAAGCTGGTTTCCGCGATGCCGATGGCGCCGCTGTCGAACTCGATGACTGAGACCGCGTTGTCCTCGACCTCGTGCTCGGTCATGTAGGTGAAGGTGGACGCGATGCGCACGGGACGCCCCAGGAGCCACCGGATGAGGTACATGGGATGTGCGCCGAGGTCCATCATGGCGCCGCCGCCGCAGGCCACGGGGTCGTAGAAATGGGACGGCAGCCACCCTGCGCTCGAGCCGTTGTGCGCCACGCGCACGCGCGCAAAGGTGACCTCGCCGATGAGCTTCTCGTCGATGGCCTTCTTCGCGAAGCGCTGGTCGGGCGCGGTGCGCTGGGGCAACGAGATGCAGAACCGCACGCCCGCCTCGCGCACGGCGTCGGCGATCCGGTCGCACTCGGCCACGGTCAGCGCCATGACCTTCTCGGTGAAGATGTGCTTGTGGGCGCGCGCGGCGGCGACCATGACCTCCTCGTGGCGGTTCGTCGGGGCGTCCACGACCACGCCTTCCACGTCGTCGCGCCCCAGGAAGGCGTCGAGATCCGCCTCGAAGGTCGCGCCCAGCTCGTCGGCCCAGGCCTTGCCGCGGCCGGGTTCCTCGTCCCAGACGGCCGTGACTGCGACATCGGGCATGGCCTTGAGGGCGTTGCCGTATCCCTTGGCATGAACGTGCCACCCGCTCAGCATTCCCACTCGAAACATGGCTTGTCTCCTCACTTTCGTCGCATGAAGGCCCGTGCCTGCTGGCGGGATGGTCGCAGTTGTCGAGCGCTTTTTCAACACGCGCCGTGCAGGAGGGCCTCGATGGCCCGCCGTGTGATAAGCTCCAGACTCGCAACAGGGCCTTGACCAACAAGGAGCGCCGAAATGCCCAAGCCGACGGGACTGACCTGGCTGGCGCCAATCTGTGTGTTTGCGCAGGCGTTTGGCGTCTTTGCGGGAGACGGCGCCTGTTCGGAGGAGGGGGCGCTGCCGGGGGCGAGCCACGGGCCTCACGAGGGCATGCCGATGTGGGATCTGAGTTGCATGGTGTGGCGAATCGGCAAGATCCTGGACTTCGAGGCGCAGGTCAGATGGATTGCGGAGGCGGGGTTTGAGGCGATTTCGTTCCATGCGTCGCCTGGCAAAGCGGGGGTGTGGGTAGGCCTCGAACCGGCGCACCTGGACACGGAAGAACGGGCACGCGTCAGGGAGCTGCTGTCCCGTTTTTCAGTGTGCGAGATCCACGCCCCGTTCGACTGCGAACTTGCAGCCGAGACGCCGGCGCCGGTGTTGGAGAAGCTTGAGGAGGTGGTCCAGTTCGCCGCGGACGTCGGCGCGGACGTGGTGACGGTGCACGCGGATGCCCCTGACGCCGCCAAGGACGCGGCGCCTCAGTCCTGGAACAATGCGCTGGATCGCCTGAATGATTTTGCGGGCCGTGCCGGGGTACGAATCGGCATCGAGTTCATGACCGGGTTCGAATGGCTGGTCCGGCCGCGCCGGGAGTGGATCGGGGCCACGCTGGACGTGGGCCACATGTACCTCCGTGACGGCGCGGGTTATCGTCCGTACGGGACGATCGGCGACCTGGTGCGATTCCTCGGCGATAGCCTCTTGCACGTGCACGTCCACGACTATGACGGCAACGTGGACCATATCGAAGTCGGGACGGGCCGGGTGGATTTCGACGGTTTCCTGCGGGGACTCGCCGACATCGGGTACGGCGGCGCTTTGTGTCTGGAGGCGAACCCGGACCGGGTGACCCCGGATGGCATCCGGCGCAGCGCGGACTATCTGCGCCAGCGGGCACGGGGGTTGGGACTGCGGTGAACTCGTGCGAGGTCGTGAAGAAATGCGCGGCGCCCCGTAGCGCCTCTGGGTGCATTTGTCTACGGGCTTTGAGCGCGTGTTCGATTGCTGTAGGGCGCAACGAACCTCGCCGTTGTTTAACCCGTTCCGCTCGGGAGGCAGGCGCGGCGAGAGGGCAGGAGGAGATCCGGGGGTGACTTGATCTATGCTCTCGGAGACAGTTGAAGGAACCGGCTGTCCATAAGCCAATGGCTGCGGACAGTGGACTGGCGGGACTTGTACTTCGGACTCGGCACATGAAGGGAGCGCAGTTCACGCAATGACACGCTGGGAGTACAAGACGGTGAAAGTGGTGCTGGGGGCCCATGCCACGGAACAGGCCATCGATCAGGTCCTGGCACGGCACGGGAACGACGGCTGGGAGGTGGTCAGCTCGTTTGACACGGACGCCGGCGGGGGCGAGGTCCATCACGTGTACTTCGTGATGAAACGTCCTTTGGCGGCCTGAGACACGCCCGGATAGGTTGAGGGCGGGCTTGGCGCTTGGGGCGCAAACACCGGAGCCGTGATCGGGCAGATCATGCTGGGTCGGCGTCGCGCGGGCCATGGCACGCTTCCTTGTGGTATCATAAGCGCGAGCAATGTGGTGCGAGTGGCCGGCTGTGACGGAGGATGGCGATGTCGGACATGCTTCCTTGTGTCGAGTACACGGCCCATGTTTGGCGCGAGGGCGACTCGTATGTCGCCCATGCCGTGCCGTTGGACGTGACAACCGCAGGGGCGACCCCGGAAGAGGCGCAGCAGGCGTTGGACGAAGCCGTACGCCTTTTCCTGAAAGTCGCGGCAGACCGAGGGACCCTCGAGGAAATCCTCGAAGAAGCCGGTTGCGAGCGCCGGTGATCATCCTGACGTAGACCGACGTCCCGGTCGCGATCACCCAAAACATCCTAAGAACACCGGGAATATCCAGGGAAGAGTACTTTCGCCTGTTGGAGAAGTGAGGCTGCGGTTGAGCGTATGGGTTCGGCCTCAACCTGAGCGGCAAGAAGGGAGAGAGCCATGGCAGAAATGGACATCGGGCTGATCGGGCTGGCCGTGATGGGGGAGAACATCGTCCTGAATATGGAGAGCAAGGGGTTCGGCGTGGCCGTGTTCAACCGCACGGTGTCGAAGGTGGACAGGTTCCTCGAGGGCCGCGCCAAAGGCAAGAACATCGTCGGATGTCATAGCATCGAGGAACTGGCCGCGAACCTGAAGAAACCGCGCAAGGTGATGCTGCTGGTCAAGGCCGGCCAGGCCGTCGACGATTTCATCGAGAAGCTGATCCCGGCCCTCGAGCCGAGCGACATCATTATCGACGGTGGGAACAGCCACTTCCCGGACACCATCCGCCGCGCCGAATACATCGAGAGCAAAGGGCTGCTCTACATCGGCACGGGTGTCTCGGGCGGCGAGGAAGGGGCGCTGCGGGGTCCGTCGATGATGCCGGGGGGCTCGCCGGCCGCGTGGCCGCACGTCAAGGAGATCTTCCAGGCGACGTGCGCGAAGACGGACGCGGGTGAGCCGTGCTGCGATTGGGTGGGCGAAGGCGGCGCCGGTCACTTCGTGAAGATGGTGCACAACGGGATCGAATACGGCGACATGCAGATGATCTGCGAGACCTACATGCTGATGAAGCAGGGTCTCGGGATGAGCAATGAGGAGATGCACGCCGTGTTCACCGAGTGGAATGAGGGCGAGCTCGACTCGTATCTCATCGAGATCACGCGCGACATCCTCGGTTACAGGGACGAGGAGGGCAACCACGTGGTCGACCTCATCCTCGACACGGCCGGGCAAAAGGGCACGGGCAAGTGGACGGCTATCGCCGCGCTGGACCAGGGCCAGCCGCTCACGCTGATCGGCGAGGCCGTGTTCGCGCGGTGCCTGTCGGCGCTCAAGGAGGAGCGGGTCGCGGCGTCGAAGGTGCTCGAGGGCCAGGTGAGCGCGTTCGACGGAGACAAGAAGGCCTTCGTCGACGACCTGCGCCAGGCCCTGTATGCCTCGAAAATCGTCAGCTACGCGCAGGGCTACCAGCTCATGCGAGCGGCCGCGGCCGACTATGGCTGGGACCTCAACTACGGCGGGATTGCGTTGATGTGGCGCGGCGGGTGCATCATCCGCTCGGCGTTCCTCGGGAAAATCAAGGAGGCCTTCGACAGCAACCCGGATCTCGAGAACCTGCTGCTGGACCCGTTCTTCGCCGAGGCCGTGCAGCAGGCGCAAGGGGCGTGGCGGCGCGTGGTGACGACGGCCGTCAACATGGGCATTCCCATGCCGGCCCTGAGCACGGCCCTGGCCTTCTTCGACGGCTACCGCACCGACCGCCTGCCGGCCAACCTGCTCCAGGCCCAACGCGACTACTTCGGCGCACACACCTACGAACGCGTCGACAAGCCCCGCGGCGAGTTCTTCCACACCAACTGGACCGGCCGCGGCGGCGACACCGCGGCGTCGACGTATACGGCTTAGCGTCTGGGCGCGCAGCTTCTTGGCAAGTTGCGCCAAAGTCAAGCCAACGCAGAACAGAACCTCACGCAAAGGCGCAGAGACCGCAGAGGTCGAGGAAGGCCGCTTTTCTGCTCCTTTCTCTGCGTTCTCTGCGCCTCTGCGCGAGGTCACATTGAGGTCACATTGATGATCGACTGCCTGCTTCCGGCTGTGCAGGCTTAGGGTTTCCTGAGATTTCCAGAGAGAAGAGGCAAATGGACGTCGCGGCATGCCACGCATCTTCATAACCTGCCGTATTCCCGATAGCGGCATCCAAATGTTGACCGCCGCATTCGGTGAACAAGAAGTCGTCGTCTCGCCGCAGGATGGGAGCATCTCGCCTGAAGTCTTGCTGGAAGGCGTGAGGGGTGTCGACGCCTTGCTGCCCATTCTGACGGACACAATCGACGCGGAGGTGATGGACGCGGCGGGCGCGCCGTTGAAGATCATCGCCAACTACGCGGTTGGGTACAACAACATCGACGTCGACGTGGCCACGGCGCGGGGGATCGCGGTCACGAACACACCGGGGGTGCTGACGGAAACGACGGCGGACCTGGCGTGGGCGTTGCTCATGACGGCGGCGCGGCGTATCAGCGAATCGGAACGGTATCTGCGCGCGGGGAAGTGGGACGCGTGGGGGCCGCAACTGATGCTCGGGGTGGACGTCCACGGCAAAACGCTGGGGATCTTCGGCATGGGGCGCATCGGGCAGGCGGTCGCGCGCCGCGCGCGTGGGTTCGACATGCGCGTCCTGTACACGGACGTGGAGCGCCTGCCGGCCGCGACCGAGCAGGAACTCCAGGCTGCATTCGTGGACAAGGCGACGCTCGTCGCCGAATCGGATTTCATCTCGATCCACTGTCCTTTGCTGCCGGAAACGACGCATGCCTTCGGCGCAGACGAGTTCAAGGCCATGAAGCAGACGGCCGTCCTGATCAACACGTCGCGCGGGCCGGTGGTCGACGAAGCGGCCCTGGCGCAGGCGCTGCAATCGGGCGCGGTCTTCGCCGCCGGTCTCGACGTCTATGAGGAAGAGCCGAAGGTGCATCCGGACCTGCTGGCATGCGAGAACGCCGTGCTCGTGCCCCACATCGGCAGCGGGTCCCGCGACACCCGCGCCAGAATGGCCGAGATGGCCGCCGCCAACATCATCGCCCGCCTCATCGGCGAAACCCCGCCGAACTGCGTGAATCCGGAAGTGCTGTAGCGACCTGGAAGCAGGTTCGTGCTACACTGGTCCTCGTATGGTCTGGTCTATCCGGTGTTGGTGGGGCGTCGCGGCTACGCAGAGCAGGTCATTCGGAGGAAGTCCATCAGCGCCTTGGGAGAGGAGTACCGCCATGAGCTATTTCCCGAGATTCCCTGCAACGGGGGTTCTGCTGACGATTCTGACGGCGGTATGGCAGCCGCCGAGCGCTGCGCAGCCCAGCATCCGGCTGGACGGTGTGCCGGAGACCCTGGTCTTCCCAGTGCCCGAGGGCATGAACGTGGTCGTCACGGCCGCGGTAGGAGAAGCGCAGGTACGTTCCGTGTGGCTGGCGCGCGAGAAGGACAGCATTGCGCGCCTCATGCTGATACCGGCAGTGGAAGGGGAGTACCAGATCAACCTGGCGGAGCCCGTGGTGGCGGCCGTGTTGGGCGTCGAAGCGGGGACTGGACAGTTCCGGGTTTTCGCCGAGACATTGGATGGGCGGGTGCTGCAGAGCGTGCCGGTGCGGTACCGGTTCCGGGAGGATCTGGCCGGCTTCTACGCGCTCATCGAAGGTGAGCTCGTGGACTTGGCGCCCTCACGACCTGGGAGCGATGTTGTCCCTTGGCTGTATGATTTGACCGATAGCGCGGGGCTGTCTCGGGCGCCGCTTCGCTGGTTCGACGACGGGGAGGTGGAGGCGATCATCTACCGGTCGGAAGGACCCACGGCGGTCACGTCCGCGTACGCGCAGTGCGGTGAGGAGAGGCGGCCGTTTGTGGCGACGGCTGCGCCAGGCACGTTCCGGCTCGATATCGCCCCCGAGGTGGCAAAGGCGTGGCGGGAACACGTGAAGATGATCGTGCATCCAGGCCGGGGCGCCTCCGAGGCGTTCGTGCTGGGCGTCCGGCCCATGCAACTGAATCTGCCAAACGACTACGCGGCCTTTGACGTGTACCAGCGTGGTTCCATGCCGATTCCCGGGACGGGCGGGTACCTTCGACTGCATCTGGGCGACATCACGGCTGGCCAAGTCATCGTGAGGCTGTTGACGGCGGAGGGCGAGGTGGTTGTCGACTCGACGTCGGTGAGGGCGGGCGAGCAGATCGCGTGCAACCTGGGGGAGAACCGCTACGTGGTGACGCTGGAACGGCTCGTAAACCTTCTCATACGCGGGGATTTCGGCCTCTTCGCCGTTTCGCGGAGCGGACGCTCGGAGCGCGCGAGGATTCTGCGCCTCATCGAATACATTGAGGGCACCGACATAGGCTTCGTTCGCGAGGGGCAGACCTACACGGCCGCGGAGGCCGCCCAACACCTTCGCGCCAAGTTCGAGAGGGCAGGGGGGCACGTGAAGACCCTTGATGACTTCATTGCCAAGGTGGCGAGTCGGTCTTCGACCACCGGCAATCCCTATCAGGTCAAGCTGCCCGATGGATCCTCTGTTGAAGCGGAAGCCTGGTTGCTTGAGAAGAAGGCTGAGCTGTTTGGCGACGGAGGCCCCGGTGGGAAGGGGGAGAACTGAGCGACGGCCGCTTGGCTCCTGAAGAACGCGGTCGGCCATGGGTGCTCTACGTGGGCGCGGGGTGGCTTCTGGGCTTCGACGCTTTTCTCTATTTCCCTGACGAGGAGTATCCGAAGAGGGCTGCGGCGGCTCGCTTGAGCGGATGGGTGACTGGGCGTACGTGCACGAATGAAGACCTGCGGGACGCCCGTGGTCGGGGCGCGCGCCTTGGGCTGTCGCTGGACAACCATCGTCATTGCGGATATACTGAATATGAAGCGAGTGCCAGGAGACGCGCTATGGGCTTGACAGTGCTGGAGCTGGAAGTAGGCAATCCCGCGATGCCGGAGATCACGGAGAAGATCGAGTTTCTAATCGATTCCGGCGCCATCTACTCCGTGGTGCCGGCGGCCGTCCTCGACGCGCTGGGCATCAGGCCCATCGCGGAGCAGGAGTTTCGTTTAGCGGACGGGAGCAAGATCACTCGCAGGAAGGGTGGTGCGTTCTTCCGACTCGGTGAGGCGGTTGGCGTATCCGATGTCATCTTCGGCGAAGAAGGCGACAGTCAACTCTTGGGAGCCTTTACCCTCGAGGCGCTGGGCCTCGCCCTCGATCCCTTCAAACGCGAATTGAAGCCTCTGCCCATGATCCTGGCCGGCTATCCTCCGACAAACGGCTAGACCTGCCCCCGCCGGTTGTTGACGCCATTGAGCTTGTCGTAAGGGAAGTCGTCTGATGCCACCTTCGGGCCGGTCAGAAGCAGGGATCTGCCCCGTTGCGTGCCCGCCCATACGGCCCGCCGGAATGAGTGCGCCTCTTTCGCAGCCGGTTTCCTGCTCGCGTGAGGCCGTTCCGCTTCGATATAATGGCGCCATTGGGTCTTCGGAGAACGCAATGGAAGGAGCAACCATGTACATCGGACGTATCGTGAGTGTAGCGCAAGCGGCGGACGGGCGGCTGTGCGGGGCGTATCGGGTGTCGAGTCGCTCGTTTCCGAACCGGACCACGGCGGTGAAGGAAACGACGGTCAGCATCGTGCCCAAGCCGGGCTTCGAGACGGACGTGCAGAAGAATCCCTACATCGCGTACAACTGCGTCCGGCTGGTCTGCGGCGGGCAGGTGGCCGTGGTGACCAACGGCAGCCACACGGACCCCATCGCCGAGAAGATCGACCTGGGCATGGCGCCACGGGACGCGCTGGTGCTCTCGACGCTGGCGCTGGACTACGAAAAGGACGACTACAACACGCCCCGGGTTTCGGCGGTGGTGGACACGCGAGACGGCGCGGGTTGGCTGGGCATCGTGCGCCATGACGGGCTCGAGGTGCGGCAGATGCCGTTGGCCCCCGGCAAGTTCTTCTACGTGGCCACCTACGAGGAGAACACCCCCTCCGACGCCTTCAGCGGGGAGTACGACGCCACCAGCGCGGACGAGGCGTGTGATTTCATCCTCGGCAAAGGCGTGTTCGCCGAACGCGAGAACCCCGTGACGGCCGTGGCCGCGATGGCGACATCGGACGGCTTCGAGTTGGCAGCGAAGGATGCTGCGGCGTAGGGCCGAAAGGCCATACGAAGCCATACCCTTACCTGCGCAGGACTGTAGGTGAGCCACCGAATTTTCGAGGTGGTTGATCGTACCTACGCCTAAGCAAAAGGTCGCCCGCGGGTCGTGTCTTAGGTCCGTTCCGCGCGAAACACTAGTGATTCATAAGATGTCTAACCTATTTCGAAAAAGAGTCATACGGTGTTTCGCCTTTGTCGCTCTGGCATGCCCGTGGGCTGTGGCCGCTGGCACGATACGTATCGAGGAATTCTCCGTGACCCCGCTGACGCTGGGGCTGGGGGAGTCTTTCGATGTATGGGCGCGTGTGGATTCGGCGGACGTACCGGTGGTGAGCTTCGTGCTGCGAACGGCCGAGCCGATTTCGCCGGCCGATGCCCCGCGCCCATTTTCGCACTACAACGGGGGGCGGCGTTTGGCGTACCTTCCTGAAGCGGGGCAGGTGAACCTGAGCGACAACGGGGAGTTGGATCTGGACCCGGCCGAGCGCGCGTTTGGGGTGCGCGTAAGCACGAAAGGCTGGCGTGCCGGTCGGTTCCCGTTGGCTTTCTTCGCACACAATCGCCCGTCCGGCGGCCCCCACATCGTGGACCAGCGCAACTTCGTGGTCACTGTCGAGGGCACGTCCGTGCAAATCGAGTACGCCGAGGTCTCCAGCGGGCCGCGTTTCGTACGTTGCGGCTTCATGGCGACGGCGGTCCCGCCCGGCGAGCCCGCCATCCTTCGGGCGTCTTGCGAGGGGGCCGATATCGCCGGGATCGAGGTCCGACACCAGTACTTCGTCGCGGCGGAGCGGGTACCCCCGGCGTTTCAGTACGATGCGGAGCGCCGCGAGGCCCATCTCGTGGACGCTGGGGACACGCTGGTGGGCGACAACGGGCCGAACGATGTCGATCCGCTGGAGGGCGAGATGGGCGTCCGTTTCGCCACGGCCAAGTGGCGCCCCGGCCTATACCATTTCGCCGTGACGGTACACGGCAAAGACGGCGGTGGCGGCGACACGTGCGATGTGGCCCTGAAGGTACGTTCTCCGGAGGACCATCTGGCGGTTACGGTCTCGCCGTCGTGGCCGTTGTTTCCGGGGACCCACGCCGAGCGGGTGGCGCGGCTCGAGGACGGCACGCTGGTCTACACCAGCCACTACAGCACGGACGAGGGCCGGACTTGGCTGAGCCGCGAGAGCGGCACCATCGGGGCCGGGGCGACACAACTCCGGGACGGACACGTGCTCGGCATGGCCTACCGCACGTTCCCCATCGAGGGACGCGAAGGCTGGTATCGGGGCGAGCGGTTCGTGTCGGAGGATGGCGGGATCACCGTCCAGCAGTTTCCCGCCGAGTTCCACGTGCCGCAGGCCAAGCCCGCCATGGGCCACGCCTATCACCCCGGACCCCTGTTCATGCGGTCGATCGTGGAACGGCCGGACGGCACTCTCGTGGCGTTGATGGCCGGGTGGTTCGTGGGCGACGACGCACCGTGTCCGCACAACCCGAAGCGGCCCTACTCGCGCACCTACGTGTGCGAGTCGGTCGACGGCGGGGCGACCTGGGAGTATGTGACCACCATCGGTTATGACCACCTCGGCAGCGAGGGCTACAACGAGGGGTCGATGAAGGCGCTGCCCAACGGGGACCTGATGGCCGTGATGCGGACCGGCAGCATGAAGGACCGCAAGTGCCAGGACAACCCCATCATGGTCGCCACGAGCACCGATGGCGGCCAGACCTGGACGCCGCCCCGGCGCACGGGCGTCAACGGCGCGTTCCCGGACCTGTGCGTGCTGTCGGACGGCACCCTCGCCGTGAGCTACGGCCGGCCGGGCGCGAGTATCATGTTCAGCACCGACCGCGGCCAGACCTGGACGGACCACACTATCGTTGATGCGACGCCCTATTCCGGATACACCACCCTCTGCGAGACAGGCCCCCGCGAGATCCTCATGCTTTTCGGCGTCAAAGACCGGCGCGCCCCCAAGACCCATAAACGCAGCGACGAAATCCGCGCGGCGCGCATTCGGCACCGGCCCCACGGCGCGCCACAGGAAGGCGACCATCCGGCAACTGCGCTGCCGACCCCGTAGGGCGGTCGCGTAATCGCCGCGTGGACCCTGTACCGCCGGCATCTTGCCGGCTGCATCCGGGGCGTTTCGCGCGCGATACAGCCGGCAAGATGCCGGCGGTACAAATCAGCCGATTGGTGAGTAGCCGGGGGAGAACGTGGGACCCTGTGGGCCGTAGCGAAGGGCTGTCTTATCCGGCGGTTTGGGGTGGCGCGGTGCGGCATTGTCGCCGAAACCGTGTGCTATACTGCCGCGGGTTGCTGTAAGCAGTGGATCGCTCATGGCTCAGGAACGGGCAGAGGCCGCGCCATCGACGCAACAGATCGTCGCTCCAACGGCCGGTGGGCCCACGGCGGCGCTTGTGGCGTGCGTGCTCATCTCCGGCGGCGCGGTCATGATTTACGAGTTCTTGGCCGTGCGTTTCCTGGCGCGGTTCTTCGGCAGTTCGCTGGACGTGTGGGCCGCCGTCATTGCTGTGCTTCTCGCGGCCCTCAGCCTCGGCTACGCCTTCGGCGGCCTCCTGGCCGACCGTTTCGGCACCGTGCGGCCCATTGCGGTGGCGCTCACGTTGGCCGGGGTCACGGGCGGGTTCATGGAGGCCATCGCGATCCGAGTGGGAGAGAGGCTGCTCGAGACGGACGCAGGGGTCATCTGGCATCCCTACATCGCCGCGGCCTTGGCGTCCTTTGTGCCCATCGTGGCCCTAGGCGCGGTGTTGCCCCAGGCCATCCGGCTGCGCGCGGCACGGACCGGCCGCCTCGGCGCCGCGGCGGGATGGATGGCGGCGCTTTCCACTGTGGGCAGCATTCTGGGCGTTATGCTCACGGTCCACGTGCTGCTGCCTCGCATTGGCGTGCGCGAAACCCTGTATGGGACCTCGGCGGTGCTGCTGTTCACGGGGGCGGCCCTGCTTCTGGCGGGCCTCAAACGCCCGGCAGCAACGGCCCTCGTGGTCCTGTTTGCGCCTCTGAGCGCAAGCGCGCAGGTCATCTTCGAGGACTACAGCGCCTACCACCACATCCTCGTCGAGGACGTCGCGAACAAGCGCATCCTGCGCTTCGATGACGCCGAGCAGAGCACCATGTTGCTGGCCGACGTTTACGCGGGCGGCTTCGAGTACACGGACTTCTTCCACGTGCCCGTGCTGCTCGATCCGACCATCACGTCGGTGCTGTTCGTAGGCCTCGGCGGCGGCACGGGCCCAAAGGTGTTCTTGCGCGACTACCCGCACATGAGGGTCGAGGTAGTCGAGATCGACCCGATGGTCGTTGAAGTGGCGCGCGACTTCTTCAGCCTGCCCAGCGACCCGCGCCTGCAAGTCGTGACTCGGGACGGCCGCGTTCACCTCCAGCGGGCGCGTGGCACGTACGGCGCCATCATCATGGACGCCTACGCCTCTGGCCGGTACGGCTCCTACCTGCCGCACCACTTGGTGACGCGCGAGTTCTTCGACCTGGCCTGGCAGCGGCTCGAGAACGGCGGGTCACTGGTCTACAACGTCGTCGGCGGCTTTCGGGGCGACTCGCAGGACCTGGTCCAGGGGATCTACGCCACCCTCGGGATGACCTTTCAGGCCGTGTACGCGTTCGGGGCGCGGACGAGTGGAAACACGGTCTTTGTCGCCCAGAAGATCGATCCCAGTGGGCTCCGTGAGGACGGCACGCGGGACGGACGCGGTTGGCCGCAAGACCCCTGGCTCCGGCACCCCTTGAGCGCGGACGAGCTCGGGGGGCTGGCGCGCACGTTGATGGACGGCGGGTTCGTCAAAAGGCCGCCGTTTGATCGGCGTGTGACCCAGTTCTCCGGGATTCAGGGCGTGGCCGTAGCCGGCCCGATCTATACCGACAACTACGCGCCGGTGGATATCGCCACGGGCCGAAGGCGCGGGCTGCGCAGATAGTGTGCAACGATATCGCGAGGTCGTGAGGCTTTGAGGAACAGGAGGGAACGAACCATGCTTCCAAGGGTTCTTGTGTTGGTGGCGGCCGTGGCCGCTATGGCGGCGTCCGTTTGCCCGGCGCAGGAGGCAGACACGCCCCTGCCCCTGGGTAAGCGGCTGATCGAGTATGGGTGGGACGTGCCGTTTTCCGATTTCGTGCGAGACCACATCGGCGAGATGGAGCAGCGGCCGTTCGACGGGCTGATCTTCAAGCTGCGCGGCGGCGGCAAGGTGCTCACCCCGACGCCGTGGGACCCGGCCCAGTTCGAGCAGGACTACGAAGTTGTCCAACAGATCGCGTGGGACCGGTTCACGCACAACTTCGTGATCATGTGGGCCGCGTCGGACCAGGACTGGTTCAACGACGCGCACTGGGAGGCCATCGAGCACAACGTGCGGTTGGCGGGCAAGGCGGCCCGACTCGCGGGCTGCGTCGGGGTGTGCTTTGACGCCGAGCCGTATGGGACCAACCCGTGGCACTACAGCCAGGCGGCCCACCGGGATACGAAGACCTTCGAGGAGTACGAAGCCAAGACGAAAGAGCGGGGGGCGCAGTTCATGCGCGCCATCGAGGCGGAGTTGCCCAATCCCCACGTCCTCACGTTCTTCATGCTGAGCTACCTGGCGCGGTTGTGCGCGCCCATGGAGGCCGAGAAACGGGCCCGGTTTCTGTCGCACGAGCACTACGGGCTGTTGCCGGCATTTCTGAACGGTATGCTCGAAGGCGCAGGGCCCGGCGTGAAGATCATCGACGGCAACGAGTCGGCCTACTACTACACCGAGAGCGGCCCGTACTTCGAGAAGTACCACGCCGTGACCCAGCGCGGCCGCTACCTGATCGACCCGGCGCTGTGGCCGAAGTACCGCGCCCAGGTCGAGATGGGCCAGGCCCTGTACATCGACCAGTACTTCGGGCTGCGCGCGAGCAAGGTGCTGGGCAATTTCATGACGGCCGAGGAACGCCCAAAATGGTTCGAGCACAACGTGTACTGGGCGCTCTACACGACCGATTCCTACGTGTGGTGCTACAGCGAACGGATGAACTGGTGGACAGACCAAGGCGTTCCCCCAGGCTGCGAGGACGCGATACGGTCCGCTCGCGGCAGAATCGCCGCCGGAAAACGGCTGGGCTTTGATTTGGCCCCCATCGTCGAGGCGGCCAAAGGGCGCGAAAAGGACACGGTGGCACACAACCTGCTCAAGCGCACCGCCGAAGTCCCCCGCCTTGCCCAGGGGGCGTCTCCGCCCACGGTCGACGGGAGACTCGACGATCCGGCCTGGCAGAACGCGGCTTCGCTGGAGCCGTTCCTGGCGCTGGCGTCCATGCCCGGCTCGGTGAAGGCGGCGACGAAGGCACGGATCGCCTGGGACGGCGGGCGGGTGTACGTGGGCGTGCGATGCGACGAGCCGGAGACGGCCCAGATGCAAATCGCCGGAGAGAAGCGGGACGACTACGTATTCGCCGGGGAGGTGGTCGAGTTTTTCTTGACGCCGCCGGGCGAATCGTCCACGTGCTATCAGTTCGCGGTGAACCCCGGAGGCGTGTTTTGGGACGGCCGGCACAACGCGGACCTGGACATCACCTACGACCCGGAGTGGGCTCGCGCGGCCCACGTGGGCGATGATTTCTGGTCGGTCGAGATGGCGATTCCCTGGAAGGCCGTGGGTATGGACCCGCCCGCGCCGGGAACCAAGCTGCGCGTCAATGTGTGCCGGGAACGGCGCGGCGGGCACGAGTTGAGCGCATGGTCGCCGACGATCCGGCTGTTCCTCGAGCCCGAGCATTTCGGTACGTGGGTGTTCAAGTAGACGACTGAGGGGTTGGTCATGCGACGGGACATACGCAGACGTGACTTCATGAAGACCGTTGGAGCGACCGCCGCCGCTGCGGCGTTCGCGCCGCGGCCGGCAGCGGAAGGAAAGGAGGACGCCATGGCGGACGAGTCCGCTCAGGATACGATGATTTGGGCCAACTTGCTGCATCTGAGCTACAACATGTGGGGCGACCGCGAGCCCCTGCCGGGGGAGAAGCGCAGCCCCTATTGGCCCGCAAAGCCGTACCTGCGCTTCGATGACGGGCTGTGGAACGACGTGCTCGAGAAGATGGCCGGGGTCGGCATGAACATGGTGGTCATCGACCTGGGCGACGGCGTGCAATACGAGTCGCACCCCGAGATCGTCGTCAAGAACGCCTGGTCGCGGGAGCGGCTGCGCGAGGAGCTCGGCAAAGCCCGGGAGCTGGGGCTCGAGCCGATCCCGAAGATGAACTTCTCCGCCTGCCACGACGAGTGGCTCGGCCCATACGCGCGCTGTCTGTCTACCGAGACCTACTACAGCGTGTGCCGCGACCTGATCGCCGAGGTGGTCGAGCTCTTCGACACGCCGCGCTTCTTCCACCTGGGCATGGACGAGGAGACGTCCCAGCACCAGCGGTTTCACCAGTACGCGGTCATCCGCCAGTACGACCTGTGGTGGCACGATTTCAACGTGCTGGTCGAGGCCGTCGAGAAGGCCGGGGCGCGGGCCTGGATCTGGTCCGACTACGTGTGGCACCACGCCGACGCCTTCTTCGAAAAGATGCCCAAGTCCGTGCTCCAGAGCAACTGGTACTACGGCCTCGAGTTCAGCGAGGACGTGGACTACGTCAAGGCCTACCACCAACTCGGGGAGCACGGCTACGACCAGATCCCGACTGGGAGCAACTGGTCCAACGCCGAGAATTTCGAGCGAACCGTCGAATATTGCGGCGAAGTGATCAAAGCGCCGCGCCTGCGTGGGTTCCTGCAGACCCCCTGGAAGCCTACCCTCGAGGAATGTCGCGACCATCATCTCGAGGCGGTCGAGCAGGTGGGCCGGGCCATCGCCAAGTTCGAGGCCGCGCGGTAGGAACGCGAGGCACCTCGTTTTTTTTTAATCCACAGATTGCACAGATTTGATGAAAGAACGCGCGGAGGGGTATCCCGTATGAAGCGGCGTGGTTTTCTGAAGCAGACGGCATTGGGGGTAGCAGCTATGGGTATGGGCGCGAACGCTGAGAACAACGAGGCGCAAGACGCCGCAATGGCGGCTCGCGAGGACAAGACCTACAGGTACCGCATAGGCTTCGGCGCGTGGATCAACGACATGCGCAACAGGGCCCTGCCCCTGGAGAACTGGCCGGCGCCCCAGTTCGACGACGAGACCGTGGCCGGGGCCATCCGCGCCCTGGACGTGATGAGCGAGGCGGGATACGAGTACTTGGACGCCTTCGGCCTGTGGGCCACGGGCGACTACCCGCTCGACGTCGAGAGCGCGTTTCGGGACGTCGAGAGGCGCAAGCGTCTGAAGACACTCTTCAACGCCGCGAAGAAGCGCAAGATACGGATGGTTCTTCCGCTCGGGCTGTTCACATGGGGTTACGACCGCATCATCAGGGAAGACCCCGAGGTGTGCGGGCAGAATGCCGACGGCACCCCGCATGCGCACGCGATGTGCGGCGCCAAGGAGAAGTCGTGGCGCTACGTCGAGCGGCTGATAGACGCGGCGTTCTCCGAGTTCGATTTTGCGGCGGTTCACATGGAATCTGCGGACCAAGGCTGGTGCCAGTGTCCTCAATGTGCAGGGAAGTATGGGACCGTGGGTTACAACGCGAGGCTCAACATCCGCGCCTCGCAGTACATCAAGGGCAAACACCCGGGCACTGTCACCTATGCAATCCCCATCAACTGGGCGCCGTGGGGATTGACCAACGGGGAACAGACTAAGTTCAGCGAGGACGAGATCGCGCACGTGATCGAGTTGAGCAGGCACATCGACGTCTTCATGGACCAGGGCCATCGCGGCAGGTTCATGCCGTGGGATAGGGTCCACGAGCTGCATTGCGCCTATGGCACCTCCGGCGGCCTATGGACCTATCACGGCGCGCGCGTGGACCGCCTCTCCTACTTCCTGCCGTATCCCATGCGGGCGGCCCGGCTTCTTCGTGAGCACTACGACCACGGCGCGCGGGCGGGGCTGATCTACCAGGGCCCCATGATCAACCCCGCGGTCGAGGTGAACAGCGCGGTCTCGGGCCGGGTGATGTCGGACGCCGGCCGGGATCCGCGCGAGGTGCTCGAGGAGGTCATCGATGCGCACTACAAGCCGCGGCGGCCCGGCGCAGCGCGCACGCTGGCCGAGCTGTATGTGCGTGCCGAGGAGGCCTACTTCGGCCAGTGGCATGAGGAGGCGTTCAGAGAGCTGCACAAGATGGAGATGCCGGGGGAATTCGTGCTGGGCCTCCTGTTCGGGACGACCCCGGACCCGATGACGCATCTGAAGGAGCCGTTTCTGAACACGGAAGGACGGTTGGCGTGCCAGAAGGGGCTCGAGGGCGTGCTGAAGGACCTGGCGGCCATCGAGGACGAGTTCGACGACGAGGGCCGTATCGAGCGCATGACGCGGAGCATTGCCCTGTCGCTCCACGCGCTCAACACGATCATGGACTGCAAAGGCGAAGCGTGGCGCTCCTAGTTGTGCTAGCATCCCGGAAGGTCTTCGAGGAGTACCCGGATGACGAACCGTATCCCAGCCGCTTGTTGCTGGGATGGATCGGGACGCGCCCGTTGCATATAGTGGCAGCCAGGAACCCGGTCACGGAAGAAACGAGCATCGTTACTGTCTACGAACCTGAGCCGGACCGCTGGCAGGAAGGATTCGAGAGGAGACGGCCCCAATGAAATGCGTGCTTTGCCGGTGCGGCGAGACTCGGCCTGGACATACGACCGGCACCCGCGAGCGGGACGGGTCGGTTGTTGTGTTCCGCAACGTTCCCGCGCAGGTGTGCTGCAACGGCGGCGAAGCGTACGTCGACCGGGCCGTGTCCGCTGAGTTGCTCCGAACCGCCGAGGCCGAGATCCGATCCGGCGTGCAGATGACCGTCCGGGATTTCGTTACCGGCGCCGGCGCTGTGGGCGCTGGCGGGGGTCCTGGCCCTTTTCATTGTGGTGTTCAATCTCGCGCAAGTCGTGGGCGGCAGGGAGCGCGTGGTGCGCTCGGATAGTGGAACCCAATAACGCAGGAGTGTGACGACATGGAAGCGACGCTGTTGGCATTGACGGGGGCGTTGGGCAGGGCCGGCCCCGCAGGCGGCGAGTTGGTCAAAGCGATCGGGGCGGGCAGCCTCGCGCAGATCGTGCTTACGTGCCTGGTGGCCTGGCT
>Ga0114930_10001023_pt1 | contig 27748 bp, 20 predicted proteins | sample AnhtaG_FD_87300 | JGI IMG/M metagenome (GOLD analysis project Ga0114930, IMG submission 87300) | Deep subsurface microbial communities from Anholt, Denmark to uncover new lineages of life (NeLLi) - Anholt_01485 metaG | ecosystem: Environmental > Aquatic > Marine > Oceanic > Sediment | place... | reverse complement strand
CCGGTACACTGCCGGGTCCGGTCCTCCCTCGTTCGGGTGGAAGTAATCGTACTGGGCATCCAGGTTGTCGGCCGCCGGAGACTCATTCCCTGCCGGGCAGTCCTCGTATCCGGGGTACTGCCCTTGCCCGTAGTTGAAGTTCTCCGCCTCTCGGATCACCCGGCCTTGCTCCACCTCGGCTTGAGTGAGAGGCGTGGCCTGCGCCGTCGGTCGGGAGGTCGGTCCTTCAACTCCCGGTATACTGGTGGCCGACACCTGGTAGCTGTAATGCTCGCCGGGGACAACCGAACCGTCGAAGTACGTGGTGGCGCTGGTCGTGGCGATCTCTTCCCATGAACCGCCGTCCACGCTTCGGTAGACCGTGTAGTCTCTGATGTCTTCGGTTAAGGGAGGAGACCACGTCAAGCGGGCGGCGCCGAACATCTCTACTTCAAGGCCCCTCGGCGCGCTGGGAACCGAATAAATGGTGTCCTGGCCGAAAATGTAGGCGGTCTCCGCGCCGAAGGTGAGCGTGCCCTCGAAGTCCAGTGTCTGGCTTGTGCCTTGTGGGATAGTCAAGGAGTACGATAAGGTGGTGTTTTTCACGTCTTCGCCGCTGAGTCTCCAGGTGATCGCTCCGCCTGCCACATCGGCGCCGGGTGCGTTTACCTCGCTTTCGGTAAGTCCTCCTGGAATCTGCTCGACGATGTCCACGCTGCCGGGTTTGTTGTCGGGGTTGACTTTGACGGCGAGCGAGACATCTATCAGCACACCAGGTTGATAGGAGCCTGGCAACGTCCGTGTCGCATAAGCATCGGAGAGAATCAACGAGGGCCCCAGCGAGTACATGAGATCGGTGAAATCTTCACCAAACTGATCGGTGACACGCACGGCCATCCGATTGCCCTCGGTTCCCTCTTCAAACTTCATGGCGATGGAATTGAGTCCTTTCTTCAATCCCGTCCCGTCAGCGGCATAGCCGTCTTCTGCTTCTCCCTCGGCGCTGTCCCAGCTATTTGTATCTCGGCTGAGAACAAGCACTCCGTTGTTCCAGACACGCATTTCGTCGTCGTTATGGGAACGCCACGTCACGTCTCGGTCATCCGGAGAGAGGATGTAGATATGGTAAATCTGCTGGAACTCGTCCAACACCTCCTCCGTGCCAAAAAAGCCGTCTCTGCTGTGGATCGGTGCCCACCTCATGGGGTTTCGAGTGACGGTAACGCCGGTGTCCGTGAAATCGTATTCCAGGCCGGGGTAGGGCATGATGTTGGCCTCGCCACCGAAGGTTTCCAGAGGGTCAAACCCGGACGTGATGTTGCCCCAACTGTGCGGATCATCCAGCCTATCCGTGGGGTTATGACCCAGGTGGAGCAAGTCCTGGAAATATCCCGCGCCGAGCGGGTAAACGGGCCAGGAGAGAGAGTTTCGTATCTCGACCACCACTTCATCGGTACTAACGCTGTCAGGAGCGCCAAGTCCGTCGTTCACCTGGAGTTCAAAGGTAAGCTGTTCGTTGTAACCCCAGATGATGGGCGCCGCGAAGGTGACCGTGGCAGTTGTGGCTCCTGTAACGCCGGCATCCTTCCCCGCCTTCTGCGTCCAGAGGTAGGTGATGTCGCCGGAGGTGGTGAGCGAGCCGGAGCCGTCCAGCGTCACCTCGCTCCCTTCCTCCACCGACTGGTCCAGACCCGCCACCGCGGTGGTCTTGAGGTTTTTCACGAGGATACGAACGTCGTCGTCCGTCCCACTATTTGTTCCATCGCTCGCCTCCAGGGTGAAGACGAAGAGCTCGTCCTGACCCACATTTGGCGCATCGAAAGAGGCGATGGGGCTGGTGTCATTATTGATGGTCACACCGACGGGGCCGGTCCACTGATAGCTGGTGATCGGACCGACCATCGAGAATGTGAAGGTCCCGTCAAGAATGGCGGTGCTCCCCTCGGGCACCTCCGTGTCTATGCCCTGAACAACCAGGGGGGCCAGTGCCTGACTGCCGAACACCTCCAGTTCCGCGATGGATGTGAAATATGCCGTGCCGCCAGGTGTGCCGTATATTCGAATTCCTGTTCCTCTGACGGTTGGGATGACAATGTCGTGTCTGGTAGAGGGTTTTCTTCCGGCCGGGTCATCGGTGAAATCGTACTCTGGAAACACCCTGACTATAGGGACATCGTTCCACGTGCTGCCGTCCTCCGTGTACTGAACCCGCAGGTCGGTGAACCACCCACCGTTGCCCAACACGTTGCCGGTGAAGTAGACGATGTGGTTGAGGAAAACTGGCTCGCTCCACAGATAGCCCCAGAAGTCTTCCTCCTTATAGAAACCATCCCAGCTATCGTTGGAATCTTCATAATTGCCGTCGTTCAGCCCGGCGATGGAGAAGTGTGAAATCTTGTATGTCACACCCTCAACGGGGCCAAGTGGAGGTATTGTTCCTCCCAGGCCTTCGGGTCGAGCCAGATTCGGCATAGCTTTGTATATCACGTCCTCCGACTGGGCGCCGTGATCGGCGGGGTCCGAACTTCCGAGGACGCTGAACCGGTTTTCGCCTCTCACTGCGATGGTCCGCGTATCCCCCTCGAGCATACCTGCCCTTTCGTAAGTTGTCCTCTGGATGGTATCGAGCCACACGTATTGGTTCTCCGCGATCTTCAGCCCGATCTGATATTGCGTCGCGTCAAGAATCAGGTCCCATTCCAACCTGAATCCCAGGCCGTCCACTCCGAGGTCCAACGGCATCAATCGGAAATTGCTCGGGGCCAATTTGGGCAGGTTGGGAGCGTAGACGTAGATGTCAACTTCGTCAGAAGCCGTCCCTTTGGTGGGGGAGGCGATGGTTAACAGGAATGTCAAAAGAAATCCAATGTCGCGGACAGGCGTATCGAATTCGACGGTGGCCTGGTTAGCCGAGGGCTCGAGCGTGGCTACAAAATCATCCAGCCCCCCGATCTGCTCCCAGGTGAAGGCTGCGTCATCCGGGCCGGTGCCGGTGAGGGTTACCCTGTCACCCGTCGTGACCTCTTGGTCAGGGCCAGCGGTGGCCAGTCCGGTCCAAGTGTATAGCTCCACGATGTCATCTGCACTCAGGGCTCGGTCATAGATGCGAACCTCGTCAAGGGTACCGTTGAAGGGGTTGGCGCCGGTTTCTACAGCCCCAAACACCAGGTGAGCATCCGCTTTTGGCCCAAACGAAAACGCGGTGCTGCTGCCTATCAAGACACTGTCAAGGTACATCGTAACAGTGGTTCCATCGAAGGTGACAGCCACATGTTGCCATACTCTTTCCGGCGGGACATTCGTGCCAGTGCCAAATGCTGGATAGCTATCGTATTGAAAAAAGCCGAGATTGCTGGTGTCTCTGTCAATCTCGATGTTCCAGTACGTACTGTTTTCGTCCCAACCGTCTCTCTTCGCCACGACGCCCTGCCACTGATCGTTGAATCCTTCCCATCGCATCCAGACCGCAACGGTGAGCTGGCCCGTTGCCTCCGAAGGGTTCCAGGTCCCGCAATCAACGGAGGTGCCCCACTGCCCGTCAAACTTCACAGAGAAATTGCCTACCTTGCCCTCAATCCATTCATAGCCGCCGTTGAAGTTACCGTCCGTACCCGCTGCTCCTGGAGCCATGTTGTGCGCAACGCTGCCTTCCCCTTCTTCAAGCGGATAGTAAGCCACCAACCCGGTTTGGACGTCGGCGCTCACGACAGAAACAGCCAGTCCGAAGCTCAGAAATGCGGCCCAAAGGATGTGATTCGCTACTGCTCTTTTCATTTTTCAAACCCTCCGATTAAGGTACGAGAAACAAAGACAAACGAATCGCCTGCCTGTCGCCTTCGGCCCCGTGCAAGCCTCACGCGGATCCTCTACCACAGGCAGTGCCTTCAAACTTATTACGTGCGAAATCTCTTATACCGCATTTTCGGTTGAGTTTCCACATGAAATCACGTCCGGGTGTGGCCGTAGAATCGTGACGAACCGAGACGGTGGCGTTGGCTCCCATGTGGGGAGAGGTGCTGGTCGTACGGGCGTCCGAGGCCAGCCCCATTGCAGGGTGCGTATATGGGAAGCGGACTCCCATACCCAGCATGCCTGTATGCGCGCACGCGGAGAGGCGGGAGGGTGAATGGCTCAGGGGAAAGCTGATCACGTAGGCCGCTGGGACGGAGAACCGGCTGCAGGCGAGTGGTGGATTGGCACCCATGGAGGAACCTGGGGTCTCGTAAAAAAATAGGGAGGAGGGGGGGAAATCGGGCCTTTTCGGGCCTTTTGTTACAAAGCGGCTTGGAGCTAATTTGTTGTGGGGGAAGGAGATAAATGCGAATGGGGAGTTTTTCAAAAAGGCCCGAATGGGGTGGGCTGGAGGCCCGAAAAAGAGTGAACCTGAAGTGAGAAAAGAGGCACAATTGATGTGATTTTGGCCGAAAATAGCGGTGGAAGGGCTCCGAGGGGCCCTCTCGAAAGAAGTCGTGATTGTTGGGACTGATGGTCTCTCCATTTGGGTAGGATTATAACAGAATTGTAACCCGATGTCAATGATGTGGATCGCCGGGGTGTGGCTGTATTGGACGGGATAACAGGATGGACCGGATAATCCTGTTAATCCTGTCCGACGTCGCCCTGCGGTCTCCGCGTCCTCGGCTGTGAGTCCGCCCCACTTGGGTCAACTTGGGCTTGACATGGCTCCGGGGTGTGGCATAATCGAAGCCGCATAGAAGGATACAGCGCTTTCGGAAAAAGCAGTCAAACGCTTTTGGGGGACATAGCAATGACCGGGCCGAGAGGGTTGCTCCAGGGAGAAACCTCCATGATCCTTTCATCATTCACCGTTGATCGTTCACGCTTCGTCCCCTGCCATGCGTTCCGGCATTCGTTCGCGACGCATTTGCTCGAAGGGGGCTATGACATCCGGACCATACAGGAACTCTTGGGGCATAAAGACGTCAGGACGACCATGATTTATACCCATGTGCTGAATCGCGGAGGCCGCGGCGTGCGAAGTCCGGTTGACAACCTGTAGGAGAACCCCGCCGGAATGTTATACAGAAACCATATAACGCCCCTCGGAATGCGACCGAATGGCAATATCCCCATGGAATCGCGCGATTTAGGGCGATTCCGAATCAAGGGTCTTATACCGCGAATTCGCGGCCCAAAGGTGTTATGAGGAAACCATATAAGCCATAGTTAGCGAGTCTCGTCTGTTATAGCTTATCTGCCTCTAACAAGTAGGAGGTGTCAATGAGAAATCCTATCAATAGACGTGTTTTCTTAAAAGACGCCGTTTTAAGCATTGTTAGCTCAATACTAACTGGCAGTGGAATTGTTACCAGCGGTCGGAAGCTTTTCGCTAGTGTCAACTTTTTGAACACTGATGATGAAAGTAAACCTTTTCGTCTTTGGGCAACTCCTGACTCGCATGTTGATAAAGACATAAATCCTCCCAGTATTGAGAATGCGATAGCCAGAGAATCACTTGCAGAGGCGATCAGACAATCCGAAGGTACGAATAATGACCGAGCACCTGCGTTTGATTGGGATATTGCATTACATCTTGGAGACTTTTCTGCAACTCAGGGTTTTCCAAACGATGACGTAGGAGAGGAAGTCATTCGTCAGTTTGCAACACTAAGAAAGCACAGGCGTGAGCAGTTTTACTCTTTAGTAGGTAACCATGATGCCAGTGGACCTAACGAGCTGACACAATGGTGGTTCAAGAAGTGGGTCGACCCAACTGGCAAAAATACTCAGTTCTCGGGAGTTGATCCAACGAGACGACCTTACCCGGTCAATGGCACATGGGAACGCTATTCATTCCAGGTCGGCAACATCCTATTCTTAATGATGGGTGACCGAAATGATGGCGGCGCTCCAGTGGGACGCGGCGAAAGAGGTGGTTATCCTGCGGGTGCTGTCACAGGTGAGACGTTTGAGTGGTGGAAAAGTATGGTTGAGAATAATCAAGACAAGGTCATTGTTTCAGCCCATCATCATATGCTGAGAGAAACAACTGTTGCATCTGGACCTTGGGAAGGCTCTCGGTACCATGGATACTTTCCTGATGGTGGGCCTAAAGGGGCCTCTTATCTTTACTTTGTAGATGGTAAACCCGATGCACAAGCTTTCGAAAAATATCTTGCGGCTTATCCTGGCGCTATTGATCTATGGCTTGGCGGACACACACATGCCAAGCCAGACGATACCTACGGTGGCCGTTCTCATATTGAAAAAAAGTGGGGCGTCACATTTATAAACGTGGCCGCACTTACTTTGCATCACGCGGCGACAAGATCACCCAAAAGTCGATTATTGACACTAGTCCCTGGTAGTAAGGAAGTTAAGGTGCAGTGTTACCTACATTCAGATCACTTCGCCCCCAGAGGATGGTATAAGCCGGCGGAGCGTATCATTAATTTAAATAAAGCATTTAGCTGGACTTAACTAAGAGTGAACGTTGGCTAACAATTGGCTCCACTGGACACTGCCGAAGTGCGGTGATTTTCAAGTTTTGCGGGCTAATTAAAGTTATTTGTAAACAGTTTGTTATGTTACTTTGCTGGCAGCGCCAGTGAGCCAATGGCCGTTACGTGACCTGTTCCTTCTGCTGATACCTTTGCAGAAATCCCTCAACGAACCGGCAGGCGGCCTCTCGCTCCGAGGGGAACAACACGGCGGTGCCGAACCCCCGACGATGGAAAGCAGGGTTCCGAGGACGCGCTTGGGCTACACGCGCGAGTGATGGCGGCCCGGCGGTAACCGTCGAGAGCGCCCCCGGTGACCGCTGCTTCTTTCCCTTCGTCAAATGAGTGTCCTCCAAGAAAACCGCCCCTGGCGGGGCAAGCGGGCAGGTAATAATGTTCCTTCTCTACATCCCGTCGCGTAATCCCTCAGTTTCGGGGGGAACTCACCGCAGCCTGCGCGGCCAGGGAGAACGCGGAGAACGCAGAGAATGAAGAGGATCGCAGCGGCGTCCCGCTGCGATTTCCGTGGCCGTGGTCTATGGCACCGGCTTGCCGCCGGTGGGACCATCTCCGCTGGCATCACCTCCGGTTGGCAGACACGGGCAGGCGGGGGACTCCGCGGTTCCACAGTTCGCCCGGGGCCGTCCCGATCCTGCGGTTCCGCAGGACCCCTGCCGCCCATAACTGAGCCGTTACCCCGTCGCTTGTTTTCTCCTTGCATCTCCCCTGGCCGGGCAGGCATCCTCGTCGGTTCGCTCTGTGTCAATACCACAGATACCCTGGGCGGGCAGGCGCTCTATCTGCCGAGGAGTATGGCCCCCCTGGGCGTTGCCCCCTGGCCGTTCACATGACGTGAGCGCCTCGCGCCGGGACAGCCGTCGCATCAGGTGGAGTATATGTCGCGCTCACGGGCAGGCAGGGCTAATCCGGGCTTTGGCCAGGGAGGGCCGCGGCCAGGGGGACGCCAAGGTCGCCAAGGGATCCTCCCTCTCCGTCCGGGGACACGCAATACCAGTAGCGGGCCACTGAAATCGGGTCAGACCCATCATGTCCGTTGCGGGCGTCACTTGGTGCTTAGCCGGTACTTGTAGAGGTCTCGGCCCACTCTGCGGCTGGCTTCAATGATCTCGGAATAAGGTCTGTCACAGATGTCTATGAAGCCGATCTGGTAGTTCTCGCCGTCGCCACGGCCGGTCGTGGGCTGATCCTTGTATTGGAACCAATGCGTGCCGATGATGTGTCGGTTCCTCAGAGCACCACGGACGTAATCCTCGTAAAGCTGGGCGCGGTGGTTCTGGTCTCTCGCTTTCCTGAGACCTGTGTGGAACATGCCGCGGTCCAGTGCCCCGAAGTGGAATTCGCCGATGATGATGGGCTTGTTGGCATTGTCAGGCAATCGCTGCTGCTCAACGGTGTAGGAATAGCGATTGTAACTGACGACGTCGCAGAATTTCACCGCGGCTCGAGCTGCTCGATTGTTGACCCAGGCGAACCGGCACCCGAGGTAGAGCTGCTTCGGGGCGACCTCCCTGACGGCGTCACGGGTTGTCTTGAAGTAGGTCTCTGCTATCTTCGTATAAAAAGCTGTCAGGTCTGCACTCGCCTTCTTCTGAACCGGTGCTTCTTGACATTCAAGCAAGGCTTCCCACGAGGTGTGTTTTGTGCCCCAAGCCGCGTTGAGGTTGCCGATTGTTTTGTACTTGGCCTTAAGGTCGGCAATAAAGACCTTCTTCGCAGGTTGATCGGGCGGGCTTACAAGCGTGCCGATAGCCAGCGAAACGTCATCGCCCCAGCTAAGCTCATTGTCCACGAAGAAACCGATGCACCAGGGATCGCCGGCGCTTCTATCCCTTTCCCTGGCGAGGCGCCTCTGTAGGCCTTGCCTGAAGCTCGGATCAAACACATCGGGGAACTTGCCCCAGTAGCCTTTGGATCCTTCGATCCTCCTGGCTCGGGAGTTGACCGTACAGACGTATGGCGTCTTGCGCATGAGGTAAATACCGGAGTCCGACCAGTTGGCGATGGTGTTCAGTCCCCAGCTTCTCAGGCGACGGTGCGTGATCTCCGCAAAGTCCTTCTGCCAGCTCTCGCCGTATTTGCGGAGAAAGTTGGCTCCGGAAAAATCGTACGTTCTGTACGGCGAGTGGGTACTGTAGTAGCCGTGCGGTGCCCAGGAGCCTCTGCCGTAGAACGCTGCGAAAGGGGAGCCCGGGTTAGGCAAGCTGCGAAAATAGTGCTCACGGTCGGTAATCGGTGTGGGATTACTGCTGCGAACGCAGTCAATCCCGTGGGACCAGAAGAGTCTCCCTTTCGGATCAATGAGCCACCACTTCCCCTGATACTGCTCCACTCGAAAGAAGCCCGTCGCCTCGAGCCGAGGGCCAGCAGCCCAGCCGCCGTACTCATTGCGGTCTGGCGGCCCGGCATGGGTTGTGAGGTCTCGTTCCTCAGCCTTCCCGTGCGCGATCAATTCCTCCAGCGAGGGCGTCTTGCCCTGCCAGTCTTTGTGAATGTACTGGCCGAATTCGTCAATCATCGGAAAGAAGTCCTTCGCGTCCATGGGTGGCTCAGCGGTCCCGCTCGCCCGAATGCTCTGGATATCGAAGACATGGTTCTTCTTCGGTTCGTTGACAAAGACGATCAATTGCGCGACATTGGATGGATCCAGATTTGTGGAGACCGGTGGATTGCCCCGCATGCCGATGAACTTGATGTCCTCGACGCCGTGCACCTTCCTGAACAGAGGTATTTCGATGGTGCCGCTCCGGCCTGGATTCAACGTAACAGATCGCGTCTCGCAATTTCGCACCCCATCTGCACCGGGGTTGTCGGCGCGACAATATATGGTCACCTGTTCCTTTCCGGCATTGGTCACATCGAGTGACAGATAGGTTCGGGTCGAAAGGTCCCACTTAGCCTTTGGCGCCCTCAGGGTCACGCCGGGCCATTTCTCTGTTGTGCCGGTTTCCACGCGAAGCACTGTTCCGGCAACTGTTTTGCGAAGCGAAGCTTTAGCATCTTGCGTTTTGACTATGCCAATGTCGAAGCCCTTCTCGAAATCAAAAAGAACAAGGTCACCAGCCTGCTTCGACGCGCATAAGGCGATACTTCCCATAAGCCAGGTCAGTACCAGCGCGCAAGTTTTCCTCAGAATTCGGCTTTGGTCATGCATCTTGCTAAGCTCCTTTCAATACCTTAGACGCTCCGGTTCGTAATCGTAGAACGTGTACTTATCCTTCTTCCCGACCTTGATGTAACGGCGGCTGAGAACCGGAGATGTTTTCTTACTGCGGTCGGGCATGTATTCAACCAGAAGAACGTAACCACCGCTTTCTTCGGGCAACTCGACTTTCGTCGGAATATACTGTTTCCCATATGCGGGAATAGAAACAACGACTGAGTGGCGGCTGACCTCGCGCCCTCTCGCATCGAGCAGTTTCACGACAGCTTCCCCGCCGACGGGGCGGTCGTAGTCATTCACACCAACGAGGTTGAACACCAGTTCTGAGCCTGGAGCATGAGCCGGAACGTGTTTGGTGTACCGCTCATCAACGAGGTCAATGAACACCGCTGAAGGTGCGAAGCAATGAGCGAACCAGTCCAACGTAGGTCCAACCTGCAAATCTTTAATAGAAGCGATGAACCAGTCGCCGGTGAAGCCGTAGTTGTTCGTCAAATAGCAGAAGCTTAACACACCTGCAAGTGAGCGCTCGGTCCGCAGCCATTCCGTTTGCAGTTGCAGCCAGTAAGCTTGCAGCCTCCGACACTCCTCGGGTGAAGCATCTTCCCCCAGGTAGAAGGCGAAGTTCTTCTCTGTCAGCTTGGCGGGGCGACCGTCTCGCCAGAGCCAGATCCAGCCGTACTCGTTGACCAATTGGGCTGCGCTGGAGTGCAGGTTCCTTTGCCACTGATTCGGCCAGTCGTGCAGGTCGCCCAACGGGTACGGATTCCGCGTGAAATACTCCTCGAAGTTCGGACGCCAACCGCCGACGCGATAGGGATGCGGTTCGTCCATTTCATCGAGCGTCATGTGCTCGGAGGTCATGTATCCGGCGTCCCAGATGCGCGTCGGATCGAGCTTCTTCAAGTCTGGAATGAGCACGTTGCCGATGAAGGGGTCCCAGTTTTCATTGATCGCATCCCAGATCACGATGCTCGGGTGATTCCCGTCCGTCCAGACCCAGTCGGTGTATTCGGCGCGGATCTGATCGTCCCATCCGTGGTTTTGCCAGTAGAGCCATTCGTTTTGCAGAAGTAGCCCAGACTCGTCGGCAATGTCGTACCAGAACTTGGGTGCGATACCCACGCAGATGCGCATGGCGTTCCAGTGGAGGGCGTTGGGGATGTCGGACAGCAATTTCTTGACCCAGGCGCGATCCCAGGGGAGGGCGCCGCACTCGGGGTCTTCAAAGAAGCGGTGCAGCGTGACGTTCGTTCCTCGTAGGATGATCTTCTTGCCGTTAAGGTAGAAATGCTTGCCCTGGCGTTTGAAATAGCGCATTCCGAAGTGAGCTTGAACTTTGTCGCTAATGTTCCTTTTGTCACGCAGTCTCACTTCCGCCGTATAGAGAAAGGGATCGTCCGGCATCCATTTGTGGACCTCCTCGAGATTAGCATAGAAAGTATTTTCAGACAGATTGCCGCGTTTAACGGCGACGCTTTGTGGGAGTGAAGAACCCACGGTCTTTCCACTCGACTTTTCGCGAACGGTGATCTCAACCCGACACGAATCCAACATCGGGTCGCCGTATTGTATCTGCGGGGGATAGAAACTGCGCAAAAGGAGTTTTGCGACGACTGCTTTTCCTGAAGTGGACGGTAGTATCAGTGCACGGTGGACTCGGAAAGGCCCGGTGAAGGAAATGGAGACATCGTCCCAGATACCGGGAAGGTAGGCGATCTTTTCCTTGTCCGTGCTGCCTGCCGCGGCACTGGGCAGCCACGCCCGATCTCCGACGCGAACCAGCACTTCATTCTCTTCTCCGAACCGGATGGCGTGCGTCACGGGGAACTCCACGGGCGTATAACAAGCCATAGAACACCCCATGTCCATTCCATTGACGAAGACCTGGGTCACGTATTTACTCTTGAGAATCGAGATGACGGCGTTCGTGCCCTTCAGTTCGGCCGGAACGTGAAAGCGGCGTCGGTACCAGTTGTAGCGTGGCTTGTAGTCCTTTGTAAGCAGCTTGTCGAACTGATCAATCTTCGGTTCGGCCAGGTGGATCAATCCGGGAACTGGAATCCTCCGAGTGAAGCTTTTGGGAGGGAAAGCATTCTCCGTCTGCCCGAAGTCCCACGTGCCGTTGAGGTTGATCGTGGCGCGACCTCCCTGCAGCGCGCGGGCGCAGGGCATGATGAGGATCAGAAGCAGAAGAGGTGCAATTATCTTTCTCATATCCGGACTCCTTACATCGAAATGAGAGTGGCAATATCCCTTGTTCGCTAAGCATACGTGTTCACTACTATATCGCCATCCGCTTCTCAAAATCCACTTCCGTCTCGAGACTCGAATTCGCTGCGATCCCGCGTAACAGATGTAACACCTTCGACAGAAGCTTCCTTACTGCTAAAATCGCCTTCGCTCCATCCGGGCAAGTTTTCCAGGGTGAGACTGAAACGCGCAACTGGAGACACAGAAATCTCGGTTCAGGAGGGTGCAATGAAGACGACACTTTGCATGGCAGTGGTGACGTTTGCTTTCATCAGCGCGGCGACGGGTGAGAAACCTGCCGCCAAGGCCGCAACCGACGACCCCAGGGTGCAGGCGGTGATTGATGAGGTTGAGAAGGAGTGCCTGAAGGGCCCACGGTATATCTACACGATCGGTGCAGTGAAAGCCAAGCGGCGGGCGGAACTGGTGCGGCAGGCGAAGCCTCAACTGGTCGTAGAGTGCGGCACGGCTATCGGTTATTCGGGGCTCTGGATAGCTCGCCAACTCAAGGTGGCAGGCCGAGGGAAAGTCGTCACCATCGAGGTCAATCCGAAAATCGCCAGGAGGGCTGAGGGGAACTTTCGCAGGGCCGGCCTGGCGGACATCGTCACCGTGAAAGTGGGGGATGCGCGCAACCTCGTCAAGGAAGTAAAAGGGCCGGTTGATTTCGTTTTCATTGACTGCGGTGCGCCGAATTATCTCCCTTGCCTTAAGGGGCTGGAGAAGAACCTCGCCCCCGGCGCGACGATAGTGGCGGATAACGTCGGCGTCTCACAACACCCGTTGGGCGAGTACTTCAAGCTCGTGCGCTCGAGATACCAGACCCGCACCGAATGGTTCGACGTCAATCTTCCCTGGGCAAAGCGCGACGCCATGGAGATTTCTGTCGTCCCGAAGTGAGACTGCGGAAGACCTTCCCGTATTAGCTTCCGCGGCGCCGAATGTTCAACTGACGGCGCTGCTAAGCGATACCCCCCAAGCTGTCAATTTGGCTCGGATTTACCCATTCAGGGTCGCAGGAGACGCCAACCGCACGGCACATAAATGTCTGTCGGCGAAAATGCGGTCTCTCTATTTCGCCCTCTGGTTCGTTTCCCAGATCGCAAAGGCGTTGTTCTCTGTATCAAGGCAGACCGCAAAATATCCCATGCCTGGCACCGCGATCTTGGGAACTGCAACTTTGCCGCCAAGCTTCTCCACTTTGGCCGTGTAATCGTCAATTGAAGGCACAGCGAAGTAGTCTGTAATGGTCTGCTGCGGGTGTTGCCTCTGTATGATGCCGCCAACAGCGTTTTCTCCCTTTTCACTCGTCGTGGATATCAGCCAGTATTCCATCGGCCCTGGAGTCCTCTCCATCTTCCAGGCAAAAAGCTCAGTATAAAACTTCTTTGCTCGTTCAACGTCGTCTGCTGGGATTTCAAAATGAACGACTGTGCCCACTGCTGCCTCCGTCGGCTCTTGCGATGATGCGCTTTCCGCTGGTAGGCGGGGACGAGGAGGACGCCGTCGGCCGGGGCCAGGAACGCCCATTCCCCTGCGAGTAAAGCGACCACGAAGCTCCCGGAGTTTTTCTTCGATCTCCCTTCTTTGTTTGGCTGCTTTGGCGAGATCCGGGTTCGCCTTGACAATGGCTTTGTCCAACACCTCTCGAGTTTTCTGCTGAGCGTTCCTCAGGTTCTCTTGCAGCTTGCGGACTCTGTCGAAAGCCTTCTGGATCTTCTCATTCTGCCTGGCCTTAGCGGTGGCTTCGCGCAAGTCGGTATTGAGCTCTCTCAGGCGCTGCATGAGCTTCCTTGCTTCTTCCATCCGCGGCGCTACCTCTCTTCTCGGCGGCCTCGCAGGACGTTCCTCCTGTGAGAAAACAGCACCGCAGAGAAAAACCACGAAAGCGATCGCCAATAGGAAGGGAGTCAACTTCTTCATAGCTCGTCTCCTTTCATGACCTGTTATTCCTGCCTGTCTTAGTCCATTATTAACAAATTTGCACCATGAGTAAAGGTCTTCAGGTTGTTCTCGCGCGCGGCCGCCCCAATCAGCCCGCCGGTGCGGTCCTCGCGCATAACACCTCGTTGAGCTGCCGATACACCCACACAATCACCGTGGCCTTGGACGGCCAGGGACTGGAACTGCCCTTTTGGGTGCAGGTCCGAATCTCAGATTCTTCGGCAAGAGATCGAGGTCGGAATTGAGTATTTCGTCCCACGTCACGAGCTTCCCCGTGTACGCTGATTCACGACCCATGATAGCTGTCAGGGCGGCGTAAGCGCCATTTTCTCCTTCGCTTCCCGGCTCTCCTTTTCTGATGCTTTCGATCACGTCGCGCTGTTCGTAAACCCCCGAGCTCTCCAATTTGCCCTCGAACTTCCAGGGGTTTTGACCGGTGATCTCGTTGCGGAAGTAGTTGCCTTTCGTCCCGATGAAACCCGCTCTTCCAGAACCATGACAATCCGGCCATTGACGATCCATGTGGATCACATGAATTCCATTCGGATATTCATAATCTACTGTCATATGGTCCCAGATATTCCCCATTTTGGGATCGAGGGGGACCGCGCGGCCTCCCTGTCCCAACGCCTTGATCGGGTAGGCTCCCATAACCCAGTTCGTTACATCAATGGTGTGGATGGACTGCTCTACGATCACATCACCAGAGAGCCAGCAGAAGTAATACCAGTTGCGGCATTGATATTCCATTTCTGTCCATGAAGGATCGTCACCGCGGTACCATCTCGTCCAGGCGGTGTAATTGTAACTCGTGCCGGACGTAATCTCACCAATCGCACCATGGTGAATTCTTCTTACGGCCTCAATGCGAGCTGCGTTGTGTCTGTTGTCAAAACCCACAACCACTGAAAGCCCTTTCTCTTTTGCCTTCTTTGCCGTTTTCAGGATTTTTCTCACGCCAACAGGATCCGTTGCTACGGGCTTCTCCAGAAAAACATGCTTACCCGCCTCAACCGCCGCCTCGAAATGCCTGGCGCGTAAACCGGGGGGCCCAACAAGGTTGACCCAATCCACATCGGTCCCAAGGAGCTTTTTATAACCATCCAATCCTGTGAAACAGTGGTCCGGTTTTATCTCGACGCCTTTGGCCAGCGCTCCCATACGCCTTCGATCTGTTAAGGATTTCAAGCACCTGTCGAGCCTGTCCTTGAAAGGGTCGGCGAGGGCGGTCACGTGTATGTCAGGCGCTGCTTGGAGGGCTTCTCTCAATGAGGATGTCCCCCTGCCGCCACAACCAATTAACCCTACCTTGAGGGGCTTGACACGTTGTGCACCTGAGGCGCGCATGAACGCAAATCCTGAAATGGCAGTTGCGCCAACTGCACCAGCGACCAAGAATTCACGACGTGTAATTCCATTTTTCGCATTGTTTTCCATCTTAAGCTCCTTTCTTCTTATCAGGTGAGATTTACCTCATATGATAACGGATTAAAGTGGGCGGATCCAGATGTTGCGGAAACGGACGGGATTATTGTGGGCGCCCAGTTGGAGTGACGCCTCGCCCGCTTGCGGTCTGTAATAGGGAAGAATCCGATGGCCCGTCTGCCCCATGATTTCCTGGTCGTGATGAACCAGCATGCCGTTGTGCAACATCGTGACCGTTGCGGGCTCTGCCAGTTTGCCGAATTTGAAAACCGGGGCTGAGAAGATGATGTCATAAGTCTGCCATTCGCCCGGCTTGCGGCAGGCATTGACCAACGGTGGCGTCTGACCATAGATAGCAGCCGCTTGTCCGTCGGGGTAGATCTTCTCCGTGTACGAATCAAAAATCTGAATTTCGAATTGTCCCATGATAATGACACCGCTGTTCCCACGGTCAAACCTATTACCACGCGGCGGATCAGGAGCCTGCCATTCGAGATGCAACTGGAAGTCACCAAACTTCTCCCTGGTGACCAGACTCCCTCCTCCGACCGCCTCCAGGCAGCCGTCCACTACCCTCCATTCTGATGGTTCCCACTTTGACAGGTCCTTACCGTCAAACAAAACAATCGCATCGGAGGGAGCTGTGCCCACCTTATCCTGGGTGCTCGGTGTCCCTGGAATGACTCTTTTGGGCGCCGCACGATCAGGGTCATGCACGTGGTAGCCGCACCACGGCAGTACGGGCGTGTCCTTGTAGCCGTAAACGCCTGAACCATCTTCAGCATATATGAGCTCGTGCTTGCCTTGCGACTGCGCGGATTGCAAAAAGCTCATCAGTCCTGCGGCAACAATCACACAAGCGAGGATTCGTCCACGGTTCATAATGGTCTCCTTTTTTCATCGACGTTCCCACTCGCTTTCGCCCACGAGCATCATGAGAAGTCTTCAGACATTATGGCTGCCGCGACACTTCGCAGCAAGGCCCGATTTGCCAACAGAGTTCATCAGAAGCCGTGGCAAAAGTGGGGAAATAGAGTTGGCTGACCGTTCTCGCGCGCGGCATTGTCTTTGTCCGAGGCTCAGAGTCTGAACAGGGAATCTTTCAAAAAGCCGATTGCCTATGCCCGCCGCAAAAAGGATTTCCACAATAAAGTCTACTACTGACGATTGTACAACCAATGGAACCATGCTATGGTCTATTACGTGCGACCCAGAGGAAGTGCGGAGGTATTGGAGGCGCGGCGACGATGGGCGGTGTCTCTTCTCCAAAAGGGTTTGGGGTTCGAGAGGTAGCTCGACTGGGGGCATGCTCGCCATCTTCCGCGGTGCGTTGGAAGGAGGTGGTACGAAAAAGCGGAATGGAGGGGTTGGTGGCTAAACCTCATCCGGGGCAACCCAGCCCCCTGTCCGGCGGGCAAAAGCACAAGTTGTTGGAGCTACTGATGGAAGGGCCAAAGGCGCACGGCTATCGCCCCGCCATCGGCGGGGTGGACATTACAGCGGGTGGCCGAGGTGATCAAGAAGAACTTGGCGGTGCGGTACCATTCGGCGCGTGTTTGGAGGACTGTGTGTTCGCTGAAGTGGAGCTGCCAGAAGCCACAGCGGCGTGCCAGCCTGCCCGCGACCAGGGGGACAGGAAGGAGGACGGAGTGCAGCGCTGGCGGAGGAACTGGGTGATTCCACGGCGACTGGGCTACTATGTGTGGGTGAAGGGGTAACAGAAGGACCAAGGCGAAGGACGAGGAAGAAGTGAGCCGACGCGAAGGAGGATGCGGCGGTCTGAAAGTGGCCGCGAAATAAGTCGGTGAAGGTTCGGGTCCCCCGAATCGAGGGGTCGAATGAAAGATTTGTTTATCAGTTATAACAGCGCGGATAAACAATGGGCGGAGTGGATCGCCTGGCAGCTCGAGGAGGCCGAGTATACGACGGTACTTCAGGCGTGGGATTTTCGGCCTGGATCCAATTTCGCGTTGGAGATGGACAGGGCGGCCAAGGAGGCAGAGCGGACGATTCCAGTTCTTTCGCCCGACTACCTGAGTGCTCGCTTCACTCAGCCGGAATGGGCAGTGGCGTTCGCAGAAGACCCGACGGGGGAGAAGGGGACCGTGCTCCCGGTTCGAGTCCGAGAGTGCGACGTGAAGGGCCTGCTCGGGCAGATCATTTATATTGATCTCGTGGGCCTGGACCAGGAGGTGGCGAAAAATGCTCTGCTGGAGGGGGTGAAGCAAGGGCGGGCGAAGCCGGCAAAGGCACCGGGATTTCCGGGGGCGGTTGAACGTTCGGTGGCGGAGCGGCCGCGGTATCCGGGAGCGCTGCCGCCGATCTGGAATGTGCCGCATCCGCGGAATCGGAACTTCACGGGGCGGGAAGAGCTGCTGGCGAGCCTGCACAAAGCGCTGACGGCAGGAGAGGCTGCCGCACTGACCCAGACGCAGGCGATAAGCGGCCTCGGCGGTGTGGGGAAGACGCAGCTTGCGGTGGAGTATGCGTATCGGTATGCCGCGGAGTATGACGTCGTGTGGTGGATTCGGTCGGAGGAGCCAGCGACGCTGGCATCCGACTTTGCCGCTCTCGCGCAGCCGCTCGATTTGCCACAAAAGGATGCGGCCGATCAGCCACTGATCGTTGAGGCTGTGAAGGGCTGGCTGGGGAGAGAAGTGGAATGGCTTCTCATCTTCGACAATGCGCCGGGGCCGGATGAGGTTCGCGCGTACCTCCCGCAGGCTGCCACGGGGCACGTCATCATCACATCACGGAATCCTAACTGGCGGGGCGTGGCGATGCCGCTATCGGTGGAGGTCTGGGCGCGTGCCGAGTCGGTGGAGTTCCTCCTGAAGCGCACGGGGCAGGAAGACGAAGCCGGAGCGAACGAACTCGCGGAAGAACTGGGCGATCTGCCGCTGGCGCTGGAGCAAGCAGGGGCATACGTCGAGGAGACGGGCGCGACGATTTCGGGCTATCTGGACCTATTCCGCTCGCGGCGGAGGGAATTGTGGGAGGCGGAGCATGCCCCCTCGGACTATCCCGAGACCGTTGGGACGACGTGGAGCCTGGCGATGGATAAGGTCCGCGAGGAGTCGCCCGTCGGGGCGGACCTCCTGAACCTGTGCGCCTATCTTGGGCCGGAGGAGATTCCGCGGACGCTTTTACTGGAGGGGAAGGAACACCTTCCCAAGCGGCTGGCAAAAGCAGTCAGCCAGCCTATGGCGATGGATCGCGCTATTGGAGCCCTACGTCGCTATTCTCTGGTGCAGGCAGAGAAGGACTCACTCACCGTTCATCGCTTGCTGCAGGCTGTGGTGCGAGACAGACTGCCAGGGAACGCGAAAAGAAACTGGGCCGGAGCCGCGGTGCGTGTTGTGAATGGGGCTTTCCCATTTGAGTCTGATGATGTGAGAACCTGGCCGGAGTGTGCGCGCTTGCTTTCGCACGGCCTCGCCTCAGCGTCTCACGCGGAGAGGCTCGACGCCGCTTCAGACGAAGCAGGGCGCCTTTTGAACCAAACAGGGGTTTATCTAAAGGGCCGTGCGGAGTTTGCGGAGGCGAGGGGCCTGTACGAGCGGGCCTTGAAGATCGGTGAGGCCGCCCACGGCCCCAACCATCCCAAGGTGGCCATTCGCGTCAACAACCTCGGCAGCGTCCTGCAAGACATGGGAGACCTGGAAGGGGCGAAGAAGCACTATGAGCGGGCCCTGAGGATTGATGAGGCGGCTTTCGGACTCGACCATCCCGGGGTGGCCACGGACGTCAACAACCTCGGCAGCGTCCTGCAAGACATGGGAGACCTGGAAGGGGCGAGGAGGCACTACGAGCGGGCCCTGAAGATTGACGAGGCGGCCTACGGCCCCGACCATCCCAAGGTGGCGATCCGCCTCAACAACCTCGGCGGCGTCCTGAAGTCGCAGGGTGACCTGGAGGGGGCCAAGGCCAACTTCGAGCGGGCCCTGAGGATTGACGAAGCGGCTTTCGGACGCGACCATCCCAAGGTGGCCATTCGCGTCAACAACCTCGGCAGCGTCCTGAAAGCGATGGGAGAGCTCCAGGAGGCGAAGAAGCACTTCGAGCGGGCCCTGAGGATTGACGAAGCGGTTTTCGGACCCAACCATCCTGCGGTAGCCAGGGACGTGAACAACCTGGGTAGCGCCCTAAAGGCGCAGGGGGACCTGGCGGGGGCGAAGGCCGACTACGAGCGGGCGCTGAAAATATGTCGAGAGTTCCTGGGCGAGGATCATCCGAACACGGTGACGGTTCGGAAGAATTTGGAGTCGCTTGGAAAGTGAACTGCCGGGCGGTGTTGGCTATCGCACGCATGCGGAGCCAAGATGCCTTCTTGGAGATGAGCCAAGTTGGAGGATTATGGCGGCTGGCGTGAAGATTCGGCGATTCCTGTTTCCACGGTTAACGCGCGGGTTCTTTGTAAGGGCTGCGGTCGTTGCTGCCTTTGCGTATCTGTTTTTCGGTCATGTTTGTATTCCGCTGCGGATTAAGGGATCGAGTATGGAGCCCACGTATCGAGATGGCCGGTTTAACTTCTGCTGGAGGTTGCGGTATATACTTTCAGAGCCAAAACGGCACGATGTGGCAGTAATACGTTTTGCCGGGAAGAGGGTGATGCTTTTGAAGCGCGTGATCGCGGTGGAAGGTGAAAAGGTTGAATTTCGTCATGGGAAACTTTTTGTTGATGGTAAGGAGATTGATGAACCTTATGTGCGTTATCCGTGTAACTGGGATCTTCCTCCGCGGCAAGTCGAAAAGGGTCACGTATATGTCATGGGCGATAACAGGAATACGTCAATGAGGTATCATGGGTTCGGACAGACCTCCATCAAGCGCATCGTAGGAGCACCATTGTGGTAAAACCGAAACATATCCTCATCGCTTTAGTCGTTTTGATCATCGGGGTATTCGTCGCAGTGCGCCTTTTCCCAAGCGAAGAAAAAAAAGTGAAGAAGCATTTTGCCCTTCTGTCGAAATGCGTATCGAAGGCTTCCGGCGAAAACCCGATTACAACAGCAAGTAAGGTTCAAAAGCTGCGTACGCTACTTGCCGAAAATTGCAGTCTCAAAACACACATCCCTTTCTTTTCGGGCAATTTCACCGGCGAGGAGGTATCGAGTCTTATTGCGCAGTCGCGATTGCAGTTTTCAAAGCTATCCGTGAAATTCTATGATCTTGAAATTGACTTCCCGGAAGAAGGAATGGCAACGGTTACGTTGACTGTGAATGTCGCCGGGAAGATGACAAATGGCGTCCTTATTGATGAGACCCACGAACTCGAATGTGTATTGAAGAAAATCGAGGATAGATGGCTTTTCAGTGAATGTGAGGTGGTGCAAGTCTTAAAGAGGTAAGATGCTTTCCATCGAAAGAAGAGAACCTGGAAGGCAAAGAGAACTATTCAACTGAAAAGCATCATGCCTGAAAACGCCGAGGTGATTTTCAAAGGGGGCGAGTTCTGTTTGCCCAGAAATGGGGGGGGTGACCGCGGCCCTTAACCATCGTGGCCTCGAAAAAGCGCAGCGTCCGTAAGCAAAAGTCTCCTCACGAGAAGACTTATGACAAAGGTTGCTCTGACAAGCCTCGGGTGCGCGAGGAACTTAGTAGACTCCGAAGTGATGCTCGGCTCCTTGAGACGGGAAAACATGACCATCTGCGACGACCCAAATGACTCAGACGTTGTAATCATCAATACCTGCGGTTTCATCCGGGAAGCAGTCGAGGAGTCTATTGATGCGATTTTGCAGATCTGCGGACTAAAAGAAGACGGGCGTCTGAAAAAAGTCATCGCTGTCGGATGTCTGGTTCAGCGATACGGAAAGGAGCTTGTGCGCGAGCTTCCGGACGTTGACGGATTTGTGGGGGTTAACGAAATGCCCAGGATCGGGCGGGTAGTGAAGGAGGTGCTCGTGGGAAAAAGGGTCATAGAGCTTTCGGGACAGCCGTACGTCTATGACACCGAGGCCCGGTTCGCCTTGTCCCCGAAGCACTTCCGCTACGTCAAGATCTGCGAAGGATGTAACCACGGCTGCACCTTCTGCGCGATACCCGCAATCAAGGGAAAGCTCAGAAGCCGCTCGGTTGATTCAATCCTCACGGAGGTTGTCGAGCTGGTTCAAGAAGGAGCAAAAGAGATCGTTCTCATCGGGCAGGACACGGCAGAGTTCGGCCTCGATCGAGATGAGGTGAATGCGCTGCCGGAGCTTCTGCGGCGAATCTGTACCATTGAAGGAGATTTCTGGGTGAGGCTATTGTACTCCTGTCCCACGTACTTCAGCGACGAACTAATAGATGTCATTTCCACGGAAAGGAAGATTTGCCGGTACGTTGACCTGCCCGTCCAGCACATTGACGCAGGAATCCTCGAAGCAATGGGACGCCAGGAATCCCCCGAGGATATCCTGCGACTGATTCGCAAAATCCGAGAAAGGATACCGGGCGTAAGCATCCGGACGTCCCTGATTGTGGGCTTCCCGGGGGAAGGCGAAAAAGAGTTTCAGCGCCTCCTCGATTTCGTGAATGCAACAACCTTTGAACGGCTCGGGGCATTCGAATTCTCACCGGAAGAGGGCACGCGTGCGGCGGCCTTGCCCGAGCAGGTGCCAGAGGAGGTCAAACACGAGAGATTCGACCGGTTGATGCGGCTACAGCAGGAAATTTCCGTCGAGAACAACAGGAAGCTTATCGGGAAGAATCAGAGAATAATCGTTGACGAGTGGAGCGAACATCCGGATTATCGGTGCGTGGGGCGGACCGAAGGAGATGCTCCAGAAGTGGATGGCTGCGTCTACGTGAAAAGGAAATCAGCTCAGCCGGGTGAATTCGCCACCGTGGAGTTCACGGGATGCCTCGAGTACGATCTGATAGGGAGGGAAGTTGATGAACCTTCCCAATAAGCTCACCTCAAGCCGAATGATTATGGCGTTCGCCTTTCTGGCCGCGCTGCTGTCCGGCATTCCTTACGGGAGGACAATTGCGTTCTTCATTTTCGTAATGGCTGGCGTGACCGACGCACTTGACGGGTACTATGCCCGAAAGCGCAACCTTCTAACCGATTTCGGAAAGCTCATGGACCCCCTCGCGGACAAAATCCTGATCTCGGCGGCCTTCATATCGTTTGTGCAATGGCCGGAGGACACACAGGTCCAAGCGTGGATGGCTATAGTGATCGTAGCCAGGGAGTTCGCGGTAACGGGCGTTCGCTTGCTGGCGGCATCCAAAGGCGTCATCATCGGAGCCCACAGATGGGGAAGAAACAAGATGGTCTCCCAGAGCCTCACTGCGGGAATCATCCTGGCGTTCTTGAGCCTGAAAGAGCATGTGCCTGCTTCCGTGGAAGACGCGATCAATTACCCCGTCTCCATCGCGCTAAATGTGCTCCTGTACACGACGGTCACAATCACCGCAGCAACCGGAATTGTATTTTTGCTCAAGCACAGGGAGCTTATGGTAAGTGACGTCTGACAAGGAGCGAGAAGATGGCGCGATAGCCCAGGGAGAAGCGGACAGTTCACCAACCGCGGCGAAGACGGCGGTGCCTCTCTTTGGGAAGACAAACCAGCTATCACCACTGGCCCTTCGCCTTGCTCTCGTTTTCGCGACGGGATTCGGGGTCGGATATTCCCCCGTGGCGCCGGGTACCCTGGGGGCAGCCCTTGGCGTAGGCGTCTATTGCCTTCTCCTCCTCGTCGGGGCTCTCAACATAACGGTACCGCTTGTCTCCATTGCCCTCTTCTTCGTCGGCCTGTACTTCTCTTTCATCGCCGAGCACCACTTCCAGCAAAAAGATTGTCAGAAAATCGTCGTTGACGAGCTCGCGAGCTTCCCATTGACAATGCTTTTCATCTCCCCCTCTCCGATGAGGATTGCCATTGCATTCGCGCTCAACCGAGCCGCCGACATTCTCAAGCCCTTCCCTGCGGGGCGGATTCAAAAGCTCAAGGGCGGTTGGGGCATCATGCTCGACGACACAGTCGCAGCAATCTACGCCAACCTCCTCCTGAGGCTTGTGATTCTCGCGTTCAAGATATGAGAACAAGCGTGGAGGCGTGGCCCAGACGGGGGGCAGGCAGGGTGGGGTCGCTTACGATTTTGCCGCTATCTCTTGCCCCGTTCCGCGTCATGTTTTTGAATTGTTCGCTTCGTGAGGATGATGAGCTTGGTGATCTTGATCCCGCGTGGGCAGGCAGAAGTGCACAGCAAAGGGGTGAAGGGAAGGATGCGCAAACGGGTGGCGCCACACCGTCTGCCTGTCGCACGGGAAACGCCGCCTCACAAATTGGCGATTGAACCGGAAGCCAAACGCAGCGCTGAGAAGAGCGTCGAAAGATTCAACCCGCCCAGCAGTCAAAAAACCTACAAAATCAAGCCGTAGAATATTAGGTCTAAAGTCACTCGCCGCCTCCGAAGCAGAGAAGCCTGCCATTTTCAGTGGTAAGGTACAGCCGTCCACGCGCCGCGGCCATGCCATCCCACACCGGTGGGGATTCGAGATTGTATTCTGCCAGCTTCTTCCCATCCGAGGCGGACACGGCCCACAGCGAAGCCCCCTTTCGCCCTTCAATGGCGGCGCGCTGTTCCTCAAGCCTTCTGCGAACTGCCGCGTCGTCGGGGCGGTAGAACGCTTGTTCTTCATCAACCACATCCGGCGGCCCGGCGATGAAGAGCTTCTTGTCTGCCAGCACCATAGCCCGGACGTGAAGCGGAGAGTCGTCTAACCACTTGAAGATGACCGCCGAACGGTCAGCCAACGGGAAGCCCTTTCGCAGTCTCCAGTCCGCGGCTGAAGCATCTCCCTTTTTGGAACTGGCATTCATGCGGCGCGCGGCCCCGACCACATGGCGAATCCGTTCGTTCTTGATCTCCTTATCGGCAGCAAAGAGCTGATACTCCAGCACGGAGGATTGGGACAAGTACTCAGGTTTCCGTCCGTACCCATACACGGAGGACTCATCAACGACGAGAAGCCGCCCGGAGGGAACAAAACGCCCGGCGCGGAACCAGCCGCCCCATCCCCCAGCGGTGTTCCTCCCATACATCCAATACGAGCGGTGGAACCACGAACTGTCAATAAAACCAGCCGGGGAAAACAGATGCACATCATCCCCTTCCTGCTCGGTGACGTTCCTCGGACCGATCTCCTGGCGAGTGCCCTGGAGATCAAACCGCTGCGATCGCATATAGACATACCGACCATCGCTTGACAGAACGTCCGGAAGCGCGACTGGCATATTCAGCCCCCTGACTCTCACCTGCAAATTCTTGTCGGTTTCGGGGTCCCGGTCGTCCAGAACAGTCTCCCAGAGTTTGCGACCCGTCTTCGGATCAAGCCGCAAGAAGCGCATGCCCCCGTCCAGGAACATGGACCTCCCCGCCACGCAGTACAGGACGTCGTTCTGCACGAGCACGCTGCCGTGAACCGGCCACACCGATTCCAACTGTTCAAAGGCCATCAATCGCCGGTCCTCCGGCGCCGCCCGGAAACGCCAGACCAGCTCGCCGTCGGAGGCGCGAAGACAATAGACCCAACCATCCGCCGACCCGAACAGCACCCGTCCCTGATAGATCGTCGGCGGGGAGTCCACCCGCCCTCCGGCGGTGTAGCTCCACACGGTTCTGCCCGAACTCGCGTCCAGGGCATACACGGTTTGGGTGTCCACAGATGCCACGAACACCTTGCTCCCGGCAATCACCACACTGCTGAGTTTGCCCCCCAGATCTGTGTCCCACGCCCGTTTCAAATCGGCCGGCACCGACGTTTCCGTGAAGCCGCTACGAGCCGGATCGTGCCGATAGGTGGGCCAATCAGCCGGATCTTCGGTTGCGGGTTGCGGATTGCGGAGATCTGCGTAGGCGGGGCCGTGTTCGAGCCTGTTATCGTCCAACTCACTTCGCGAACCTTGGTGGCTTCCGGACCCGGGCGCGAGGGCGTTGAACCCGTACAGCTTCGCCTCCAGGTAGCAGGCGCAGCTATGGGGCGGCGCATAGATCAAGCCGTTGCATGGCATGATGCCGTAAATGCAGCCACCTCGGACCCAATGGTGCGTCGTCCAGTGCTTCGTTCGGAAGTCAACGAATTCGATCCCGGTTCTCGACGGTAGCAGATACCGCTCCGTCGCTTTGCTCGGATGGCATCTGTGATGGAACCAGTAGATTTTCACATCGGGCGGGAACTCGTTCTTGACCTCGCCCGTGTGCAGGTCTCGTCCTGTGAATATGCCAGAGTCCCTGCCACCTGCGATTGCCCCCGACCATACCAGCCCATCTACGACAAGAATATCCTCCGGAGATTGGTGCCCGGAACGGGCGTGTTTGGCCGTCCACAGCGTCTTGCCGGTTTTCGCCGAGAGCGCTGTCATGGACCTCTTGCCGCCTGCAAACAAGACAACGTCCCGGTACACGACCAGCCTCGGGCCGAAGCACGTCGGGACAGGAGAGCGTCTTTCGACCGGTTCTGAGTTCCACACTTCTTCGCCGGTTTTCCTATTCAGGCAGATCACCTTCTCACCATCCTGAAAGAACACACGTTCCCGGTCAGCCGCCAGCGTCAGCGGAGCCACCGGATACTGCTTTTTCCACAAAACATTCCCCGTGTTGGCCTCCACGGCCATGATCCGCCGCTTGTCTCTTTCCCAGGCCCACTCACGGTTCGCACGCCCCGTGTTGTCCCAGACGTACGTGTGCTTCGATCTGAACTCGTTCCGCTTGGTAGGAGAATCGCTGACCATCAAGAAAAGGACGCTGTCCGAAGCGATCAGTTCCTCTGTGCCCTTGCTACCTTCATAGGTCCGGATGGTCTCGCCAGTCACCGCGTCCAGCGCGCTCACTGGAGCATTAAGCCCAAGTGTAACGTAAACTGTATCATCCACCGCAACCAGGCGGCGAGGAAGCTGGGCAGGTCCACTCTTGAGAGGCCAGAGATGGGTGTTCCACAACGGAATCGGTCGCTTCCACAAGATCGTGCCGTTGAACGCGTCCCGCGCAATCAGAAACCATTTCGGCGGCAACTGGATGGAAGAAGTCGGCCCCTCATCAAAAATGTAAAATATCCGCCCCCCGGCCGACACCAGCGCGCTCATGCTGGCCATGTGATCGTGATGCCGCGACCATCTTGGGCTTCCGACCCACTGGGCCCGGCGGGGCGGCCCGACGACCGAATCGTGGGCCACGGCATTGCCGCTCGCGTCATGCAGATAGTGTGTCCATTCGTCTATCTCTTTGGGACGTGGTTTGACCGTCTTCGTCCACCGATCACCCTTTTTGACATACGCCATGCCATTGGGGACCAGAACACGCAGAGCCTCTTCTATCGGGACCGAAATTGGCCGCTCCGAAACGACCAGATTCACCAGGTTGTCAATGTACGGCAGGCGCGTGCCCGCCCACCGATCAACTGACACCTTCCCGTAGAGGCCAAGCGACCGGATATACTCGCGGGCCTTTTCCACATTCCGCGCACTGCGGTCCAGTCCGTGAACCATGTAGCTGTCACTGGCGCGCAACGCAGCAGTCAAACGCCCCTCACCACAGCCGATGTGGACGATAAGGCCGCCCTTCACACCTGTTGCGTCGAGCATCTGCTTCGCCTCCCGCTCGGCTGCTGTTTGCCCAGCTCCTGCCACCGACAGCATGCATGACATTGTCAAAAGACAAACGAACGTTCTAAAGAATAGGTTTCCCTTTTTCATGATCTCTTATCCTTCCTGTTCGAATCTGGGTTAGTCGAGGGATAAATTTGCCGGGAGTGAACGTGCCGGCACAGGGAATCGAACCCTCACGGAGCCTTCGCCCCAGTGCCTTTAAGCCCTACATTAAGTCTTTATCGCATCATCCTGCTTTCAAGCAGAGTATACCATAGCTCTCCCAAGCTCAAACGATCAGAGCAGTCTCTTTTTTTTGCTCTGTTTCTGTTTGCTTCGCGTTTCTTCGCCCATTCTGTCATGGCTTTGTCACCTATTTGTCAGCAACGGCAGAAATGGCCATAAGCTTACAGGGGCGCCCTGACGGCCGGTGCTCTGCCCCTATCCCGCTGCCAACCATAGGCCCTTTCACCTCCAGCCCGTCAGAATGCCAGCCGGAGTCGCCTGGGACTACAGTCCGCGCACTTTCTTTCAATTTTCCTTTTTTCTCCTTTATAGCTGCCCCCAAAACCTCATCCTATGATACAAGATTTTACCGGCCATGATAACCCTTTCTGTCGGTGTGGCTGCGTTTGAGGGGTATCCGATTGCTGCCGCCGGGATTGACGGTTTTGTTGCCTGGACTTCGCTTCTGCCATCGGCAGAGATTGCCTTGGGCCCAGTTAGCCTCGCGCGTGGGCCTCAACGAGACCCCTCGCACGAGGCGAACCCCAACCTTTGGAGTGCTGAAGCTTTGTTTCAGCCTTAGTACACGCCTTCGGAAATACGATGACGAATTACGGCCGCCTTTCTCCAACAAAAGCTCGCACGCTACTCGCGTACTGGGGCAAAAGTTGGGAGGCGGCCGGCAAGCGCGAAAAGGTCCCATG